>Ga0114996_10005798_pt1 | contig 14428 bp, 17 predicted proteins | sample ArcticOcean_MG_C_4_FD_87039 | JGI IMG/M metagenome (GOLD analysis project Ga0114996, IMG submission 87039) | Marine microbial communities from western Arctic Ocean - ArcticOcean_MG_CB4_134 | ecosystem: Environmental > Aquatic > Marine > Oceanic | place: Arctic Ocean: Canada Basin | collected...
AGATGTGGCGACCGCAGGAAGGTGAGGAGACCACAATACGTTTGCTCTCATTTTCTGATAATGATGGTCAGCCCTTCAAGGAGCGGTGGTTCTACTACAATATTGGAAACAACCCGGGTCTTTTGGCGCCGTATCAGTTCGGTCAGCCGGATCCAATTCAGGAGCTCATCAATAAGCTTCGGGATGACTCCTCTAAGGAGTCGTACGAGCTTGCAAAGAAGCTCTATCCCAAGATGAGAAGCTACGCTCCCGTCGTTGTTCGAGGTGAGGAGGACAAGGGTGTAAGGCTTTGGTCTTTTGGCAAGACGGTATATCAGAATATTCTGAATATCATGCTTGACGAGGATTACGGAGACATTACGGATCCAACCGAGGGTCGAGATGTCAAGGTTGTTTGCACCAAGCCGCCCGGGCGTATGTGGGCAACCACTACTGTTCGTCCACGTGGAAAGGCCACACCGCTGTCTGAGAATGCTAAGCAGTCCCAGGAGTGGATGGACAACCCACCTGATCTGGATGATCTTTATAGTTGCAAGACTTATGAAGAGCTGGAGAAGATTGTCAACGATTGGTTGGATGGTGACGATGAGTCATCTGACGTGGGCTCGGAGCGCCCGGTTCGAAGTGAATCGACGCCTTCTGCTGATAGCACGCCATCTCAGTCAAAGTATAAGAGTCTTGATGACGCCTTTGCTGACCTTGATGATCTCTAGGTCAAATCTTTGGTGAGTTTCAATGGGGCGGCAGGGACTGAATTCCTGCCGCCCTTTTTCTTGAACAAATGAAAGCTTTTCGGTACATTCGTATTAGAATATGGAGTAAAGAATGTCTAAAAAGAAAAAGAAGGACGAGGGGCAGGCCGAGGATTTTACTGCTGAGCTGATCCAGTCCCTCAACAGGGAGCATGGTAGCAAGGTTGCCTATAACTTGGCTTATGATGTTTCTCCTACTCATGTTAAGCGATGGATTAGCACAGGCTCAAAACAGCTAGACTATATTATTGCTAACAGGAGAGACGGCGGATTGCCTGAGGGCAGAATTGTGGAGATATTTGGGCCGCCCTCCATTGGGAAGTCACATATTGCCATTCAGATTGCGCGCTCAACTCAGCAGCTAGGAGGGATCGTGGTGTATATTGACACTGAGAATGCGACATCAGTTGAGAATCTTGGACTTTTGGGGGTCGATATTTCCAAGCAGTTTGTGTATGTGGATACCCATTGCACAGAGGAGGTCCTCTCTATTGCCGAAGCCACAATCATGAAGGCCAAGGCAATGAACAAGGATGTGCCTATCACAATTGTATGGGACTCTGTGGCGGCGTCGTCGCCTAAGGCTGAGTTGATTGGTGACTATGACAAGGATAGTATAGGTCTTCAGGCTCGCGCTATCTCAAAGGGAATGAGAAAGATAACGGGTGTGATTGGTAATCAGAATGTGCTATTTGTTATACTTAATCAGATTCGAATGAAGATTGGGGTGTTGTACGGTGATCCTACCACCACGCCAGGAGGAAAAGCAATCCCTTTCCACTCATCTGTTCGCATCAAATTGGGTGCCGGCCAGCAAATCACCAATAAGGATAAAGACGTTGTGGGAATTAATGTCTCCGCAAAGACGATAAAAAATAAGGTGGCACCTCCATTTCGTACTATCAATTTTGAGATACACTTTGGAATTGGAATCAAAGAGCACGAGCAGGTCTTCGATCTGCTAAGAAAACACGGTCCAGAGACTGTTAACGGTAAGGAAGTTTCTGTGGGTGGCTCTGGGACGTGGAAGCGTCTTCAAGTGAGCGACGCTACCACCGGTGAAGTGCTTATTGAGAAGAAGTTCTACAAAAGCGACTTTGACAAGATTATGTCAAACCCAGAGTACACGTCATACATCGATGATCTCCTAGAGAAGACATTGGTAAAGAAACCTGCCGACGTAGATGTGGACATCGATCCAGAGTCATACGAGGAGGTAAGATCTGTGGCGATGGAAATGGAGGAAAACTTCGTCGACCCAGAGGAGTAATTAATGGGAAACACTCCCACAAGACCGGTCCTACTAGTTGACGCCCTAAACCTCTTTGTCAGAAGTTTCGTGGTCAATCCCACTATGAATGCCCATGGAAGTCCTGCAGGCGGAACTGTAGGTTTCATGAAAAGCATAGAGCTTCTCATCAAAAAGATATATCCCGCTGATGTACATATTGTATGGGAAGGAGGAGGCTCACCCAGACGTCGGGCAATTTATCCGGACTATAAGAAGAAGAAGAAACCCCAGCGCTTGAATCGATTCTATGCGGATGATATTCCCGATACTGTGGAGAATCGAAATAGTCAAGTCGCTCTCACTGTTGAGCTTCTCAAAAATGTTCCTGTGTCGCAAATATACGTTTCTGACTGTGAGGCTGACGACGTCATCGCATATCTGGCAAAGTATCGATACAGAGATCGTGATTGCATAATAGTCTCATCGGACAAGGATTTCTATCAGCTTCTATCAAGTAGGGTGACCCAGTGGTCTCCGGGACAGAAGAAGTTCATCACACCTGAAGCTATTATAGAAAAATTTGGAATTCCTGCTCATAATTTTTGTGTGGCAAGGTGTTTTTGTGGAGATCCGTCTGACAATCTGGAGGGGATAAAAGGCGCGGGTTTCAAGTCACTGGTGAAGAGATTTCCAGTTCTAGCAGGATCGAGTGAAGTGTCTGTCGCGGACATACTTAGTGAGAGCTGCACTCAGACGGCTAAAAGCAAGGTAAAATTGTTCAAAAGCATCACGGAAAATTCCAGTATCCCGCAGAGAAACTGGAAGCTCATGAATTTAGACTCATCAATTTTGGCCGCAACACAAATTCAAAAAATCAATGGAATTATTGATAACTTCGATCCCAAGCGTGATAAGATAGGACTCATGAGAGTACTAATACGTGAAGGACTTACAACTTTCGATGCAGACACTTTCTTTATGACCCTAAACTCATACATGAGATCATAGACGGAGACTCATGAATCAATTGGCACAAAAGCTAGCGGAAAATAACTCCCAGGCACATTTTAAGCAGTACGGAAAAGCCTTCCAGGAAAAGATCTTTCAGTGTCTACTGTCTGATCATTCTTGGGGTGTACAGATGATCGAGGTGATGTCACCGTCATTTTTTGATGTGAAGTATCTATCCTTCTTGACGGAAAAGTATTTTTCTTATCATGGTAATTATAAGTGCTTTCCAACCCTAGGGTTATTAGTAACAATTATCAAGGATGACTTATCTGTTGGGACAGATGTACTCCTTCGTGATCAAATTGTGGAGTATTTGCACAGAATCAGAACAAATCCGGACATGGGAGATCTTCAATTTGTCAAGGACAAGACCCTGGATTTCTGCAAGAGGCAGGCATTCAAGGAGGCCCTGGAGCAAGCTGTAGAGCTGATAGCAACCGACAAGTTTGAAAGTGTTGTTGGCCTAATGAAGGATGCAGTGTCGGTCGGAATGCCAAACTCCACAGGCCATGATTTCTTTGAAGACGTTGAGTCCAGATTTGTCAAGCACCAACGCAGAGCTTGTCCTACTGGAATTGACAGGCTCGATCAAAAGGATATTCTCAGAGGAGGATTAGGCAGAGGTGAAATTGGAGTAATTACAGCCAACACCGGTATTGGAAAGAGTCATTTTTTAGTGTGTTTGGGTGCCAACGCAATGAAGCTGGGAAAGAATGTTGTCCACTACACATTTGAACTTTCGGAGACAGCTGTTGGAATTAGATACGACTCCAACCTCTGCAATATCCCCAGCAATGACGTTCGGGATCGAAAAAAAGAGGTAATGGAACAATATCAGAATGCAGAGCTGGGAAGACTTATTATCAAAGAGTACCCCACAGGATCTGCATCTGTCAATACGATTCGGAGTCATATTGAGAAATTGGCGCTCAAGGGCTTCGTTCCTAATGTGATAATTGTTGACTATGCTGATATTATGAGGTCATCAAAAAGCTATGATTCTCTTAGGCACGAGCTTAAGTTGATCTACGAGGAGCTTCGAAACATGGCCATGGACTTGTGTGTACCAATTTGGACAGCCTCCCAAGCAAATCGTGATTCTGCTAAGGCAGATATTGTGGGTTTGGAGAATATGTCGGAAGCATACGGTAAGGCAATGGTGGCTGATGTAGTCATCTCAATAACAAGGAAAGCTCTAGAGAAATCCACTAACTCTGGTAGACTTTATGTTGCTAAAAATCGCGCCGGAAGGGACGGTCTGGTGTTCCCTATTCACATTGACACCGCGACGTCTAGAATTGAGATAATAGATGAGACCAGTTTGACGCTCAATGAGGCCGTCCATCAGGACGAGAATGAAATGAAGAGTCTCCTCAAGAAGAAGTGGAAAGAGGTGACAAACGCATGAGATTGCTGGGTGTCGAAATAATATTTTGGGGTTAGGAGGTTACTAAATGTCAACATTTGATTCTGCAATGAGCAAGTCCCTAGAGTACTTTAAAGGGGATGACTTGGCAGCTAATGTTTTTGTGACAAAGTATGCTCTAACTGATAAGGACGGCAATGTTTGTGAGGAGACGCCTGATGATATGCACAAGCGTTTATCGAGAGAGTTTGCTAGAATTGAGAAAAATTATGCAAATCCGATACCAGAAAAAGAGATATACGAGCTTTTCAAGAATTTCAAGTATGTAGTACCCCAAGGGTCTCCCATGGCGGGTATTGGAAATCCACACCAGATTCAGTCGATCTCAAACTGCTTTGTAATAGAGTCACCACATGATTCATACGGTGGGATTCTCAAGGTGGATCAGGAGCTCGTTCAGATTGCTAAAAGACGCGGCGGCGTGGGATTTGATATATCCACTATTCGTCCTCGAGGTCTCTCAACCGGTAATTGTGCTCGAACAACAGACGGAATTCAAGTCTTCATGGATCGATTTTCCAACTCGTGCCGCGAGGTGGCCCAGGGAGGACGAAGAGGAGCTTTAATGCTCACCATCTCTGTGCACCATCCACAAATACGAGACTTTGTGAAAATCAAAAGAAATCTCAGACGGGTGACCGGTGCCAATATCTCTGTGAGGCTTACAGATGAGTTTTTGAATGCTGTAGTCAAGGAAGAGCAATTTCAGTTGAGATTTCCAGTCGACTCTGACACACCCCAGGTCGAGGAGATGATGGATGCCGGCGAGCTTTGGAACGAGATAATTGAGTCAGCTCATAAGTGTGCTGAACCCGGTTTGCTATTTTGGGATACAGCCAAAAAGTTATCACCTGCGGACATCTACACTGAGGAGGGTTTTGGGTCAATATCAACGAATCCATGCGGGGAGATAATTCTATCGGCTTACGATAGCTGTCGACTGATGCTTATCAATTTGCTAAGCTTTGTGAAAGAGCCATATGCCTCCACCGCGTGGTTTGATTTTGATGAGTTAGCATCTGTGTCAAAAAAGGCACAACGTCTTATGGACGATATGGTTGACCTCGAAGTCGAGCAGGTTGATAAGATTTTGGATAAGATTGATCGCGATCCAGAGCCTGATGAGGTGAAGAACTCTGAGAGACATATGTGGCAAGCTATTCGAAAGCAGGCTCTTGCTGGTAGAAGAACTGGCTTAGGTGTTACTGCGGTGGGGGACACCATCGCGTCCCTAGGTGTAAGATACGGATCTGATGAGTCTATCTCCATTGTAGAACAAATCTACAAGACTCTAACAGTCAATGCATACAGATCCTCCTGTGAGTTGGCAAAGGAGCGCGGTGCATTTGAGGTGCACAATCATGATAAGGAGATGAATCACCCATTTCTAAAACGAATTTGGGATGCAGCGCCAGATGTCTATGAGATGAGTAAAAAATATGGTCGTAGAAACATTGCTTTAACAACAACCGCCCCGGCAGGATCTGTTTCAGTTCTCACCCAGACAACATCCGGGATCGAACCGGCGTATATGCTCTCGTATAAGCGCCGAAAGAAGCTAACAGAGAATGACAAGAATCAGAGTCCGGATTTTGTGGATGCAGTGGGTGATAAGTGGATAGAGTTTGATGTTTTACATCATGGGCTCAAGGAGTGGATGGAGATCACGGGAAAAGAAGATATTGAGAAGTCACCGTATCACCTCTCTACAGCCACAGAAATCGATTGGGTGTCCAAAGTAAGACTCCAGGCTGCAGCCCAGAAATGGATATGTCACGCCATCTCGAATACAACAAATGTTCCTCGTGATATTGATGTGGAGACAATTAAGTCGATCTATCTGGAAGGATGGAAGCTGGGTTGCAAGGGCGTGACAGTATATCGTGATGGCGCAAGGGATGGGGTTCTTCTTGGAAATGGAAAGAAGAAGCGAGCCACCAAGAGAATCGTCACTAGGTCAGCGCCCAAGCGTCCTGAGGAGCTTAAGTGTGAAATACATCACGCGACCATCAAGGGAGAGCAGTGGACAATACTAGTTGGACTTTTGGAATCAAGGCCGTATGAAATAATGGGAGGCCTGGCTGAGGTTATTGAGATTCCAAAGAAATACTCAACAGGAACAATTAGAAAGCGACCACGAAAGACCAGAGACTCCATATACGACCTCAAATTTGGGGAAGATGGTGACGAAGTAGGTATCAAGGACATTGTCTCTGTCTTCGACAACCCGAACCACTCATCATTCACCAGGACGATCTCCCTGGCACTTCGACACGGCGCACCAATTCAGTATATTGTTGAGCAGCTTCAGAAGGATAAGGATGCTGATCTGTATAGCTTCTCTAGGGTAATCGCGAGGGTGATAAAGAAGTACATTAGAAACGGAACAAAACCAGGCAAGTCAACATGTGAGAATTGTGGTGCCGAGAATGCGCTAGTATATCAGGAGGGATGTGCAATGTGCAAATCTTGTGGACATGGGAAGTGTGGATGAGAAGTACTGACAATAACATCTCTTTCAGTTTATTAGCTATCTCAATTTCTCTCATGATCATGGTCATGCCTGCTGAGTTCCTTGTCGGATGCCTAGGATTGGCATTGACATGGATATTTAGTATCGGACACGTTTGGGAGGCTATATGAAGTGGACAACTAAGATTTCCCCTCTTATCAAGGAGGTGGAGCTAAGAAAGAATCCAGTAATTGTAAGGGTAAACAAGTTTGATGAGGAGCACGCCAAAAAGTTCAGTGACTCAGTGTCTCAGGCACATAACACCGGCCAGTCAGTGATTCCGGTTGTTATTGATTCCTACGGTGGTGAGGTATATGCTCTCATGGCCATGATCTCTACGATCAAGGCATCTGAGCTTCCTGTGGCCACAATTGTGGAGGGTAAAGCAATGTCGTGTGGAGCAATTCTATTCTCTTTTGGTGAAGAGGGCAGAAGATTTATGGATCCATACGCAACACTCATGATTCATGATGTCTCTTCGGGTATGTTAGGAAAAATTGAAGAGCTCAAAGCAGATGTGAAAGAGGCAGAGCGTCTTAACGATATTGTATACAAGATGATGGCACAAAATTGTGGTAAGAAAGACGATTATTTTCTAAAGATGGTTGATAAGAAAAAGCATGCTGACTGGTTTTTAGATGCTGATGATGCAAAGAAGCACAATCTGGCAAATCACCTAAGAGTTCCTAAGCTCAACATAGATATATCAGTCAATATAGATTTCGAGTGAGGGTAGTTTATGTCTTGTAAGCAGATGACAGATAATTTCAAGAGTAGTGAGTTTCGATGTAGAGATGGTTCAGACGTGCCAGATGACCACATGGAGAGTCTCCAGCTTTTGTGTGATAATCTGCAGGTCCTTAGGGATCACATTGGAAAGCCGATAAGGGTGATTAGCGGATACCGATCACCTAAGTACAATACGAGAATTGGAGGGGCAAGGAGAAGTCAGCATATGCTGTCAAAAGCCGCGGACATTAAGATATCGGGAATGTCCCCTCATGAGGTGAAGGCCTCGATCGAGGAGCTCATTCGTGACGGTAAAATGATGAAAGGCGGTGTAGGTCTTTACCAGACGTTTACACACTATGATGTCCGCGGTCGAAATGCTCGATGGCGGGGAAAGGGTGTCAAGGACGACCGCAAGTAGTTGTTATGATTTCTTTATTAGTATTTATAGCAGCTCTAACTCCCCTCAAGACAAATGACAATCCGCACCTAACCAAAAACTTCAGACTGAAGGACTTCCATATCGGTTGTGGTGTTGAGATCCCGGAAAAATTGTTAGACAATCTATGTGTGTTGTCACAAAATCTCCAGATCCTTCGGGATCACATTAAGCGACCCATCCGAATTATCTCTGGATATCGATCTCCAAAGTGCAACAAGCGTGTACAGGGAGCCAAGAAGTCCCAACACATGCGTGCAAAGGCTGCTGATATTCGAGTTAGAGGAATGTCAATGAGAAGGTTAAAAATGGCTATAGAAACACTCATCAAAGACCAGCGAATGATTCAGGGTGGTGTAGGGATATACAAGAGTCACGTGCACTACGATATCAGGGGAAACAAGGCCCGATGGAGAAAGACCAGATATATTGATGGAATTTGTAAGTGAAAATAGATCTCTACAGTGACGGAATAGGTTCTGTTGACCTTGTCCAACATATGGGTTCTGATCTAACAATCGTCAATTCTGCCAGGGTGAGTTTTGGCAAGGCGAAGGATGAAATTGATGACTCTGATAAAAAACTCATCAGGTATCTCATACAGCACCGACACACATCCACACTAGAGCACAACAGCGCAACATTTCGATTCAAAGTGCCCCTCTTTGTGCGGAGTCAGCACCACCGTCACAGGACGTGGTCCTACAATGAGATCAGCAGAAGATATACAGACTTCAACATCGAGTTTTATGAGCCAACAGAGTTCAGGACACAGCACAAGTCCAATCGTCAGTCAAGTAATGTGGATGTGCTAATCAATCCAGTTCTTTCTTGCGGGAGTGATTGTGATGAAATGGTGAGCCTGCACCATCAAATGTCGCTCGATTTGTACAACAGGATGATCGAAGCAGGTGTCTGTAGAGAGCAGGCTCGTGGCGTGCTGCCACAGAACATGTACACTGAGTACTACGGAACAGCAAATCTCAACAACCTCCTAAAGTTCATAGATCTGAGAACACACAAGGGTGCTCAGTGGGAGATACAGCAGGTCGCCCTGGCCGTCCTAGAAATTTGTGGGAGACTGTGGCCGATCACTGTAGATGCTTACAAAGATCTTCATCACGTTTAGCTATGTACATTTTTTGGATGTAGTCTATAATGTTTCTATGCAATGGAAAACCCCAAAGTCTCTGTACAGTCTAATTCAAGAGTGCAGGGAAACTTTAGAGGAGAAAAACAGTGCCTGAAGGGCCAGTATGTAAGAAGTATGGCGAGGATCTTGCTAAGCGTGTCTCTGGAAAGACGCTAGTATCAATTGATGTCCTGAGTGGAAGATTTGTCAACAAGCCCCCAAGTGGCCTGTCAGATCTTATGAAGGCCCTCCCCATCTCAGTTGTCGGTGCCGGTGTCCACGGAAAGTTTATCTTCTGGATTCTAAATGACGAGTACTCAATATGGTCAACGCTGGGTATGACAGGTCAGTGGTCGTCATCTGAGACAGATCACTCTAGGGTGAGGTTTAATCTAAGCGACGGACCGGTCTATTTCAATGATCAGCGAAATTTTGGAACTCTCAAGTTTGTTAGGGGAAAATTTCAGCTAATTGAGAAGCTGAAGTCCCTAGGGCCTGATATGCTGTCATCTGAGGTGGACAATGAGACATTTTTTACTCGAATTAGGAAACATCCCGACTGGGAGATTACAAAGACATTAATGGATCAATCTATTGTCGCTGGTGTGGGAAACTATATCAAAGCAGACTCTCTTTGGCTATCTAGAATTTCTCCAAAGAGAAAAGTGGAGTCGCTCTCGAACGAGGAACTGTCTAGGCTAAATCACGCCATTCAGCAGATCATGAGAGAGAGCTATCAGAGTGGCGGAGCCTCTATCAAGACATATCGAACATTTGATGGCCTTGAAGGGGAATACAGCAATCGATTTTTGGTGTATAATCAGACACATGACCCGGATGGAAATGTGGTTATCAAAGAGACAACTGAGGATAACAGGACCACACACTGGGTACCTGATGTTCAAAAATAGGATGAAAAATGAGTAAGAGTTCAAAGAAAAATGTGGCAGATTTACAGCTAGACGATTCGGCAATCGCTCAGATTGCAAAGATCCTACAAATGGCAATTTTAACTGGAACAGATGTAGTAGACAATCTCAGACTTATGAGATTATCTGCTGAGGATGGAAAGTTGGTACTCAGTGAAGACTATGTAGAAAAGTTTAGTGAAGATGTATCACATATGGTCGAGTCTATTGAAAAAGAGGATCAATCCACCTTCACCGGCGGAGTCTTCTCTGTGGACGGGCTGGCTGACGTGTCTGATATCAATAAGGACAACGTGAATTAATGAGCAGTGATAAGTTAGAAGAGATGTTTGCCCTTCGGACCAGCTTTATGCATGCACTTCAGGAATCTCGTTCGGGCATACTTCCTGAGTGGCCCTTGGACCTTCACGAGAAGGCCTCACAGCAGGTCCTCAGAGATACAGCCCTCAAGGGTGTGGAAGAGATGTTTGAGGCTCTAGGGCATCTCAAAAACTGGAAGCCTCACCGAAATACTGAGGTGAGGGAATTCAATCAGGAGGAGTTCCTAGAGGAAATCGTGGATGCCTTCAATTATTTCTTTTCAATCCTAGTCTTGACAGGAATCTCTGCAGAAGATCTCTTCGATGCGTATGTCAAGAAGGACAACATCATTCACGAGAGGCTTCGCTCCGGGTACTAGTGGAGCTGGCTATTTGGGATAACTACGTAGAATAGAATGGCTATATAGTGGCATATACTGCCTATGACGACCAATAAGTGCCATATCGTATGATACCACGGCTTATGATCATTCGCGTAGAAATACACGCCAATTGTGTAGAAAAAGCCACCAATGAAGAGCCACAATAAGCCTGCATCCGGTATAGTGGCCATAAATCTATCCACACATACAAGGCCTACCCAACCCATTGTGACATACGAGGCCACAGATATTCTTTCAAATCTGCCAAACAAACACAGCTTAAAGCAAATTCCAAAAATTGCAATGCTCCAGAGGGCAAAGAACATAATCCATCCGGTCGGATCCCGCATGTATGACAAGAGAAATGGGCTATATCCTCCCGCAATGGCCAGGTAAATTGTGATATGATCCAGAATTCGAAACTTGTGTTTGAGTTCGGGATCTTGTGTGCCGTGGTAAAGGGTGGATGATAGATACGTCAGAATTAGGGTGCTTCCGTACAGAAGCGTTCCTGTGATACACCACACATCTGGGCATGACATGGATTGGACCATTATAACTGCGAGGCCGGCAATTGCAAGGCCCAAACCTACAGCATGAACCAAAGCATTGATCAACTCCTCGCTTTTCCTTTGCCCAATATTTGTTTTTGGTGGGGGCACAAAAAGACCTTTGTAAGAGCTCATAGAATACATATAAGATTTGTGTGTCTCTATGGCTTGACATTTTATACTTTATTAGCAATGTGTGTTACATTTATCCATTCGTTGGAGTGATATGTTCAAACACGAAAGACGGTACCGTAATAAACCACGGAGGAGATAATGGCAACTAACAATAATTTATTTTTGAATGCTGCACTGGCGCATTATAGGGCACAACAAACTGAGGCACTGGCGACGTTGGTCCTATACTTCAATAACTCAGTCGGTGTGGCTGACCACAGTGACATTCTAAAAGATATTACCAAGTGGACACAAAAACTAACAGAGGCAGAAGATAATATTGCCACCTTAAGCCGCCACTTTAATCCGGAAACTCCAGAACTCCCAACAGACTAGAGGTGTACTAATGTCTAATCTAAAGACATATAAGTTTGAGTATGTGTGGATTGATGGATTCCAGCCCTGGGGTCTTCGCTCCAAGATAAAGGTAGCAGAATTAAGTAAGTCTGATGTCAAGGGTTTAGAAAAAGGATCCCTAGATGTGATGACTGATTGGGGATTTGACGGATCTTCGACAGCACAGGCCGTGGGAAATGACTCAGACTGTATTCTGTCTCCTGTTCGTGTGTACCCAGATCCGAATGACAGTAATAAGTTTATTATTCTCTGTCAGGTGATGAATCCGGATGGATTACCTCATAAAACAAATAAGCGTGTAGCACTCGCTGCGATAGAAGAGAATAATCACAAAGTATCTGTGCAACAGCCGTGGTTTGGCATGGAACAAGAGTACACAATTCTTAGTCATGATGGTCGTCCAACTGGTTTTCCAAGTAATCGATGGCACTATCCACGCCCACAGGGAATCTATTACTGTGGCGCCGGAGCCGATCGAGCATTTGGTCGAAATATATCCGATGAACATCTAGATGAGTGTATTAGATCAGGAATATGCATAACAGGAACCAATGCCGAGGTAATGCCTGGACAGTGGGAATACCAGATAGGTGGTGTAGGCTGTGGTGCCCTCAAGACATCTGATGACCTTTGGATGTCAAGGTGGCTATTGCTTAAGCTAGCTGAGAAAGAGGGAAAGACAATAACATTTGATCCAAAACCTGAGTTAGGGGACTGGAACGGCGCCGGATGTCACACAAACTTTAGTACGTTGGACATGCGTTTGCATCCAGGTGGTCTAAGTGCCATTGAGATTGCTTGTGAAAAGATAGGAAGACGGGTAAGAGAACACTTAGAAGCATACGGTGATGACATACACCTTCGTCTAACCGGTGAGCATGAGACATGTAGCTATGAGGACTTCAAGTGGGGTGTAGCAGATAGAACTGCATCAATCAGAATTCCCAGACATGTGCACACAAACGGGTGCGGTTACTTAGAGGATCGCCGCCCAAATGCCAACTGTGATCCATACGAAGTGACCCGGGTAATTCTCGAGACAACTCTACTTTAGTGCTTTTTACTGACAAAATAGTTGTAAATTACTCAATTCCAAAGTACACTATGTCTGTGGATAATCAAGAAAAAAACATGTGTATTCCAGACATTGAGTTTCTCATGAGGCATACGATTGAGTCATACGCACGCCGAAGACGACATTTCAGGGAACACCTTCCGGACAACGTGAAGGGAACTGATGATCTGGCACATATGATCACCATGGAAATTAAGCTCGACGATGGAAGTGATTTAACACTAGAGCGAGCGGAAGAAATATACACCAGAGTGCTTGAGAGGATGTGGTTATCCAAGGGTGATACGTTTTTCGCCAAGATGGGATACACATCAGGATCAGAGGACTTTTTAGATGGCCTGCGAAATAAGCTAGATAAACATAAATCTGGTGTACACTGCAATCCCATCATGTAATTTTTAGAGTATGGCAATATTCACGAGGAGACATTTATGCCTGTCAATAGAGATCTAGAACCCATTACGCTTCCAATGGACCTGAAGTTTGATCAGGAGGCAAGTACAGAATTCATTAACAACCTCCACGCACTCAAGGTGGAACTAGTTGATCATCCAACCACTGCTCAGGCTCGAAATGTCGCTTGGCATTACGTGAAGGCCACGTGGGCAGATGATCCTAGTGAGGTTGATCCGTCTACTGCACCCCTTGCTCTCAAGAGTAAGAATCTGCTTGACGTTCTACAATTTCGAGCACTGCCAACTCCAATGGAATGCTTAGGGTTCACGTTTCGACTTTCTGGTCTGTCTTTTCAGGAGGTCACACATATCATTAGACACCGAGCAGGATCATTCGCCGCGCAGTGTACTGGAGACAGGGATCTTAGAGGTGATCCAGCAGTCATTCCAGAGTCGGTTGAAAATTCACCGGAGTATTTGGAGCGGTGGAAGCAACATGTATTGGAGGGCAAGAAGCTATATGCGGATATGACTGACTCCAAGCGTGTATCCATGATGGATGCCCGAATGATTCTTCCAAAGTGCCTGACCTCATTTTACTATATGAGGCTGAATCTCAAGGATCTTATTGGATTCGTTCGACAGCGACAGGATCGACAAATCCAGCCGGCTGCGGATAATATCTTGGCGGCCCGAATGGCTATCGAAGCGTGCAAGGTGATTCCTGAGCTGACACAGGTATTTAACTTCAGCACCCCTGATATACACTATATCAAGACATTTCGAGTGAAGGAGGGTGATAAGTGGATCAGCAGAGGCACAAACCTGTATCAGCCTGAGCCCAAGAATGATACGTTCGATTTCCATCCGGAAGATACTATCTATCAGGCAAAGCGGGAGGATCTTAATGGAACACACGGTAAGGGAGTCAAGGTTTTCACAACCATGTGGGCTGATCTCATGAGTGAGATTGATCAGCTAAAAACAAACTATCAAGAAGAATTCGCAGGAGAATAAAAATAGTCTGATAATA
>Ga0114996_10005799_pt1 | contig 14427 bp, 18 predicted proteins | sample ArcticOcean_MG_C_4_FD_87039 | JGI IMG/M metagenome (GOLD analysis project Ga0114996, IMG submission 87039) | Marine microbial communities from western Arctic Ocean - ArcticOcean_MG_CB4_134 | ecosystem: Environmental > Aquatic > Marine > Oceanic | place: Arctic Ocean: Canada Basin | collected...
GCCGTAGGCCCCGTCCTCCAGCATCTCATCCAGCACACCCTTCGTCGCCCCCACGCCCATCTTCACCCGCTTCCCGAACTCCTCCTCCCACGCCCTGATCGTATCCATCCAGAACCGAACGAACGTCGCCGGGCCCGTAAACTCCTCACTCGGCAGCAACACCACGTTCGAGAACTCGCTCAGTTCTTCCAGGCACTTCCGGATGTAGGTCTCGTGCAAACGTCGTCGCACCGGGTGGCTCACGTCGTAAAAGGCGTTCGCCGCAGGATTCGCATCCGGCATCCCCGTCTCCTGTATACAGTTCACCGGCCGCCATGGAAAGTCCACGTAGTGTGCGTTCGTCTCAAGCAGGTTGTGCTGCATGTAGAAGTTGTGGAAGAACACCAACCCCTTCTGGTCGCACAGCCGGGCGAACTCACGCAGTCGGGCGAAATACCAGTCGTTAAACTGCGTCAGGTCGTACGTCGGCTCCCCGTCCCATGCCAGGTCCGGCCCCCAACGCACCCACGGCATCTCCATAAACGGTCCCACGGCCGGTGTCGTCCGCCGCTCCTGGTCGTGGGCGTCTCGTCTGCGGTCGTACCAGAGCCCGTAGTTGTGCTCGAACCCCGGGTACCCGTACCGCTTCATCGCATCCGTCAGCGCATCCAGATCCTCCGTCAGACTCGGCCCCACCTGCCCCTGCGCGTGCCGCGTAATCGCCGTCCGCACCTTGTAGTCCCGGAACGAGTCCCCCTCACGATACCCGCCCCACCACCCATTGTGCTGAGCGTATCCCCAAATGATGCGGCCGCCGTCTGTGAACCACCCGTTTCGAAGTTCGAGTCCCAAACGTTCCTCCGTCGTCACAAAGCTAGACGCAAGACGCGAAACGACAGTCCACCCCACGTTTAGCGTTTTGCGTTTAGCGTTTCGCGCCTACCCTCTGCCTCATGTAACTTCCGCGTACGGCCTCTCCCCGCTCCGTACGCGCTCCATATTTGCGAACACAAACTCCCCGCGGCGTTCCCAGGTATCTCGAGTAATTCCGGCCGTGTGCGGCGTCAGAAGGACGTTCTCGAGTTGAAGCATGGGACTCTCCGGATCCGGGGGCTCTTCCTCCAGGACGTCAAGGGCGGCGAAAGCGGGCCGGCCAGATAGGAGTGCGCGGACTAGCGCTGGCTCATCGATGACACTACCGCGGCAGGTGTTGACCAGCAAGGCGGTGGCCTTCATCCGGGCCAGTTGCTCCGGGCCGATCATGTGTTGCGTCTGGTCATTCAGGGGAACATGCAGCGTGACGATGTCGGAGCGGTCGAGCAGTTCACTCAGGTTCACGCGAGAAACGCTCAGATCCTCCTCGACAGTCGCATCGGCAGGGAAGGCGTCGGTGTAAAGCAGGTCCGCGCTGAAGGAGCGGAGCAGGCTGGCGACGCGCCGTCCGATGTGGCCCAGGCCGACAATGCCCACGGTCTTACCGTGGATGGTGTACGTCGTCTGTCCCGTGGGCGTGGCATCCCATCTGTCGCCGCGCACATCGCCATCCAGCACAACAAGCCTTCGATAAGCCCCCAACATAAGGGCAAGCGTGTGCTCGGCGACGTCGATGGCGTTCGTGCCCCCGTTGTTCGCAACGGGAATCCCCATCGCCCGGCAGAGGTCGAGATTCATGTGCTCGAACCCAGCGCTTACGAGGTTGATCAACCGGAGGTTCTCTCCTGCCCGGAGGACATCATCTTCGATACGTCCGGGAAATAGGATGAGGAAGTCGGCCGTACGTACGAGGTCCCTCTTTCTCGCAGGATCGGCGTCGGGACGCTCCACAGTAACGTTCAGGTCGGCAGGCTTGTGCTGAAGGAAGACGTCCACGAGTTCGGGGTCGAGGTCCGTGAAGAAGATGGCGTGGAGCATGGAACTCCCATGTTACGAGTTTGGCTTTGTTTCAAGTGACCTCGGCATGCGTTACAATGCGAAACGCGAAACGACAGTCCAACCACGTTTTGCGTCTAGCGTTTCGCGCTTCATGCCAGAATGCTTTTCTCTGCCCTCTGCCTTCTGCCTTCTGCCCTCACTTATGTGGCGCCGCCAGATACACCTGCACATCCAGCCAATGATCCCGCATAATCTTCACCTTCCGCCTCAACTGGCCCACAAAGTCCGGCCCCATCAGGAACGTATCCTCGTAGCGGGCGTCATCAGCCATCGCCACCACATCGATGCCGCCGGACTCCAGGAGGGCGATCAACTCGTTCGCATTGTCCAGCTCGTCCCGCATAATGGCGTTCCAGGCCAGGTTGCCCGGGTCACCGTCCCACGTCCCCTGCTTCACCGGAATGTACTCCTCGTCCGGGTTCAGCTGGTCGGCGTGCCGATCCCGCAGAAGCTGGGAATGGTAGAAGTTGTGGATAGACCGTACCTCGCTCGCCCACATCCGCAAGGCAACACCCACCTGCTTAAGCCAATCGCCCTCAGGCGCACCGCCGAGCCCCTCTAGGACCTTCCCCGCTCGTACCGCTGTGGCAAGTGCGCCGGTCAGCCCCGGATCATTCCAAGTAGCCGTTCCCGCGAACCGGCCCCCGTGCAGATCGATCGTATCCATCCGCCCTTCGTTTTCATGAATGTTGAATACGTACGGGAGCCAGTAGCTCTCCTCTTCATCCGTAAGTAAATCCGGCTTCAGCACCAGCGGCCGAGTCAGATGCCGCATCGACACGCCGCAGTAGAAATTGCTGTAGCGTGAGGCCACCGCCTCTTTCAGCTCGAACGCTCGATGCAGGTCGAAAAACGCCTCGAACGTCTTTTCACCATCTGCCTCGCCCGCCCATTTCGAAGCATACGTCCTTAGCTTCACCAGGCGCTCGCTCAGTGTCAGCGCCGGCTCTGCCGCGCAATCCTCAAAAATATCGATCACCTTGTTCACACAGTCCGGCGTATCCTCGTACCGACTGTACATCGCGGAGAGGCCTATCGACACCGTCCGAGTTTCCGGGCGATGGTAACGCTCCATCCGCTGAATCAGCGAGAGCGGGTCCAGGATTCCGAGAAACGGGTAGGTGTCGTTGATCATCGTCCCGATCCCCATCATCCCCGGATCACGGCTGTTGATATAGCTGTTCGCCGGCAGCAGCGGCAGAACGACGTCCATCTCATTCTGCCAGAAATTGACATTCGACCATCGGAAATCGATCGGCCCCCCGCCCTCCTCTGCGCCCTCCTGAACCGTCAGCACCAGGTCCCGCACCCGCTCGCCCGCCGTCAGGTGCTGGCAGTGTCGGGGTCCGTTCGGCCCGGGATACTGTGCGGCTGCCCAACAGAGCCCTGACCCCGCGTCGTTCGTCCCCGACATCCACGTCTTCATTTCAGGGACGTTGCGCTTGATCTCCGCCGACATCCACCGAATCATCTCCTGCGTCTCGTCCAGGTCCACGCACCATGCAAACGCCTCCTCCGTACTCCGTCGAGGGTGATCGACCCGCGGCCCTCGAAGATGCGGGTACTCCTCGAAAAACGACTCCGGCAGCAGATTCGAAAACTTCGCCGCAAAAATGGCGTCCAGCCCAAGTTCTCGAATCACTTCCACCTTCGCCCGAAGAAGCTCCTGGTTCTCCTCCACAAAGTCAGCCGGGATATGCGGCTCCAGCTTCGGGTGGGGAAAGAACATCCAGGGCGCCGGCACCAGGCAGGCATACTCATGCCATGGGCTGCCGCCTTTCGGGATCTCCCACCACGCTTTGTCGCACAACCCTGCCACATTGACCTGAACGTCCCCGTAGGGCTTCAGTCGTGCCGCAATCTCCGCATAGGTCCTGAACTCCTCAACCGTCCGGCCACCCCGCAGATTCACCAGAAACGTCTTCTTCGCTGACTCAGCCATAGCAATAGCCTCGTGGACCAACCTCAATTTCAAATGAACGATGGATAATCTTCAATCCTCAATCGCCTTCAGATGTCTATCCGAAGTCCATCCTCCCCCACAATCACCTCCCCCTTGAAGCCCTCTCGAATCTGCTCCGCCATCCGCTGCGGCCCTCGCCGGTCATGCGTCACATCCTGCTCCACCAGATGCTTGATCAGCACCCGCTTCACGCCCGCCTCCGTCGCAATCCGCCCAATGTCCGGTGGCGTGATATGCCAGCTCCCCCAGGGCACCGTCTCCAGGAAGTCCGACGTTCCCGAACATTCGATTGCCAGCAGGTCGGCCCCCTTGCAGAACTCGGGAAAGGCATCGTCCGGCGTGCCGTCTCCCGTGATCACCACCCGCTTCCCCCCCGCATCGATCCGGTAGACCAGCGTCGGGATTCCCCCATGGTCCGTAAACGTCGTCGCCACCTTCACGCCGTCCTCATCCAGGAATGCTCCACCCGTCGCGTGTCCAGAGCGTGTCGAAGGAGCCTCCATCACAGCCGGGTCCAGAACCGAATCGTCCTTTCCATGCCCCATACGGCTCTGGATATCCTGCTCGAACGGCGGCCGCAGCACCCGGGTCACAAAGTCGTTCGTCCCCTCCGGTCCGTACACGCGCAGCTGGTTCGCCCGCTCCTTCACCCAGCCCACCAGCACGATGTAGGGCAGATCGACAATGTGGTCGAAATGGAGATGGGTCAGGAACAGCCGGTCGACCGTCTCGCAGCCGTACCCCGCCTTCGCCAGATTCGTTGCCGCCGACCGCCCGGCGTCGAACATCCACACCTCCTCCCCCACCTCCAGCACCTGCGCAGGTCCACCGCGAAACACATTGTCCCGAACCGCCCCACTTCCAAGCATCGTGAATAGCATCAATCCTCCATCATTTGTTGAAACCAACAGCCAACCGCACCCGTCATTGCGAGGCTGCCCGCCAGGGCGGCCTCGGCAATCTTGCTCACTTCAAAGCTTCCCCCGGACCCACAGCACGACAGAGCGTGCGCCTCTGGTCCTGGCCAACCCCTTCCTCCCAGCAACTCCTTCCTTCCTACAAATGCTCCCTCAAAAACCGCCTCACCTTCCCAAACGCCGTCTCACACCCCGGCGTTTTCTCCGGATTGAAGTCGAACCCATGGTGCCCTTTCTCCAGCAACACAAGCTCGTGCTCCACCCCGCTCGCCTTCAGCGCCTCCGCCATCTGCACCGACCGCTCGAAGGGGACGTCCGTATCTTTCTGGCCATGCAGCAGGATCGTCGGAGGATACCCGGTCGTCACGTTCTGTTCCGGGCAATAGGTCACGAAGAACCCAAGGTCGTCCGTGGGGTCAACGCCACCGACCTCCTGCGGCCAGATGCCCTGCTGCCGGCAGAACAGGTAGAACAATCCCGTTTCGGGCCGCTCACCCGCATTCGCGACGGGAGATCCCCGGTAGTGTTCCCTCGCTGTCGCTTCATCAACCAGATCTGCCGTTTCTCGATAGAACGCGGACGGTTCCGAAAGCCAGTCACCCACGATATCACCGTACCCGTAGAAGGAAACAACCGCCGTCGGCGGCGCCTCGAACGTACCGGCCATCAGCGACAGATACCCTCCTGCCGAGTGCCCCACAACGCCCACCCTTTTCGGATCGATCCTCAGCTCTTCGGCGTTGTCACGCACCCAATTGAGGGCGTCGCGTATATCCGTCACAATCTCAGGCAGCTTCGTTTCCGGCGCCAACCGGTAGTCGATCGAAATCAGCGTAATCCCTTCTTCATAGTACATCTCGATCTCATGCTGAAGGTGACTCAGCCCGTCCCGCCCCCCCTGAATCAGTGCCCCTCCATGAATCCAGATTAGCGCCGGCGCCCGATCCGTGGAGTGAGGACTCCTGTAGACATCGAGCATCAAGTCCAGATTGCCAGCCGTCTTATAGGAATGAGACGCCACTGATCTTAAATCCCTCTTCACGCCTACCTCCATGGCCCGACGGACGAAGGAGGTCTACTTCTGCCCTTTGCCTTCTGCCCTCTGCCAGCTTTTCGTGTTACGATCTCCAGCGAGTGACGTCTAAACGTTTGAACCTGTGAAAAGGAGATACGCACAATGAAACAGGAACTCAAGCGTTTCGCAGGGATGCACGTCCTGATCAGCTTGTCTGTCCTCCTCGGCTACCCGATCTTGCGTCTGCTGTCCTGAGACGCGACAGCGGGCCGGGAGGTGCTCCAGCCCCGCTTGCCCACCGTAGCACATCGCGCGAAGGTGGGAGTCCCCTGGCCCCCAACCCCCTTCTTCTGATGTGAGTAGCGTTGACTTGGATGAACATGCTGACATAGCCCTCATCGCCGCCTGCCAGCAGGGCGACGCCCGGGCCTACAAACAGGTCTTTGATCTGTACAGGGATCGGATCTACTCCCTCTGCCGGCACATGTCCGGCAGTTCGGAGGATGCCGAAGACCTGACGCAGGAGGTCTTCGTTCAGGCCTTCAGAAACATCGCCAGTTTCCGGGCCGAATCCACGTTCGGCACCTGGATCTACCGGATCGCCGTCAACCGCTGTTCCACCGAACTCCGGAAACGCCGCCCCGCCTTCGACTCGTTCGAGTCCATGGTGGAGAAAGGCGGTGCTCTTCCGTCCAGAACACCGAATCCCGAAGCCCAGCTCATTCGCAAGGAGATGTCGGAGAGGGTGCAGGCCGCGATCGCCGACCTGTCCGAAAGCCTTCGCCTCCTCTTCATCCTCTCCACCGTCGAAGGCCTGCGGTATCAGGAGGTCGCCAGCATCGCCGGCTGTTCCATCGACGCCGCCAAAATGCGAGTCCACCGAGCTCGCAAACGAGTCCGCGACGCCCTTCGCCCGTATCTCTAGCCTGCCCGTCAGCTGTAAGATCGGAGATCAAGTAATCCATGCTGCGAACCATCCGAAGGATGGTGTGGCAGTGAAATCTGAGTTCTGAGATCTCTTTTCTTTGTCTCTTTCCTAACTACCACCTTGAGGAACCCTACCCTTGGACTGCTTCACCTGCGAACGCAATATCAGCGCCTACATAGACGACGAACTCACCGGCGAGACTCGTGTCGAAATGGAATCCCACCTCGCGTCGTGCGCCGCCTGCCGCCAGGAATACGAAACAGATCTGACGCTCTGGGAGGCCGCTCGCCAGCTCCCTGCGGAGGCCGCACCCGACAGCCTCTGGCCCGCCATCGAGTCCCAGGTCGAAACTCGGGCAGGGGGAACATCAACGGACGACCTCGCCCTCATCGTCCGCGGCCTCGCCGAGGAAGTCCGCGACCTCAAGCACACCGTCCATATGCTGCGCCAGGATCTGGAGCTCACCCGGCGCCCGGAATCCGAACAGGAATCGGACCGGATCCCCACCTACCAACGCCTTCGCATCTGGCGAGAAACACCCGGCCGTACCGAAGCTGCAAGCTGATAGCCCAAGCAGTCAGCCAACCAGAAACCTCGCAAGAGTTCTAAACGATCAAGCCGCCTTCTGATATCTGACATCTGACATCTGGATCTCCTATGGCCAAAAGCAAAAAGCCCGCACGCTCCAAACGAGCCAGGAAGCTCCCCAAGGAAGCCGTCGAATCCGGCGACATCCTCGAGCAGGAAACGATAAACAAGCTCCTGCACAGCGTCCCCGAAGAGGGCGTCGACGACGGCAGCCGGGTCATCCCCTACGACTTCAGGCATCCCGCTCAGGTCTCCAGAACTCAGCTCCGGATGATCGAGAACCTCCATGCGAATCTGGCGCGCCGCATGTCCGCCACCTTTTCTTCCCTGCAGCGCTCCATCGTCGACGTCGACATCGCGTTCGTGGATCAGACCACATATGGCGAATTCCTGCAAACCGTGGCAAACCCCGGCATCACCTACAACTTCGGCATGCGCCCGCTTGGGGGGCAGGCCATCATCGATATCGCCCCCGACGTCACCTACGACTTCATCGAACGGATCTTCTCTTCGAAGCGGATGAACCGCCCGGAAGGACGTCCGATGACGGGTGTGGAACGAGGCGTGATGGGCCGGGTGATCACGCGGATGCTCGAGGATCTGGAAGGCGTCTGGAAGCCGCTTGTCGAAGTCGAGATCCTCGACGCCGAGTTGGAAACCAACGCCGAGTTCATGCAGACGGCGGCCCCCGGCGACACCGTTATCCTGATCGCCTTCGAGGTGAACGCGCAGCACGCGTCGGGCCTCATCACCCTTGTCTACCCCTACTTCACCCTCGAGCCGGTACTCGCCCTCTTCAAAACCCGGATACTCCCGTCCACCCGCGAAGACACCGGAGTTTCAGCCCGGCAGCGCCAACAGCGGCTCGATCTTCTGCAGGCTGTCGACACCGACGTCACTGTTACCTGGGGCCGCGGGACATTCTCGGTTAATGACATCGCCGGCCTGCGCGAAGGCGACACCCTTGTTCTGGATACGGATGTTAACGATCCGGCAACCGTCTGGCTGGAAGACCGACCGCTGTTTCACGCAAGGCCGGGCGTCAGCGGAGGCCACCTGGCCGTTCAACTCGTGCGCGCGCTTTCTGAAATGGATGGAAGTACACCATGACGCCGTCCGCAAAGACGGAAGGAAGGACACCATGTCCCAGTCACCCGTAAATCCCGATCCAAACTGGCCGTCCAATCTCGAAGGCCGGCTGGATCGCATTGGCAAAGCGACCATGGAGGTCACCATCGAACTCGGTCGTACGCGAATGCCGCTCCGGGAGGTCCTGCAAGCCGAACCGGGCGGAGTCATCGAACTCGACAAGGTAATGGGCGTACCAGTCGACATCCGCGTCAACAACACCCTGTTCGGCAGAGGAGAAATCGCCGTTTATGGCGACACGATGGCCGTGCGCGTCACGGAATTGCTCAGCCCACAGACGGCAGACGCCTGAATCGAGGAGACCGATGGCCAAATCCACGAAAACGGCCGCAGCACCCGGAAAGGGAAGGCGCACCATCCTTTCCCGAACGAACGAGACGCACGTAGACGGTGCAGGGGCAGCCTGGTCCCCGCCCGCGCTGCAGCCTGCCGTGCCAGGAAAACCGGTCGCCATGCGACTTGTAGTGCCTCAGGCAAGGGCGTCTGGAAGGGAAAGCACCCCGTCGAATGAACCGATTTCGCCCGACGAATCCTTCGAGCAGATCGCGGCGCGCCGTCCCGCCGACTTCGCCCGGGTGATTGAGGCGATGATGCCCTCGGGGCCGGACGCTGCAGAAGGCATGGACAAAGTCACCACACTTGTTATAGGACTCGGCCATAGAATCGCATCGAAAGTCCTCGAGCACTGTGATAGTCACCTGGTCGAACGCATCGCAAAGTCGGTCCAGCGCACCGAGTCGATCATGGCGAAAGACGCGCAGGAGGTCTTCGCGGAAGCGCGGGAGAATCTCCTGTCTGGCAACTACAGTGTGCCGGGAGGGTGGGTTACCGCCCGAACCCTCCTCTATGGAGCGCTTGGCTCCAGTGCTCGCTTCGCCATCGACCGAATGCTTGAAGACGACCTGGACAAGGTGGGCATCGAAGCCCTACAGGAGATGGACACCGCGAGTATGGTCTCATACTTCGTGCATGAACATCCGCAGACCATCGCACTTGCACTCGCCAGGATGGATCCGGAGTGGTCGGCCGGCGTCCTGAACCAATTCTCCCCCGAACTGAAGACGGAAGTCCTCGACCGCATTGCCGAACTCGATACAATACCCGCCCGCGCACTCTTCGAGCTTCAGAGCTCCATCAAGTACGAAGTGAGCGCTCTCCTCACCGGGTCGATGCGAAAAATTGGCGGCCCCGAGGTTGCCAGCCAGATCAGAAACCACCTCGCACCCACATCTGAAGCGCCGTCATCCGAGGAGCAGTCGCAATGAACAGTGCCGATCAACTGCCCAACCTCAGCGCCGAAATCACCGTCGAATTCGGCCGAATCCGAATGACCATCAACGACCTCCTCAGCCTGAAGGAAGGATCGCTCATCCCCACGGACGCCAAACACAGGAAACGGAGCGAGGGGGGCCCCATGACGGACCTCGACGTTCGCCTCAACGGAGAACCCTTTGCCGTGGGCGAAGTCGTCACCATCGACGAGAGCTATGGCGTCCGCATCTCGAAGATGGCCGACTGATCCACAGCGCCCTTGCGCCCGCTGACTGAACCGTCGATCTTGAAGAGTCCGCACAACCTCCCACCTATCTTTCGAAGCCCACAATGCCGAACGCAGCCGTCACTGCCGAACAGCTCGCCGCCATCCAACGCATCCACGAAGACCTCGCCGCCCGGATGACCGAATCCTGGACGCGCCGGTTCCGCTTTCAAGTCGCCATCAGCGTCGGCAGCGTCAAGCAGACCACCTTTGGCAGCCATGTCGAGCAGCTCGGAAACCCCTGCTGCTCCTACTCTTTCGGCATCGCCCCCGGAGGAGGCTCTGCGCTCTTCTCCTACGACCGTTCCGTGCTGGAAGGCTCCCTTGTCGAACAACTCAAGGGGCGCAAGGACCTCGCCCTGGAATCGGGCCAACCGATGGAAGCCATCCACCGCCGCATCATGGGCCCCGTTATCACTCGCGAACTTGAAGACTTCGAAAAAGCCTGGGCGATCGAACGGATCATGAGGGTCTCAGATGCAGAGATCGAAGTCGACCCCACCAGCATCGACCTGGCCGGCCCCGATGACGACATCATCCACACCGCCTTCAACGTCGAAAGCGGAAAAGTCAGCGGCAGTGCCTTCCTCGCATATCCTCTCAGCACCTTGGAACCCCTCCTCAAAGACCTCCACTAAGCCTGCACTTTACTTCGTCATTCGTCATTCGTCATTCGTCATTATTAGTCCCTTCTCCTCAGAACTCCCTCCTGAACAACCTCGCTTATCCCAAGCCGTCGTCCCTTCGTAACTCGTCACTCGATTGCCCTTGTTATTCCGCCTCCTTTTAGTATACATTTGTTCACTATGAATCCCTCTTCTCCCCACAGAGGCCGCGGCGCGCCCGACAACCCCGCCGGTCGATTCGAACCGCTCGAAATCGAGTACGAACCAGAGAATGTCCCGGGCGCCGAGACAACCGAGCTCTTCCAGGACAACACGAAGTCGATCATCAGCTTCAACGACAGCCCCGACCTCGGCTTCGACGCCACTCTGAATCCGTACCGGGGCTGTGAGCACGGCTGCGTCTACTGCTACGCACGCCCCACGCACGAATACCTGGGTCTCTCGCTCGGCCTCGACTTCGAAACAAAGCTCTTCGTCAAAACCGAGGCGCCGGCGCTCCTCCGAAAGGCCCTCTCCTCGAAGTCCTGGAAACCGCAAATGGTCATGCTCAGCGGCATCACCGACTGCTACCAGCCCATCGAGCGGCGTCTGAAGCTCACGCGGCGGTGCCTGGAGGTGTTCGCCGAGTTCCGGAACCCCGTTGGCATCGTCACCAAGAGCGACCTCGTCACCCGCGACATCGACATCCTCAGCGAACTGGCGTCCGACAATGCCATCGTCGTCAACCTCTCCGTCACCTCCCTCGACAAATCCCTGGCCGACCGTCTGGAGCCCCGCGCCTCCCGACCCCTCCAGCGTCTCCGGGCCATCGAGGAACTGTCCAAAGCCGGAATCCCCACCGGAGTCATGGTCGCTCCCGTCATCCCAGGCCTCAACGACCACGAGATCCCTGAAATCCTCAAGGCCGTCGCCAACGCCGGAGCCACCTCCGCCCACTACGTCCTCCTCCGCCTTCCATTCGGCCTCAAGAACCTCTTCCAGTCCTGGCTCGACGCCCACTACCCGGATCGCAAACCGAAAGTCATGAACCGCATCCGCGATACTCGCGATGGCGCCTACTTCACCCGAGGTCGCGGCGTCGGCCTCTTTGCAGATCAGATCGAGCGCATGTTTGAACTGGCGCGAAAAAAGGCAGGCCTGAAGAAGCGCCCGCCTGAACTCTCTGTTGCTGCGTTTCGGAAACCGGGCCAACTCAGTCTGTTCTAAGCCACCCCGAAACTATCGGTAAACGTCGTCTCGTTTGCCAATCCGGACAACGAAGACCACCAGAACAGCATCCTCAATGGAATAGACGATACGCCAATTGCCCTGGCGCACGCGGTAGCGACTTCTTTCAGACAACTTCTCGCACCCTCTCGGGCGCGGATCGTCGGCGAGCGCACGGATGCTGGCGACCATACGCTGACCTGTCTCTTTCTGAGGTATCGCTTCAAGCTCCCTCAGCGCAGACGACTTGATCCGAACACTATATCTTGCCACTACGCTTCAATGCCTTGACCGCGTCCTCGAAAGACAGGTCCGGTTCCCCTGCGCGATCCTCAAATGCCGCCAGATCTTCCGCATCCTCCGCCAGCGATGCCTTTATGGCGTCATTGACCAGATCGGACATCGAGCGGTCCGCAACGATCGACTTGAGCCGAAGCGCCTTCTGCAGATCGGAATCGAGGTAGATAGTGCTCGGTTTGGTGCTTGACTTGCCCATGCTTAGATTAAAACGTCTTAAGGTCAAGACGTCTGGGGTTGGCTCTTGTTGATCTCGGGGGGAATCCTCGGAGCACATACTCATCCGAGCCACGCAAACTATCTCTTCCCCGTCTTCCAAGAAGTCACATCCCGGTCCAAGGGGCCGCCGGCCCCACGCGTTCTAACTGAATCCTCACGGAAGATTCAAGAACCTCCTCGACAACCTATGTCCACCACCGACATCTATAACTTCGTCCCCATCACCGACCGCCTCGGCACCGCCGGCCAGCCTGTGGAAGACCAGCTCGACGACATCGTCGAGGAAGGCTACGAGGTCGTCATCAACATCAGCACCAACGACTCACCCGACTGCCCGCCCGACGAAGCCGGCTACTTCGAAATCCGAAGCATCCCCTACCACCACATCCCCGTCGTCTGGTCGTCACCCACGCTGGAGAACTTCAGCGACTTCGTCCGAGTGATGGACGACGTCTCGGAGAAGAAAGTCTTCGTCCACTGCGCCGCGAACGCCCGGGTCTCCGCCTTCACCGCCCTCTTCGGTCAGCTGCGGTGGGGCTGGTCGAAGGAGCGGGCCGATGCGCACATAAAAGCGCTGTGGCAGCCGAACGAAACATGGTCGATGCTCGTCGAGGAAGTAAGAAGAGCCAAGGGATTGTGAACCTCAGGCAGGAGTCACAATGGGAATGGGCGTTGTAATCGCGTGCGCATCGTGTGGCTATGAGCAAATGCACTTTCTAGGTACCGGGATGTCGTACGGCACGCTCGAGGCTGTGATCAACCTGGTCCACTACCGCAAGCGCGCCAAAGTCCTGGACGCCCTTCAGAGCGGACGGGCCGTAGACGTAGGCTTTGAACATAAGCTGTACGTCTGCCCGGTTTGCGAGACACCAACGGAAAGATTCGATTACCGGGTCCGATGTGTCGATGGAACTGTGCTGAGACCGCGGCTCCGGTGCGGTCGATGTAGAAGCGATCTGGTCGATGCAGAAGAACCGATCATGAAGTATCGGTGTCCGAAGTGCCGGAACAGGACGCTCAGTGACGCAGGACCGTTCCTCTGGGATTGACCGAAGTCCACCGCTTTTCGATCGCCCATTCCTGTTCATCACCTTTCTCGATCATGCCGTTGCTCATCGATCTCGTAACACCTTCACCACCTCCGCGTACCCTCTCCGTTCAGCCCACGCTACAGGCCTCGCCCATTCCGCCCCTGCTCCGTCCGGATTCGCTCCCAGTTCCAGCAGCAGCTCCACGATCTCCTTGTTCCCCTCCCTGGCCGCAATCCCCAACGGCGTCGACCGGTCCTCCTCATCAATCGCATCGATATCCGCACCAAATTCCAGGAACATCCGGATCTTTTCGGCCTGCTGGTAGAAGTACCGCCCTCCCTTGCTGAAGTCGTGGAGGGGCGTCCGCCGCTGCCAGTCGTTGAGGTTTGGATCCAGAACATGCTCAAGAAGCCGTCGGGTCATATGCGGAGTACTGTAGAGGTAAGACTTACACGCCGTCAGCACCTTCGGCATTGGATAGCTGCGCTGCAGGAACATCTCCAGCATTGCCTCGTGCGCCTCAGTATCAACTTCGTTCCGAACGTTCCGATCGTAGCCGCTGACGATCGCCGTGTAGGGAGTCATCTCGTACTCCGCGTCTTCGTCGGAAAACGGATCGTCGCAGTACCGAAGAATAGCCGCCAGCGTCTCCAGGTCTCCCTGCTGAGCGTATCCCCATGCCGAATTCGCCTTGCCGCCATATCCGTAGAGCAATCCGCGCATTGCATCCGTCTGGGCACGGTTGGCCGGCGTCCCGGAGGAGTCAATGTGGCCGTTCGGATCGGCCCCGGCTTCCAGAAGCCAGCGCGCCACCTCCAGATCGTCCCCCAGCGCCGCAGACATCAGGGAGGAGCCGTGTGGGCAGCACCGTCCTTCCGGCATACTCGGGTCTGCGCCCTCAGCCAGCAGATAGCGCACAATCTCTTTGTGACGGCCTTCCACCGCAGCCGAAAGCGGTCGTTTCTGAAGCACTTCACCGTCGTTGACAGCCGCCGGATCTGCCCTCACGAAACGACGCAGCGCCTCCATGTCGCCTCGCA
>Ga0114996_10005803_pt1 | contig 14422 bp, 15 predicted proteins | sample ArcticOcean_MG_C_4_FD_87039 | JGI IMG/M metagenome (GOLD analysis project Ga0114996, IMG submission 87039) | Marine microbial communities from western Arctic Ocean - ArcticOcean_MG_CB4_134 | ecosystem: Environmental > Aquatic > Marine > Oceanic | place: Arctic Ocean: Canada Basin | collected...
GGAGGCGTGGACACCGCCCCACCCGCCTGAGTCGCACCCCCACCCGGCTCGGCCGGAGGGGTCACTGCCTGGGACGAATCTCCGCCCACCATGTTGATGACCCCGAATCCCACCGCGAGCAGGCCGATGATCGACGCTGCAATCACAGCCGGGCGACGGTAAACGGGACGGTCTCCACTCGGCTGCGGCCTCGGACGCGAAGGAGGACGGGCGGCGCGAGCGGGTGCCGCAGGGCGCTTTGGAGTCGGCGGGGACTTCGGGGTCGGTGCGGCGCCCGGCTTGGCCGGCGCCGGGGCCGCCTTCGGAGGCGCCGGAGGCGACTTGCTTGGCGATTTGGCTGGCGGCGGAGACGTCCCTGCTTGAGCGGCAGCCGCCTTGGTGGGCGCCAGAGCCGGGCCGGGCGATGCGGAAGCCGCGGCAGGAGTTGCCTCGGCGAAGGGGGGGCACCGAGACGGCCGTCTCAGGCGTCGTCGCGGGCACGGGGACCTCAACGATGATCTCCGCGGTGCCGGTCGCTCCCTCGCTCTGGGCGACGATACTCACGGTGCCGCCGCCGGTCGCCTCGACCTGGCCCTCCTCGGTGACCGTTGCGATGGCCTCGTCCTTCGTGCGCCATATGACGGCCCGCTCCATGGCCCGACCCTTCCGATCCTGCACTGTAGCGGAAAGCCCAAGGCGACCACCGCGATGGATCCGAACGGATCCCGGCCGCACGAGTACAGTCGCGGGAGACGGTTCTGCCACCGTCAAGAGTACGCTGTTGGCTACATTGCCGGCCGTCGCCATGATCGAGACCGTCCCGGGCTTGAGCGCTTCCACCACGCCGCCCTCGACCTTGGCGATCGACGGATCCGCGCTCGCCCACATCACGCCGAGCCCGGTAAGCGAGCTCTGACCCGAGCCCTTCACATCGGCAGCCAGAGTGAACGTGTCGCCGGTCTCGACGATGGCCGGGATACCCGAAACAGTGACGGAGGTCGCCGTCTCGGCAGCCGCTGCCTCGGACGGCTGGCTCGGCCGTGCGTCTACCGCCGGAACGTTAATAAGCGTGGCACCGGTCAGCGCGACGATCCTGGTGCGGACCGGGTCCTGATAGCCGAGCGGGCCCCCACCCATCGCCGCGACTGCGCTGTCGAGGTCGGGGCAGCGCTCCTCAGGCATCTTGGCCAACATCCTCTCGACCACATCAGCAACCTGCGCAGGGCAGTCCGGACGCACCTCGCGGATGGGCTTGGGCGGTTCTGAAGTGTGCGCGACCATGATGTAGTACTGCGTGCCGCTGAAAGGCGTGTGCCCGCAGAGCATATCGTACGCCATGATGCCGAGGGCGTATTGATCCGAGGCGCCCGTAAGTGGCTCGCCCCGGCACTGCTCCGGGCTCATATACTCCGGAGTCCCGATCGTCGCCCCGGTCTGCGTGAGCCCGCTCTGCGTCTCGGCGATCTTGGAGATACCGAAGTCCGTGACGAACGCACTCCCCTCCAGGCTGACCATAATGTTGGCCGGCTTGATGTCGCGATGGATGACACCGCCGCGTGTGCGGTGCGCGTAACTCAATGCGGAGCCGATCTGAAACAGCAACGAACGCACGACCTCGACGTCGAGCGGCGCGTGCCCCTTCACGATGCTACGGAGCGGCGGACCGTCGATGAACTCCATGACGAAGTAGTGCAGGTCGTCGGACTGCCGCACCGCGTGCACGTTGACGATGTTCGGATGCCGCAGCGAAGCCACCGTCTGAGCCTCGAACCGGAACCTCGAGATCATCGTCTCGTCGGATAGCAGATTTGCCGCGATCACCTTGATGGCAACCTCACGGCTTAGTGCGATGTCCTTGGCGAGATATACGGAACCCATCGCCCCCGTGCCGAGCTACCGGATGATCTCGAACTCACCCACAGTTGCCTCGATGAGATGCGCCGCCTGGGCGTTGCGCAGCGACACATGGGAAATGACGGTCGCCTCCTCCGGTCGGGACGTCCCGCATTTCGGACAGAACTTGTCGTCGCGGCCCATCGGGGCCGCACAACTCACACACTGTGTCGAACTCGTCCCTAAATGCGGCACTGTCTGGCCGGTGTCCGTAACCATCGGTTGGGTCACCGTCGTCCCGCAGCCAGGGCAGAAGCTGTCACCTATGGCGACAGCTCTCCCGCACGATTTACACGACACCGTATTCGACATGCCCTAGGCTGACCCTGTTCGAAATCCGCCGCGCGACCCGCAAAAATGCTCCGGCTGCGGTTGGGCGACGACAGAGTCCGGCGGTTCTCCTCCTCGCATCCTCACTCGCCGCCGTATCGGGTGCGGTACTCAACATCCAGAGGGCCCTTAACCGCGATCGGCTCTCCGAGACGGATGAGCCCAGAGCCCTGGAGAAGCGCCTGATCTCGGTGGACAAAGATTTCGTTCGCCCCTTCCGGGCGGATGTACGTGCCGTTCGTGCTGTGGTCGTCCAGGTAGAAGCGCCCACCACGCGTCAGGATGTCCGCATGCGCCCTCGACGCGGAGGTGCTGGGGACGACGAGCGAGCACTCACCGCCACGTCCCATGGACACCGGGTCGTGCGCGGATGTCTTCAGAGTCACGATCTGATCACCGATCTGGATCTCCAGCTCCGGCATGGGTCCACGATCAAGCTTCGGGGCCACAATCGTCATTTGAGCGGTCTCGCCCCGCCAGAGAATCTCGCATAGATGAAGTTGCTCGTCTCGCCCCCTCACACCGTGCTGGCCCAAGCTGCGAAACGGTACGAACTCCTCTCCGGCACTCTCGATCGTCGTTCCCGTCGTGAGGACCTGTTCCGCCGCCGCTAACCCCACGACGCGAGCGGAGACGTTTACCACGTCGCCGAACACGTCCCCGCCCTCCAGGAGCACCGAGCCGGAGTGGAGCCCGACCCTGATTCTGGAGTGGATCCCGTTGATGGGAGCGCGCGCACCGATCGCGCGTTGCATGTCCACCGCCGCGGAGATGCCGTCCATCGGCGACTCGAAGGAGCACATGATCTCGTCGCCGATGGTCTTGATCACCGTACCCCCGACCGCCGTTGTGACGGTCGTGAGCTGTGCGAGGATCTCTGCGATGATGTTCCGTGACGCGACATTGCCCAGCGCCTCGGTGATGCCCGTGCTGTCGACGACGTCTGCAAAGAGGATCGTGCGGTCAGCCTCCATCAGCTCCCTCTTACGGGTCTCTGGTTGAAATAGCTTCTGAGCAACCGAACGGCCCGGCGGCGCGCCTCATCCCCCCAAAGTGCAACGCCCGCCCGCCAAAACAAAGGACCCACGCCGCGAGGGCAGCGAGGCCCAGCGGACGTCGCGCACACGATGTATGAGTTGACCTGTTAAGGCCCGATCGCCCGCAGGAGCGACTCCTCGGGTAGGCCCGCGAAAGCGGATCCCGTCACGTGCGACCAGGCAGCTGCGATCGGCCCGAGATCGGCCTCCAAAATGGACTCGTCGTCGAACATGACACGATTGATCCACATGACGCTCGACCGGTGTGCGTGTGTGGGTGCGCCGTCGGCAAGCCACTTAGGATACAGATCCCACCCCTCCCCGGCCCGGCCCTCCATCAGAACCGTCACCCCCAGATACCCAGAGAGCTCGCCCCAGACGTTGAACACGAGCGCTCGGACCTCGATCGCGCTGATGTTCTGGAGCGCTCGGACGTAGATGTCGGCATCGTAGCTTTCGATATCTGGTTTCACACCGCTGGGCGCAGTGAAGACGAGGCCGAACGTCGAATCCTGCACGACGATCCATCGGTTTCGGAGCTAAAGGGGTGGTACGGGGCGATAGAACTCACGCCTCCCGAAGAGCGGTGGACCGATGGCCTCCAAGACCCGGGCGGCGGCGAAGCGCCCGATCTCCATCGCCGGCTGACCATTAAACGTTAGGTCGGATTCCTGCGCCTCCACGGACGAGAATCCGGCGGCCAACAAGAGGGTGGCTGTGGCACCCCAACCACGCGTACCCCGCCAGAATCGTCCGTTATTGCTCATGCTGCCAACATGCGGAGCGAGTCGGCGATTCGCCAACCTTTCCCGCGCGTCACACCCCACCCCCGTCGATGCGCCTCGAAACGAGATCACGCCGAACGACTGGGTCCCCCGCTTGACCCAAGCGAACGGCGCTCGTGAGCGCGGCCGCACCGACTCGGGCCCCCTCGGGGTCGCGAGCGTAGACGATGCCCAGCGTCTCTCCGCGACTGACCACATCGCCCGGGGTGACGTGGATTTCGAAGCCGACAAGCGGATCGATCGGCTGGTGCATGAGCAACCGCCCTCCTCCGAGTGCGATCACGCCTTCTCCAAGCGGCCGTGGCCGCACTTCGAGGACCACTGCACCCTCGGGCGCTCGTACCTCCGCTTTCTCCGGGGCCGTAAGGAGTTGCTCTGGCTCTTCGACTACGCGTGGGTCGCCGCCCTGCGCCTCGACCAGGCGCAGGAACTTCTCCAAAGCAGCCCCCGAGGCGAGCGCGGCCTCCGCGCGCCCGCGCGCGGCCTCTATCGGCACGCTGTGATCGCCCAGCCGGACCATCTCTGCGGCTTGGACCAGGACCAGCTCGGTCAGGTCGGGCGGGCCATCACCTCGCAGGCAATGAATCGCCTCAGCCGTCTCGAGCCCGACTCCGACGAACCGGCCAAGTGGCCGATCCATCGCCGTGAGCAAGGCGACCGTCGCGAGACCCCGCCCCCTTCCGATTGTCACCATCTGTTCTGCCAGCCCCGCCGCGCGCTCCTCTTCTGGAATGAACGCGCCGGACCCAACCTTCACATCAAGCAAAAGCCCGTCGAGGCCCTCCGCGAGCTTCTTGCTCATGATGCTGGCGGCGATGAGGGGAACGGCCGAGACCGTGCCCGTGACGTCCCGCAACGCGTATAGGCGACGGTCCAGCGGGGCGATTTCGGTCGTCTGGCCGATAATCGCGCACCCCACGTCCTCGAGGATCCGCTTGAAGCGCGCGAGCGAGAGATCGGTCTGGAAGCCTGGAATCGCCTCGAGCTTGTCCAAAGTGCCACCGGTGTGGCCGAGGCCCCGTCCAGATATCATCGGCACGAAGACACCCGTCGCCGCCGCGAGCGGAGCGAGTACGAGGGAAACTTTGTCTCCCACGCCACCCGTGGAGTGCTTGTCGACGCGCGGCCCGGGCAGGTGGGACAAATCGAGCGTACTCCCCGACTCGAGCATGCACCGCACGAAGACCTCGGTCTCGTCGTCGTTCAGCCCCTTCAGATATGCGGCCATCAGGAAGGCCGCCATCTGGTAGTCGGGTACCTCGCCCCTCAGATAAGCGTCGAGAAAGTCCCCGAGGACGCTCGGGTCGAGCGCCTCGCCGTCACGTTTCGCCTCGATGACCCGGGCAGGGATCATCCGCCGCTTTCCCTAGCTCCCGAACTGACCGCGTGCACTCCTGACGACCTCATCGACCTTTCCTTTCACCTCATCGGCCAAGTGGTCAAGACGGTCGGTCGCGGAGTGGCGCGCGCCCACGGCCGCCCGCCTGAGACGCTTGCGAGTCTTTCGGCCGGGGGCCGGCGCCGTAAGCAGAGCCAAACCGGCTCCGATTACGGCCCCCAAGAGCAGCCCTGTCATGAAGTTTGTGACCTGTCGTTCGTGATCGCGATCCATGGACCTCTCCCCGTGATACGCACACCTTGTACGTATATTAGCCAATCGGGTGGCGCGTCGACGAGAAAGGAGGACCGATGGACAGCAAGGCTGGCGCACCGCGAGAGATCGCGGTCCCTGTGTCGGTCTTCGGTGCCTTGAGAACTCAGCTGGCCAAGGAAGCCGGGATACTCCCCATGGTCCACGCTCTCCATCACGCGGGCTACGAGGCAGGAACGGGGGCCGCCCCAATGTTGGTGGGGAGCGCGAAGAGCGGTCCCGCCGCCCTCACTCAGGACGTCTTCTGGGTGAAGTTGGCGGACTTCTTCAGCCAGCGCGGTTGGGGGACCCTTCGGCACGAAGCGGCGCACACGGCCGTTGGCCTCCTGTCGAGCGTGGACTGGGCCGAGGCGGGCGACGGTGAAGTCGATCCTGACGCCAGCTGCTGCTTCAGCACGGGTTTTCTCTCGGGCCTTCTCTCAGAGCTCGCGGGCGGGCCGGTCGCCGTGCTCGAGGTCGGGTGCAGGACCCGAGGCGAGGACAAGTGCCAGTTCGCATTCGGGTCCGAAACCGCGATTCACGACCTTTACGGACGCTTGCTCGACGGGGTCGATCTTGACGGGGCGCTCGCCGCGCTCTGAGCGCGCGCGCCTCGGAGACTGGCACTATTGCGCACGTTGGGAATCGACTTCGGCCTCAAAAGGATTGGACTCGCAGTGAGTGACCCAACCGGTACGATCGCGACGCCGCTGGAGACGCTCGTCCGTAGGACGGGCAAGCGCGTGCCCTTCGGCAAGATGGAGCAGCTCGGTCGGGATTTATCGGTCGAGCGTGTAGTGATGGGCCTCCCTCTCAACCTCAAAGGAGAGGAGACGGAGTGGTGCGCTGATGTTCGGAGCGTCGGAGAGCGGCTCGCTGGACGCTTGGGCGTGTCGGTTTCGTTCGTTGACGAGAGGCTCACCTCCGTGCGCGCGGACCGAGCGATTCGATCGATGGGCCTTCCGAAGCACGAACGCGAGCGCAAAGGACGCACCGACGCAGCCGCTGCTCAGCTGATCCTGCAGGCCTGGCTCGACCAGCCGGGCATCGCCCGATGAGCCGTCGCCAACTCACGGCTATCGCCGCCATCGTGTGCGTGGCCGCGATCCTCATGTTGTCGTGGGACCGGCCGGGAGCCCCGACCGAAGTGACTGTGCCGCCCGGAGCGACCCTGTCGCAGGTAGCAGATTCCTTGTCAGCGAGGGGAATCATTCGCGGCCGAGCGCTCTTCGAGCTGTATGTTCGCGTACGCCGGGCCGACCGGAAGATCAAGGCGGGACGCTACGAGCTCGCCACAAGCAGCTCGTGGACGTCCACGCTTCGCCGCATCACGCGCGGAGAAGTAGTCACCGAGCCGCTCACGATCCCCGAGGGCTTCATGCTGGCACAGATGGCGCCGCGCATCGCCGAAGCCACAGGAGCGAGCGTCGACTCGGTCGAGGCGCTGCTCTCCGATCCAGGACTGGGGTCCGACCTCGGCGTCCCGGGGCCTGGCGTCGAGGGCTATCTGTTCCCAGATACCTACCGCTTCGCGGGTGGGGTGTCTGTAACCACAGTCCTCGAGGAGATGGTCGAGCGCTATCGCGCCGTCTGGACCCCGGAGAGACGTGTCCGGCTCGAGGAACTCGGCATGACGGAGCGAGAGATCGTCACGCTCGCGTCCATCGTGCAGGCCGAAGCGCGCCACCTGGAGGAGATGCCCCGCATATCGGGCGTCTATCACAATCGCTTGGAAATTGGCTGGCTGCTCCAGGCCGATCCGACCGTGCTGTACGCGCTTGGCGGCTACCGTGCGCGACTGCTCTACGCGGCGATCGATTCCGTAGCGGATAACCCGTATAATACGTATCGGCAGGGCGGGCTTCCACCCGGACCGATCGGCGCGCCTGGCGAGGATGCCATCGACGCCGCCCTCAATCCCATCGACGACTTCCTCTTCTTCGTCGCCCGGCCCGATGGATATCATGTATTCACCAGGTCGCTCTCGGAGCACAACCAGGCGCGCATAAACATCCGCGGCATGAGCCCAGGACCGCGCGGTAGCTAGCCACATGACTCCGGCCGAGCTCACGGACCGGCTCCGGCTCATGGTCATTACGGACCGGGACTCCGCCGCGCCGCGCTCGATCTTCGACGTCGTCGAGGAGGCACTGGACGCCGGAGCACCCGCCATCCAGCTTCGAGACAAGGATGCCTCGGCACTTCAGCTCTACGAGGCGGGGAAAGCGCTGCTCCCCCGCGTAAGGGAAGTCGGGGCGCTTTTCTTCGTGAATGACCGCGTCGATGTGGCCCTCGCCCTTGGCGCCGACGGTGTCCACGTCGGGCCCAACGACCTCCCCGTGCAGATTCTTCGCGCGGCGGTGCCGGACGACTTCCTCATCGGAGCCTCGACGGACGATCCGCGCGAGGCCCGCGCTCTCGTTAGGGACGGCGCCAGCTACATCGGATGCGGCACCGTCTATCCCACCACGACTAAGACGGATGCGGGTGAGGTGCTCGGCCTCAAGGGCCTGCTCCGTGTCGCCAGAGCCGTAGCGGCACCCGTTCTCGGTATCGGGGGCATTACGCCCGAGCGCGCGGCCAGGGTCGCCGAGACAGGGGCCTCAGGCGTGGCGGTAATCCAAGCCGTCATGGGAGCGCCTGATGTGCGCCAGGCTGTCAGCGCGCTGCTCGCGCCGTGGCCGCGAGGCGCTTGACCCGGCTACATCCCTCCGACGGCAAGTAGCGCCGATACCTCATCTCCGGTCACGAAGAAGTCCCCCAGCGAGCGGCCTGATTCGGGACTGTGCCAGTCCGAGCCGCCGCTCACAAGAAGGCCTGACGATCGGCAGATGCTCTCGTACCGCATGACCTCCGCCTGCCGGTGCCGGGGCCTGTGCACCTCCAGACCCCGCAGCCCCGCCTCCACCAGTTCCGGAAGCAGAGCATCGACCAGGTCACCAGGCGGGTGTGCCCAGATCGACACACCGCCCGACGCGGCGAGCAGCTCGACTGCCTCGACCGGAGTCAGTAGGTGTGTCGGCACGAACGCAGGGTGATCGTCTCCGATCAGCTTGTTGAACGCGTCTGGAATCGACGAGGCGTGCCCCGCCGTGACGAGGGCTTTGGCCAGGTGGGGACGCCCGATGACGACGTGATCCGGTCCGGCCGCCTCCTCGACCTCGGCATACGCGATGGTGACTCCCTGATCGACGAGACGCGCCAACATCTCGCGCATGCGCTCCTCGCGACGGCGGAGGGCCCTGTCGGCGTGCCGGCGCAGAGGGGCCGCGTCCGGGTCGACGTAGTACCCGAGGATGTGCACGTCGCGTCCGTCGTGTGTTGAGCTTACCTCGATCCCTGGAAGGACCTGAACGTCAAGCTCCCGGCCCATCCGCTCCGCAGCCGGATAACCTGCGATCGTATCGTGGTCAGTGAGCGCGAGCACGTCCAGCCCGCCCTCGGCGGCCCCACGCACGACGGCCTCGGGCGACCATGCGCCATCCGACGCCGTGCTGTGAACATGCAGATCAATTCGCACTGGGCAGCTACCGTTCGGCGCTCTCCACGTGGACGATCGCGTCGGCCGGTACTTCCTTCGGCGGCTCGTCGCCAGCGTACTCCGTGAGCAGCGTCACCTGGTCGCGCTCAACCTTGAGTACGCCGCCTGCCACGTGGAACGTGTCGCTACCGCCTCCGGGGCGGTCGATGCTCAGCACGCCAGAGCCCACCAGGGCAAGCATGGGCGCGTGGCTCGGCAGAATGCCGACCTGCCCGTCCCACGCCGGGGCCACCACAGCGGTCGCCTCACCCTTGAAGACGACCCGATCGGGTGACACAACGCTGACGTTGAGCGGATCTGCCATGCTAGACCACCGCCGCCATCTTCTCGGCCTCCGCGACCACGCCCTCAATGCCGCCCTTCATGTAGAAGGCCTGCTCAGGCAGGTGGTCGAACTCGCCTTTCGCGAGACGCTCGAAGGACTCGATGGTCTCGTCGAGCTTCACGTACTGGCCCGGGATGCCCGTGAATGTCTCCGCGACGAAGAACGGCTGCGACAGGAAGCGGGCGATGCGGCGTGCCCGGCCCACGATGACCTTGTCCTCCTCGGTTAGCTCGTCCATCCCGAGAATCGCGATGATGTCCTGCAGGTCCTTGTAGCGCTGCAAGATTGCCTGCACGTCCGCCGCGACCTTGTAGTGGCGGTCACCCACGAACTGCGGATCCATGATCCGGGATGACGAGTCGAGCGGATCCACCGCGGGGTAAATGCCCTGCTCGGAGATCGCGCGTGATAGCACGGTCTGAGCGTCCAGGTGCGCGAACGCGGTCGCCGGGGCGGGATCCGTCAGGTCGTCGGCCGGAACGTAAATCGCCTGCACCGAGGTGATCGAGCCCGTCGCGGTCGAAGTGATCCGTTCCTGAAGCTCGCCCATCTCTGTGCCGAGCGTGGGCTGGTACCCCACAGCGGACGGCATACGCCCGAGGAGCGCGGATACCTCGGAGCCCGCCTGTGTGAAGCGGAAAATGTTGTCGATGAAGAGAAGCACGTCCTGACCTTCCACGTCCCGGAAGTACTCCGCGATAGTGAGGCCCGAAAGGCCGACGCGCATCCTAGCGCCCGGCGGCTCGTTCATCTGACCGTACACGAGAGCGGTCGACTTCAAGACGCCCGACTCCCTCATCTCGAGCCACAGGTCGTTCCCCTCACGCGTCCGCTCACCCACGCCGCAGAATACGGAACGCCCGCCATGCTCCATGGCGATGTTGTTGATGAGCTCCATGATGATGACAGTCTTGCCGACGCCCGCGCCTCCGAAGAGGCCCGTCTTACCGCCCTTCACATAAGGCGCGAGGAGATCGACGACCTTGATTCCAGTCTCGAAGATCTCCGTCTTGGGCTCGAGCTGGTCGAACCGAGGCGGGAGACGGTGGATCGGCCACCTCTCCACCTCGGCCCCCTCACCGCCGACCGGTCCCATCTCGTCCACGGGCTCGCCCAGCACGTTCAAGATGCGACCGAGCGCGGGCTCTCCTACGGGCACCGAAATCGGGGCGCCGGTATCAAGCACACTCATGCCGCGCGTGACGCCGTCGGTCGACGACATCGAGACAGCCCGAACTTGGCCCCGTCCGATGTGCTGCTGCACCTCGGCGACGACCGATAGCTGTTGCCCGGCCTCGTTGGTAGTCTCGAGGCGCAATGCGTTGTAGATGTCCGGCATCTCGTCGTCGGCAAACTGCACATCGAGCACGGGGCCGATGACCTGTACGACGGTTCCTCTATTGTCAGCCATGTTGTCCTTTGATCTCTACTCGAGAGCAGCGGAGCCGCCAACGATCTCGGCGATCTCCTGCGTGATCTGGCCCTGACGGGCCCTGTTGTATGAGCGCTTGAGGTGCTCGAGAACTTCTCCAGCGTTGTCGGTCGCACTCTTCATCGCCGTTCGACGCGCGCCCTGCTCGGCCGCCGCGTTCTCGACGAGCGCTGTGTACACCGCATTGCGGATGTACGCCGGAAGAATGCGGTCCAGAATCATGTCCCCGCTCGGGGAAAGGATGTAAACGTCCGCTGAGGAGGCCTCGCCTTCGGCCTGGATCGGAAGGAGATCCCTGGTATGCGGTGGAGTGGACATCGCGGACCTGAACTTCGAGCTCACGAGGTGGACCGCGTCGATCTCCCCGCGTTCGAATCGATCCCGGATCGGCCCGACCAGCGACTCCGCGTCTTCCACGGTGGGATGGTCACCGATATCGGTCCGTTGACTGAACATCTCCTCTCCGCGGAAGCGGAAATACGCGATGCCCTTCTTTCCGGCGACGTGCAGCTCGGCCTCGATGCCCTGACCGCGCAGGTCGTCCATGAGCAGACGAGCCTTCTTGATCAGGTTGGCGTTGAAGCCTCCACACAACCCCCGGTTCGCTGTCAGCAGGAGAATCGCTGCTCGCCTTACCTCTTCTGGACGGCGAAGGATCGGGTACTTGTCAGCCAGGCCTGGCGAGTAGAGGCCGCCCACAATCTCGTGCAGGGCGTCGGCGTAAGGGCGCGCGGCGTGCACGCGGTCGGTGGCGCGCTTCATCTTGGAAGTCGCCACCAGCTCCATGGTGCGCGTGATCTGTCGGGTGTTCTCCACCGACTTGATCCGGCGCTTTACGTCCCGGTCGCCTGCCACGTCGTCCCCTTCCTACTCGGCCGCGGTGATCATGGTCAGACCGAGCCCCCGACAGCTTCGAACGACGCGTTGTAGCTCTCGATCGCCGAGATCAGGTCAGCCGTCAGCTCGTCCGAGAGCTTCCCTTCCGTGCGAATACGGTCGAGCACCTCCTGGTGCTTTGCAGCCAGCGTCTCGTGGAAGCCGCGCTCCCAGCGACGCACCTGCTCCACTTCGATGTCGTCGAGGTAGCCGTTAGTCACGGCGTAGATGACCGCGACCTGATTCTCGACGCGCATCGGCTGGTACTGGGGCTGCTTGAGCATCTCGACGGTTCGCTCACCCCGAGCCAGCTGCCTCTGGGTTGCTGCGTCGAGGTCTGAACCAAACTGAGCGAACGCCTCGAGTTCCCTGAACTGTGCGAGGTCGAGCCGCAACCGTCCGGCGACCGACTTCATCGCCTTGATCTGGGCCGCACCACCGACTCGCGAGACCGAAATACCGACGTTTACGGCAGGCCGCACACCCGAGTAGAAAAGGTCGGGCACCAGGAAGATCTGCCCATCCGTAATCGAGATGACATTGGTCGGAATGTAGGCGGACACGTCGCCCCCCTGCGTCTCGATGATGGGCAACGCGGTCAGCGAACCTCCGCCCTGCTCGTCCGAGAGCTTCGCGGCCCGCTCCAGCAGTCGAGAGTGGAGGTAGAACACGTCGCCGGGGTAAGCCTCGCGCCCCGGGGGGCGCCGCAGGACCAGCGACAGCTGCCGATAGGCCTGCGCCTGCTTCGACAGATCGTCGTAGACGATGAGTGTATGCTTGCCCTGCCACATGAAATGCTCGGCCAACGCCGTAGCGGAGTAGCCCGCGATGTACTGCATCGGCGCCGGATCAGACGAGTTGGCAGTCACGATGATCGTGTACTCCAGTGCCCCGTGCTCGCGCAGCGTTTCCACGACGTTGCGCACCTTGCCCGCACGCTGGCCGATCGCGCAGTAGACGCAGATGACGTCCTGCCCCTTCTGGTTGATGATCGTATCCACTGCCACAGCAGTCTTACCGGTGCCTCGGTCGCCGATGATCAGCTCCCGCTGACCTCGTCCGATTGGGATCATCGCGTCGATCGCCTTTAGGCCAGTCTGGAGAGGCTCACCGACCGGCTGACGCTTCACGATGCCTGGAGCGACGATGTCGATCTGCCGGGTGCCTTCGATTCCCTCGATGGGTCCGAGACCATCCTGTGGCACGCCCAGGGCATCCACGACGCGACCGAGGTACCCGGCGCCGACGTTGATATCGAGAACGCGGCCCGTGCGCCGCACCGAGTCACCAGCATGGAGGCCGGTCCACTCGCCCATGATCACGGCGCCGATGTTGTCCTCTTCGAGGTTGAGCGCCAGCGCAGTCACGGTCTCGCCGGTAGAAGACGTGATCTCGAGCATCTCGGAGGCCATCGCGTTCGTGAGACCGTAGATGCGGGCGATGCCGTCCTTCACCTCGAGGACCTCGCCAATCTCTTCGGCCTGCAGCTCGTCCTCGTACCGCTCAATCTGGCGGAGCAGAACGTCTTTGATTTCGCTGGCGCGAAGCTGGGAGTCGTTGGCCATCTCTATTCCGTCCTAATGATGATGATGGATCGAGCTTAGGATGCTACGGCAGCTTCCGGCAGCTTGGCCGCCACCAGCTGGCGACGCATGGCCTCGAGCTGCCTCCGTACCGATCCGTCGTAGATCGTGTCACCCGTGCGAACCACGACACCCCCGAGGATCTCCGGATTCACGCGGATGTGGGGGATCGCCTTCTTTCCGAGCACTGCCGAGAGCCGGGAGGTGATCATTTCTCGCGTGTCGTCGTCGACCGTGCGCGCCGTGGTCACCTGTACGTGCTCACGGCCCAGATGGGCGTCCAAGAGCAGGTGAAATGCCGTAGAAATTTGCCGCAGGAGTCTCTGTCGACGCTTGTCGATCGTCACGAGAACGAAGTTGAGCACTTGACGCGGGATAGCCTTTCCGAACGCCTCGATCACGACCGCCTTCCTGTCCGCGTCCTCAATACGGGGCGTTTCCAGGAACAGACGGAATTTCGGATCCTCCTCCAGGAACCGCGCGATCGTTTCGACGGCCTCGCCGTACGCCTCGAGAGCGTCGTTCCGCTCGGCCAGTTCGAAGAGTGTCTCGGCGTAGCTCCGGGCGACTGTCTCGTCCCTCACGCCTCGGCCCCTCCGCGCCCAACCTCAGCCAGGTACTGCTCGACAAGCGCGCGGTCCTTCGGCTGATCCAGGTTCTCACGAATGAGTCTGGACGCCGCCGCGAGGGCCAGTTCCACAGACTCGCGGCGCAACGCCTCTAGAGCCGCGTCTCGCTCGCGGTGGATCTCGCCGCGGGCGCGCTCCACGATGGCCTGTCCTTCGGCTCGGGCCTTCTCCTCGATCTCGCGCCGAACGCTCTCCCCCGCCGCCCTTCCTTCGACGATGAGTTGGTTCGATTGCCGGCGGGCGTCGGCGAGCTGCTCTTTGTGGTCAGCGAGCAGTCGCGCCGCTTCCTCATTACGCTGCGCGGCCTCGTCGAGCGCCGACTGAATGCCTTTCTCGCGCGCCTCGACCGCCTGCAGGATCGGCCCCCAAGCGAACTTGCCCA
>Ga0114996_10005805_pt1 | contig 14414 bp, 13 predicted proteins | sample ArcticOcean_MG_C_4_FD_87039 | JGI IMG/M metagenome (GOLD analysis project Ga0114996, IMG submission 87039) | Marine microbial communities from western Arctic Ocean - ArcticOcean_MG_CB4_134 | ecosystem: Environmental > Aquatic > Marine > Oceanic | place: Arctic Ocean: Canada Basin | collected...
CGCCGGAGTGATTCATGACCAGCAGCAGAAACAGCGCGACCACCGGCAACAGGAAGCCGTTGGCGGCCTGGGCGAATATTATGGCGCTGATCGGCCGCGTGCCCAGGGCAGCGGCAACAGTGCCCAGCAATAAAACGATTGCCCACACCGCCTTGAACCGAGGCGACTTCAGGTCTGCCGGCCAGCCAAGCGCACCACTAACGGCGTATGCCGCGGCCAGGGGAGAGGTTATAGCGCTGGTGAGTCCCGCCGCCAGTAGACCAACGGCAAAAAAGTACTTGGCCGCAGGGCCCAGCAAGGGTTCTAACTGTTGGGAGATCGTTGCGGCAGAAAATCCTGCATCCGAGCCAAAAAATGCGGCAGCAGAGGTAGAAATTATGGCGAGAGTGATCAATCCACCCAGACCAATGGCAAGGGCGCTGTCCCGGCGAGACTCTCGCAGAGCCTGCTCCAATGGCACGTCAGCGGACCACTTCTCACATCGCAATAGACGAAACAGGATGCTCGGTAGCGTGGACGGTTCGTTGGATAGAATCGGCAAGCGGGCGGGAATCGGACGGGCCAGGCTTCAAGTCTTCCGACATAGCTACATCAGTGCACGGGTACAGACCCTAGACGGTGGACAGCCCATCTCGCTGTTCACGGTAGCTAGGGAAGTCGGGCACTCGGGTATCGCGTTGATTGAACAACGGTACGGGCATCTCGTACACGTCCCAATACGCTCCGACGTTGTCGAGTACCGACTGGATCACTATGCCAATCGCGTGCTGGATCAGGTGGCGTTGATGGTCTCGTAGAGGCAGGCAGTGAAGCAGTTTTTGTGACAGTCACCAAACAAGAGAAGCCCCCCAAGACGCTAAGTCCTTGGAGGGCTTCCCCTTCCTCCAGAGCGGGAGACCGGGTTCGAACCGGCGACCCTCAGCTTGGGAAGCTGATGCTCTACCAACTGAGCTACTCCCGCTTTTTCCCCAAATGCAGTCGGGCGGCCCGGATCTCTCCGGACCGCCCGCTCAGCACCTTTCCATCAGCTAGCGAACCGTCAGACAGCAATCAGCCGACCGACAGCGCGTAGCCATACCCACCAACGGCATCCGCGGTGCTGTACTCAATCTGGAAGACCTCTTTCATGCCCTCTGCGCCCACCGTGACATCTTGGGTGACTGTACCCATGGCGTCCCCTGCTTCGGTGTAGAACGTGAAGGTCAGCGTGACCGTCTGGCCCTGATCCAGCGTCTTGTTGGCAACTGACCCGTTGACTCGGGCACCGCCATCGGCGTTGCGAGTGATCCGCAAGTCGGAGACATCGACCTCGAGTCCCTCGATCGCGCCGATCAGGTCCCGGGTCCGGTCCGCATCACCTGTCGCGTTCACGGCCTGGGCCATGAGCAGGTAGGCCGTCTGGCTGTTCGGATCGAGCTCGACCCAACGTTCGCCAACGGTGGGAACCTCCGCGAACACGGAGTCCAGCTGCAGCGACCTCGCCCACATTTCGAGCGCGTCGCGATCATTAACGTTGCGGCTCGCCGCACCCTCGAAGGCCTCGGCCGCGCGGGCGTAGTCGCTACCGGTATAGAATCCGACGCCGATCGTGTAGAAGTCGGTGGCGGCCAGATCCGAGCGCTGAATCAGCTTCCCGTATTCGACGAATGCCGCGTCCTGGTCGCCCATCTGCATGAGGATGGCCGCGAGGTTGCGCGCCATTTCTATGTCACCAGGATTCTCGGCCGTCAGCGTGCGGTATGAAGTGACAGCTTCCTCGAAGCGGCCCGCGTCCGCATAAATCTGAGCTCGCAGGAGCGGTAGCGTTGCCGCCTGCTCCCGCCAACTAGCGGCGGTCGTGGAGTCCATCTCTGCGGTCTTGTCCGAATTGATGATGGCAAGAGCACCGTCTATGTTCTCCAACGCAGCGTCATGGTTTCGCAGCGACGCGTGGACCTGTGCCAGCGTCAACATGGCTTCGGGCCGGCCTTTGTAGATCCCGTTCGCGTTTTCAAACGCCTCGATCGAGCCTTCGTAGTCCCCCGAGTTCACGAGCGGAGTCGCCACCTGATATTGATCGATCCAGGCTTCCTCACGGACGGACTGGAACTCGAACTCGTAGACCGGCCGTAGCTCGGTCGCGTGGTCGAAGTGGTTGCCCGCGGCCGAATAGTTGCCGAGAGCGAGATTCGCCAAAGCAGCCTGACGGTGCGCCAGCGGGTTACGGCCGTCCTCTGTGATCGCCGCCATCGCGGAGGTGAGCGCCAGTTCGTAAAAGCCCTGGGCCTCGGCTTCAGTGTCCGCGTCGGCGCCGTCATCTAGATGGTCCTGTGCTGCGCGCGTGTTCTCAGTCTGACGGGGCCGCTCACCCTGACCGATGGCTGTGCCACCGGGCGTAGCAGACGTGCCCCCAGACGGGGCAGCACCCCCGCCACCACCAGAAGCACAACCAGCGAGTCCAAGACCAAAAGCCAGCGTCAGGACGAGTCCGAGACGGATCTTCATCCGGCGATCCTCCATTGGGGTCAAACACATAACAAGCAAACAGACCGAATAAAGTAGATGACAGCAAAAAGCCCGCCAAGGCCCTGCGGAAAACATTCCTCTAGCTCATCGGCGCATCTATACGAGCAAACGCGTCGTTCATTGCCGATCTATGGGACGGAACGCGCCCTTATCGCCCAAGGTAGGTCAAAACGCGGCTGGCTAGCGCTTCAGAAAATCCCGGCACACGGGCGATTTCGTCCCGGGTCGCTTCGCGCAGGCCCTTCACGGATCCGAAGCGGCTCAGCAGAACTCTTTGGCGCTGGGGCCCTATACCCGGAATCTCGCCAAGCTCACTGCGAATGGTGCGCTTGCGGCGGAGCTTGCGGTTGTAGGCCACCGCGAATCGGTGGGCTTCATCCCGTATGCGCTGAATCAGGTGTAGCGCGCGGTTCCTCCGGTCGAGCAAGATCGGATCGGACCTCCCGGGCACAAAAACCTCTTCCTCCCTCTTCGCGAGCGCGATGAGCGCGACACCCTCCAATTCGAGCGAAGCCAGGGCGGTCACCGCAGCACTCAACTGACCCTTGCCGCCGTCGATGACGGCCAGATCGGGCAACGGCTTGCCCTCATCGCGACGACGCCGAAAGTAGCGGCGCACGACCTCCTCCATCGACGCGAAATCGTCGTTGCCCCAAGCACCCTTGATACGCATGTGGCGGTACAAGGCACGGCGAGGCTCCCCGTTCTCGAATACGACCGCGCTACCTACGGTGTCGGTGCCCTGGATGTGGGAGATATCAAAACACACCATGAGCCGGGGCACGACCTTCAGGTCCAGCTCGTCCTGCAGACTGAAGAGCGCATCCTCGGCCCGGTCTGCGGCGTATGCGAGCGCGGCGACACGGTCTTCGAGCACCTGGCGGGCGTTCTCCTCCGCCAACTCGATCAAACGCATCTTCTCGCCTCTCTGAGGTACGCTGACCGCAACCTGCCGGCCCGCCCCCTCCGTGAGGATCTCCGCCAGCAGCGCGCGATCCTCGAACTCGTGCGGCAACAGTACGTGCCGCGGCAGATCGACCAGGCTCGCGTCTCCCGCGCCCAAGTAGTGTCTGGAGACGAGCGAACTCAACAGATCTTCTTCCGACTCGTCGCGGATCTTGGCAAATCTTTGGGCGTCACGACCGAGCAGGAGACCGGAGCGCACCTTGAGCACGACGCCAGCGCCCAGATCACCGTCTCGCGCCAAGCCGACGATGTCCAAGTCTCCCCCCTGGGCGCGGTGCACGCGCTGCTCCTTAGCGAGTGCATCCAGGCCGGTCAGCACATCCCGCATTCTCGCCGCACGCTCGAAGTCGAGCACGGCTGACGCCTCGCGCATCTGTACCTCGACATCAGCACGAAGCTGCTCGGTCTCGCCTTCGAGGATGCGCAAGATTTCGTCGGTCATCCTGCGATAATCGGCCTCGCTCTGCAGACCGACGCACGGCGCCAGGCATCGCCCAATATGGTGGTCGAGACACGGGCGGTCGGGCGCATCCTTCGGCAAGTTGTAGCGGCACGAACGCACAGTATGCAGTCGCTTCACGACTTCGAGCGCCTGCCGCATGGGACCCACCGACGTATACGGACCGAAGTACCGAGAGCCGTCGCTCACGACGCGTCGCGTCACGTACACGCGCGGAAAGGGCTCTTTTACGGTGACCTTGATATACGGGTACTTCTTGTCGTCCCGCATGAGGATGTTGAAGCGTGGCCGGTGCTCCTTGATCAGGTTGGCCTCGAGGATGAGCGCTTCGGCCTCCGTGCCCACCACGAGTGTATCCACGCTCTCTATGAGCCGTACCAGCTCACGGTTCTTGGCGCTCAGGTCCGCCTCGCGCTGGAAGTAGCTGCGTACGCGGCTACGCAGAGCCTTCGCCTTGCCCACATACAACACGCCTTCCTTGGCGTCCCTGAACAGGTAGACGCCAGGCTTGGTCGAGAGTGTGCGCAGAGTGTCACGATCGACGGGCACTGCCGTACTCCTTGGATTGGTCGCGCGCCGGGGGCGACTCCTAAGTCGAGCGGCGGAGCTTGATCCCCTGCCCCAACAGCGCGGTGGCGGCGAGGTAGAGTACCCCGAACGGAACGAGCGTTTCAAGCGCCACGAGCCACGGCTGAGCCGGAGGCAAGACTTGCTGCAGCGTAACACCAAGAGCCGCAGCCAGCGAAGCGGCGAGCGTGAGCCTTACGATGGGCCCCACACCTGGGCCATGCGCTCCGATCTTGCTGGCCAGTGCTCGGCGCAACATCACGAACTCGAGCCAGGCAGCACACGAGGCGCCGATGGCGAGTCCCGCAGCACCCAACCGCAGCCCAGAGAAGCCGTATTGGTCGAGCGGCACCATGGCCGCCACTCCAATCACCAGCGAAACGGCCACGCGTACATAGGCGATCCGGGCCGGCGTCTTGGTATCGCGCAGTGCGTAGAAGGTCGAGGACAGCGAGCGCGAACTAGCCGAGGCCGGCAGACCAAGCGCGAACGCGCCAAGCACGCCCCAACTCACGAGTGTCTCGGCCGCTCCGAACTGCCCGGTTTCGTAGAGCGCCGCGATCAGTACGTCTCCCATCAGGAGATAGCCGATGGCCGACGGGATGACGAAGTACGAGACCCGTTTGAGCGCCGCCGCCACGCGAGCCGCAAGCACCTCCCGATCCTCCCCGCGCATGCGCGACAGTTCCGGGAGCTCGGAGGCGGCAACGCTGATCCCAAACAGCGAGATCGGCAACACGTAGAACGTCTGTGCGTACCCCATGACCGCCACCGCGCCATCCGCGAGCAGCCCTGCAAGGAAGATCTCGAACCACCCGCTCAGATTGACGACTCCTCGCGCCACAACCACCGGCGTGAAGTTACGGATCACTTCCGGCACACCTTCGACGCCCCGCCCCAGCGAAGGATGGACACGGCCGACCAGCCGGAGCACAAAAGGCACCTGCACCGCCAGCTGCGCACCGCCACCGATGAGCGCGCCCCAGGCCAGAACAGCCACCAAGTCGGGCTGATCGAGGCCCCAATAGATGCCTCCGGCGACCAGCGCCGTGATCACGGAGATGTTCCAGAACGCGGGGGCCACGTAAGACACGAAGAACCTGCGGTGACTGTCCAGCACCCCGATCGCCCACGCCGAGATCACGAGAATCCCGCTCATGGGCAAGAGAATTCGGACCAGTGTGGTGGTGATCTCCTGCTTCTCCGGCGACCACAGCGGAAAGAAGAGTGAGACGAGAAGCGGTGCCACCAACTCACCGAGCAGGACCACAGCCGCCGAGACCACGGTGAGAAGCCCTAGCACCGCCCCAGCGAACCGGTTCGCCTCTTCCTTCTTGCCCTGCTCGAGAAACTCCGAATAGATGGGCACCATCGACGCTGAGAGCGTGCCTTCGCCCAGCAGATTCCGAAGCATATTCGGAAGTCGGAACGCCGCCCGCCATGCATCCGCGAAGTCGCTGCTTCCGAAGAAGGACGCGAAGAGTCGCTCACGTACGAAACCCAGGAGGCGACTCAAAAAGATGCCCGCGCCTACCCTGGTGGCAGCGCGGGCTTCCCGGCCGGAGCCGGTCGCGGGAGCGTCAGTCGGAGTCGGTCGGCGAATCGTCAGTCGGAGTCGTCACCCGGCGGGAGAGCCGCACCGGTGGACTCGGACCGCTCGGAGAGAAGCTTGGTTACGAACTGCCCCTCCTCGTCCAGGCGGGCGATCTCGCTCGTCAGCCGCTCCATCTCGCCCTCGAGAAAGACGACACGTTCGGCCATGAGATCCGAAGGCCGGTCCAGGCTCCTCCGCTCCAGACGGGACGCCAGCGCGCGCCCCACCGACGAATCGAGTACGATCGCCAGAAGCGGGATGAGAACGACAAGAATCAGAATGAGCTGCAGGAACATGGCCCGAACTTAGGTCGCAAAGGGAACAACACAACAACCCAACAGATCATACGCAGTTGCGTCAGTCGAAGTTCACCTCAAAGAGTTCGTGCAGTGAATCGAGCATCGCGCCGCCATACCTCGTCAGGAAATACAAGGGGTTCTGGACCCGCTCTGCTGGTGCTCCGTTCGGGAACAGATGTACCTGCGCCTTTTCCAGCTGAGACAACGCGATTTCGTTCTCCCGCTTGAGCGCCTGGACGATTTTCTTCTCGAGATCGTCGATCGCCTCGAAGGCGTGGCTACGAACGCGCTGCACAGGCCCTTTCAGCGTCTGATCGATGGGCGCCACCGCCTTCTGCAGCTCGCCCACACCCTTCGCAATCGCACCACGTAGGTTTCCGAGCGCTTTTTTCACGTCGGGTGGCACCTCGTCTCGCGCGATATCCCCCGCGACCTCGTGGAAGGGGCGATTCAGCCCATCGACGTCGAGCCCGAACTTCTGGAGCACCTTGCCAATCTTGGTCTCGACCGGGGTGACGCCAAACCGAGGGTATACGATCGGCATTTCGAGCCCGTGCGCCTCGAAATAGGCACCCAACTGGGCGAAGTATGCCATTTCACCCGGCCCGCCCACGTAAGACAACGTCGGAAAGACAATGCTCTCGACCACAGGGCGAAGCAGCACGTTCGGGCTGAGCACGGACGGGTCCTCGGCCTGTCGGCTACGCACGTCATCGGCTGACAACTGCGTATCGGAGGTCCGGAGGCGGAATCCTCCGTCCTGCCTGTAGATGCGTTCGCGACCCGAGGGGCCCTCGAGAAAGAGATTTACACCGCCGTCGAGAATGGGCACCTGAAGCTCATACCCCGCCGAGGTGAGGGCTTCAGCCGAGGCACGCAGCACCGTCTCGAACTCCTCACATCGATCGATCTCGGAGAGCAACGTCGCTGCCGAGTGCTGCTTCACGGCGGGATGTGCCGCATCGGTGAAGAAGATGCCGAAGCGCCCGAGCAGCTGCTGATAGACGGCGTGGAAGCCCTCTGAAAGCGTGGCGTCACTGGTAAACGCTCCCCGAATCAACTCGAAGTACTCTTGGCTAAAGTATGTGCTCGGAAGGCTTTGCAGAAACTCTTCTACGCGGCCTTCCACAGAGGAGCCGAGCGGGATTCGATGGATCGGGGGATGTACATCGGGGTCGCGCGCATCGATCTCGTAGCGATGCAATTCGTTGTCGACGCCGATCACGTCGGTGTGATTCGCCTCGGCCCAGTCGTGATCGTCTGAGGCCACCCAGAAGACCGGGATCACGGGCTTGCCGAGAGCTACCTCCAGGGCCTCCGCCAGACGCACGGCGGTCAACGCCTTGTGCACGTTGTACAAAGGGCCACCGAACAGCGCCGGCTGCTGACCCGTGGTGACCATGTAGCCGCCCTGCTCGACAAAGCTCTCTAGACGCGCCGCGTCACCTCCAGGCGGCATGACGAGCGCCTGCACGGCCCGCTCCCGAGCCGCTCGGTCGAAGCGGCCGTCGACTTCGGCAGCCTTCGCCTCGAAGTCCTCCTTGCTCGTGAAGGCACGCGGGAAGAACGGCCGCACCGACGCCTCTCCCGCCACATAGTCCCGAACCACGGGAGAGCCCACGGGGCGACCTACGATCAATTCCATGGAATCAGCCTTTGTGGTACGGCTCGCCACGGGCGATCGTGCCCGCGCGGTAGAGTTGCTCGGCGAGGACGAGGCGTGCCACCTCGTGCGGTAACGTCATTGCAGACAGCGATAATCGTCTCCGAGCTTTCGTGAGAATCTCCTGCGCTAGACCGTGCGCCCCACCGATCACGAACGCCACACCCGCGGACGAACGGACGGCTTGTTCCTGCAAGTACCCCGAGAGTTCCGCAGAACTCATCCCTTTGCCGCCACGCGTCAGCGCAATCAGCTCCAGCTCGGCCGGCACGTGCGCTAACAGCCGCTCCGCTTCGGCAACCATCACCGCCTGAGCGTCACGTGCTCCACGACGCGCACCAGCGTCCACTTCTTCAACCGTCAGCTTCCAGTAGCGCGCGGCCCTTCCTTCGTAATCCGCGACAACCGGCGCCAGCGGACCCTTCACTTTCCCTACGGCGACGACCAGCAGCCTCACGAAACGCCCCCAACCACCTCACGGATCTTCATTTCGACCTCGTCACGGCCCAACTCCCAAACAATGCGTTGTGTCAGGACGTGTGCACCTGGCAGCTCACTCGCCCACATGGCCAACTTGACCGCGTCCTTCTCGGTTACGACGACCGACCGGCCATTCGCCGCCGCCACGATCCTTCTGACGTCGTCGTGGCAGTACTCGTGATGATCAGCAAACGCCAACAGTTCGACCTCTGTTCCCAAGAGCACCGCGACATTCTCGCGGAAGTCATCTGGACGGGCCACCGCCGCAACTACGAGCGCATCGCCCGCAGGTACTGCGACCTGCTCGCCTGCCAGGTCCAACCAAGCGTCCGCCGCGAGGTGCACGGCGCCCACGAGACATGACGGCGCCACGTCCTGTGCCCGCTGCACGACCGCAAGCGCTTGGTCTGAGGAAGCGGTTCTCCTCGTGACAACGACCACGTCCGCCCGAGCGAGCGACGCGGCAGGCTCCCGATACGGGCCGGTAGGCAGCAGGCGCCCCGGGAACGTGTCCTCCGCTGCCAAAAGGACCAGATCGAGGTCCCGTGCCAGACGGCGGTGCTGAAAGCCGTCGTCGAGCACCGCAACCGTCGCACCAGCATCTCGAGCACGCTCGGCTGCAACTATGCGATCTGGGTCAGCCTCCACCGGCACCTCCGGACTCCACTGGCGGTGCAGCAGGACCTCGTCTCGACCGTAGCCGCGCAAGACGATCGCGACGGGCGTGCCGCCCTCACTCAGAAACCGGGCTACCCACGCGGCAAACGGGGTCTTTCCCGTCCCACCCACCGCAAGGTTCCCGACGGAGATGACGCGCAAGTCCGGCACACGTATCGTGGTAGATGGGATGACAGACATCCCATTAACACGCTCGGACACATGTCGTTCATATGCCTTACTATGCACTATGAGCATTCTACCATACCACCACGAAGCAGGCGCAAGCATCACGGAAAGCACATGCCCAATCACGCCACCCTTACCCGCCCACCAGCGACGCACGAAAACGGACAGCGCGCCCTTCAAGGAGCCCCGGTTCAAGGCTCCCGCCTCGCATCGAAGCCTTCGGGGTTCAGCCGAGCGGTCAGCGCGTTCAAATCGCTCCCGACCTCCGCACTCAGGCGCTGCAGCTCCTCTTTGTCGGCATCGCGCTGAACGAAGCGCGGCGGCAGGTATTCGAGTCGCACTCTTGAAAAGGGCTTCGGCACCAGAAAGCCGTCCCAACTAGGGAACCGCCACCCGGACGAAGCTCCTACCGCGAGCGGAATGATCGGAAACCCAGTCATTTGCGCGACGGCCAACGCTCCGGGCTTGAATACACCCACGGGCCCCCTCGGACCATCGGGGGTCAGGGCGAGGTCCTTGCCGGCCCTCGCGGCCCGTACGAGGCCCTTGAGGCCCCTGGCAGCCCCGCGCCTGCTCGAACCCCGGACCGTTCCGAAGCCGTTCCGCTCGATGACCCGGGTGATGTACTCACCATCGGCGTGTTCGCTCACCAGGACGACGATCCCCTCCCGGCGGTGATAGTGCACCAACGGCAGGAGCTGACCATGCCAGAAGACGAAGATGACGGGCTGTCCGGCCTTCCTGAAGCGCTCATAGTGCTCCTCCCCGACCCGCTGCACACGAGTCGTCATGAAGAGCGCTCCAACGAGCCCTGTTCCCAACACGCCCGCCGCCTCGAACTTGAGGTCGCGCTCGCGGCCCGTGCTCACGCGCGTGCCTGCAACAGCCCGATACCGATCTCCGCCACCCTCTCGGAGGCACCTGCGGTGCCCAACAAGCCCTCGATCTTCGACAGCCCCGCGATCTGCTTTTCGTACTCCGGGCTGGAGTCGTCGAGCAGCGGGGCCAGCAGCTCCGCCAGTCGCTCAGGGACCGCTTCATCCTGGAGCAGCTCAGGCACGATGTCTGCCCCCGCCACCAAGTTCGGGAGCGACACATTCTTCACCCGCAGAATGCGCTTCACGATCTGCCACGACAAAGGGTCCATACGGTAGGCGACAACGAAGGGCGTCACTTCGAGTGCGGCCTCTAGCGTCGACGTCCCTGACTTTACGAGCCCCGCCCGCGCGTGGCGCAGGAGCGCTCGCGTATCGTCGACCACCGGGCATTCGACGTGTTCGAAGAGCACCGGAGGCAGGGTCTCGGCCCTGGAGATTACGGGCTGAACGTCGGGTCTGGACTGCCGAATCAAAGCGGCTGTTCGCAGGAACAGGTCGAGGTGCCGCGCGATCTCTTGTTTCCGGGAGCCCGGTAGGATCGCCAGGATGGGCCGAGACTCATCCAGGCCCCAGGTCTGGTGGAAGGTCGTCGCATCCGTCACATCGTCCGGCCGATCGAGCAGCGGATTGCCGACGAAGTCGACCGTGGCACCCGCCGCCTCGAGAATCTCCACCTCGAAGGGGAAGATCACAGCGACGCGGTCCGTCGACTCGGCCAGTCGCTTTGCCCGCCCAGGGCGCGACGCCCACACCTTCGGCGCGATGTAATAGACCACAGGACGGCCGGCGTCGTGGGCGGCCCGAGCGATTCGCATGTTGAAGCCCGGGTAATCCACGGCAATCACGAGGTCCGCCGAGTAAGCGACCTCTGTGACACGGCGCTCGAGATCCCTGAAGAACTCGAGTTTGCCCACGATCTCGGTGAACCCCATCACCGCGAGCTCATCCAGCCCAGCGAGCAACTCCACCCCCTCCCTCTCCATGAGAGGTCCGCCGAGACCGAGCAGGTGCGCGTCAGGAAGGCGCCGACGCAACGCCCGAGCGACGCCGGCCCCATGGTGGTCCCCAGACGCTTCGCCGGCGAGTAAGAGAACTCTGGGCGAGCGCCCCTCACTCACGAGCAATCCAGGCTCACTGGACCGGGCTCACTAGAATCGTGAGCTGAGGTACCAGATGAAGGCGATGGTCATCGCCAGCAGTGACAAGAGGCGTGCGGCCGGCATCCCTTTTCGCGTGTCGATCCAGTTCTTCTTCCGTCTCTGACGCACGCGAATGAGTGACATCTGCTTTCGACCTTACTGTGTGATCCCGCGCTCGCCGGATCTGATGAACTGGAGTAGGTGCCGCACCTCGGGCATCATGACGACTTCCTGGTCCGCCCTGGCGAGCGCCTGGGACAGGTTGAGGCTGGAGCCGAAGAGAATACGATAGGCCTGCTTCAGGGCCTTACGCACGTCCTCCGAGAATCCACGTCGCTCCAGACCCACAGTATTCAGTCCGTAGAGCTTGGGCGGATTTCCAGCTGCTCGGCAGTACGGTGGCACGTCCTGTGGAATTCGGGAGCCGCCACCGATGAATGCATGTGCTCCGATACGCACGAATTGATGGATCGGCGTGAGGCCACCGACGGTCACCCAGTCCTCGATGAGCACGTGCCCGCCCATGTTCACCGCGTTCGACAGGATCACATGATTGCCCAGCTCGCAGTCGTGAGCGACGTGGTTATAGGCCATGAGCAGACAATCGCTGCCGATGACCGTTCTACCGGCTGCGGAGGTCCCTCGGTTGAGCGTCGCGAATTCGCGGATCACGGTTCGGGCTCCGACCTCCAGGGTCGTGTCCTCGCCTTTGTACTTCAGATCCTGCGGATCCGTCCCGAGTACTGCCCCGTTTGCGATGCGGCAGTCTTCGCCCACCGTCGTATCGCGTTCGATGAGCACACGCGGACCGACCGCCACCCCGTCTCCAATGCGCACACGCGGACCGATCAGCGCCCACGGGCCAATGGTCACGCCCTGGCCGAGTTCCGCCGTGGGATCCACCAAGGCGGTCGCATGGACCTCGGTCTCTCCCCGTGTGCCAACCGTCACTTCACTCATTTGTCGACGATCCTCGCCATGAGGTCCGCCTCAGCCGCCAACTTGCCATCCACATAAGCCAACCCGCGCATCTTACAGACGCTTCTTCGATACTGCGTCAGCTCCAACTCGAAGACGAGCGTGTCACCGGGCGTTACCGGTTTCCGCCACTTCACGTTATTGAGCGACATGAAGTAGACCACTTTGTCCTGCGCATCTTCTACCTGGTCGATCAGCAGAAGTCCTCCCACCTGGGCCATCGCCTCGATGATGAGCACACCAGGCATGACCGGGTGGCCGGGATAGTGACCTTGGAAGAACGGCTCGTTGATCGTGACATTCTTGATGCCGACGATGCGTTTCCCTTCCTCGTACTCCGTAATACGGTCTACCAGCAACATCGGGTAACGATGCGGCAGGTACTCCATGATCTTGGTGATATCGACGACCGACTGCCTAGCTGTGCGCCTGTTCTGATCGGCGATCGCCTTAGCGAGCGCTACGTTGCCGCGATGGCTGGGCCGCTCCGCCACCACGTGGGCGTTGATGCGCGCACCGATGAGTGCGAGGTCCCCGATGATGTCTCCAACCTTGTGGCGTAGGAACTCATCTTCGAAGCGGAGACCGTCGTTCATGACCCCGCTCTCGTCAAGCACCACGGTGTTTTCGAGCGACGCCCCGAGTGCGAGCCCCCGCGCGTGCAGTGCCTCAGCGTCCGCCTCGAAGCCGAACGTCCGCGCTGGCGCGACTTCGATCGCGAACGCCCGGGCCGCTGCGGCAAAAGAGCCGAACCGCCTCCCGATCGCATCGTGCTCGAAGTCGATCGTCGCGGAGACTCGAAGGCCTGAACCCCGCGTGGCGACGTAGGATTGACCTGCGTCTCCGCCTGTGGATATGGGCTCCCCGACGCTGACGACTCGAGCTTCGTCTTCCTGCTCCACGGCGCCGGCATCAGTGAGGGCGCGGAAGTAGTCCTGGAACGAGCCGTCTCGAATGGGAATCTCAGGGCCCGATAGATCGATCGTAGCATTGTCGATCTCGAGGGCGCCGAGCGCAGCCATGACGTGCTCTACGGTCAGCACCTTGGTCTCTCCGGACGAGAGCGACGTACCGAGCTCGGTGTCGAACACGTGGTCGAGTCGCGCCGGCACCACCGGCGCTTCATCCAGATCGACACGTCGGAAGCGAATGCCCTCCCCCGGCTCGGCAGCCCGGAACGTCAACGTCGCGGCCTCACCTGAATGCACGCCACAGCCTTCCAGCCTGACCTCTTTGGCGATGGTGCGTTGACGAGGAGGCGTGCTCACGGCTGTGCCTCGTCCGACAGTTCGCTCACTACGGCCTCCAAGCGCTCGACGCGCTTCACCAATTTGGGTATGCGGCCGAGGTGAGCCTGTTTCTTCATCTGCTCACGATGTGGGCGCGCCGGGTGACCCGACACGGTCTCTCCTGGCGGCACGTCCCTCATGAGTTTCGTCGCAATCGCAAGGCGGGCTCCATCCCCAATCTCCAGGTGGTTGCTCACACCGACCTGGCCTCCCATCCAAACGCCCTTCCCTATGCGTACAGACCCGGCAACACCGACCAACGCGGCGAATAGCGAGAGCGCTCCGACACGGACGTTGTGCGCCATGTGCACGAGGTTGTCGAGTTTCGAGCCTCGTCCGATCACAGTATCCCCCAGGGATCCTCGGTCCAGTGTGCTGTTGGCACCGACCTCGACATCGTCTTCGACAATGCATCGCCCGACCTGCGGCATCTTGCGGTGCTCCCCGTCCACGAAGGTAAATCCGAAGCCATCCGAGCCCACGCGCACGCCGGAGTGGAGAATCACGCGGTCTCCCACCGAGCAATCGTGGTACACCACAACCTGCGGATAGAGCAGACAATCGTTGCCGATCCCGGTATCGCGGCCGATGACACAGTGGGCCCCTATGCGAGTGCGATCACCGATCGCCGCGCCTGCTTCGATTACGGCGTAGGCTTCGATCCGGATCCCTTCACCGAGGGAGACGCCCTTCCCGATTACAGCAGTCGGATGCACGTGCGACGTCCACGCCGGATCTGGGTGAAAGTGA
>Ga0114996_10005809_pt1 | contig 14405 bp, 14 predicted proteins | sample ArcticOcean_MG_C_4_FD_87039 | JGI IMG/M metagenome (GOLD analysis project Ga0114996, IMG submission 87039) | Marine microbial communities from western Arctic Ocean - ArcticOcean_MG_CB4_134 | ecosystem: Environmental > Aquatic > Marine > Oceanic | place: Arctic Ocean: Canada Basin | collected...
ACAAAACTGGATTGGACGAATAAGGAGTATTAATCAAGAATAAACGGCTTAAATAAGCCGTTTATTGGACAATATTAGACAGTATAAGACATCAAATTGGTGGAGGCGGCGGGAATCGAACCCGCGTCCGTCAATCCGCCACGCACCGGCGACTACATGCTTAGTCTGTCTTTGATTTGACCGTACGTACCCCGACAGACAGGGTTACGGCCGGCGAGCCCGCTTAAGTTTAGCGCGGCGGGTCACGAGCACCCCATCACGCGAGCCCATGTAATTTGACCCCTCGGATCCCAGCCCATGGGCGAGCCGGGGGAGAGGCTAGCAGGGATTAAGCTGCTAGGGCGTAGTTGTCGTCGTTGGCAACTAAAAGTTTGCAGTTGGATTTACGAGGAGAACTGCACCTCGGCATGCTCCGATGGCTTTGTGATCCACGTCGAAACCAGGTCGCCCCCAGTATTCGTCGACTGGTTCTCAGCCAGAACCTTATTTTACCACCGAACGGTTGGGTTCAACGAGTCTCTTTCAGAAGTCGATGCTGCTGCCGGTTCCACTCCCGCTCGCCAATTGTGGCCCGTTTGTCATGCTGTTTCTTGCCTTTCGCCAGGGCAATCTTCAGCTTTGCTCGGCCGCGTTTCCAGTAAAGCGACAGCGGTATCAGTGTGTAGCCGCGTCGCTCAACCGCACCGCGCAGGCGACCGATCTCTTTGGCATGTAAAAGCAGTTTGCGGGTCCGGGTAGGGTCCGCAGTAACATGGGTTGAAACACTATTCAAAGGTGCAAAATGTGCCCCGAACAGAAATACCTCACCTTGCCTCAGGATTACATAGCTTTCCTGCAGCTGAGCCTGACCTTCACGCAGGCTCTTGACTTCCCAGCCTTCGAGTGCGATGCCGGCCTCATATTCTTCTTCTATAAAATAGTCATGCCTGGCCCGCTTGTTACGGGCGATAGCATTGTCTTTTTCTTTGGTTTTAGGCATGAGACAGCTTTTTCACGTTATAGCGGTGATCGAGCGCAACAGTATAATCGGGGTGATATTCCAACCGGGCTTGGTGTTAAACGTGCATAAGGTCAACCGTTCCCTCATTTTGCCTTACAGCAGCGCCGAAATGTACGATCTGGCGAATAATGTGGAGGCTTACCACGAATTTCTGCCTTGGTGCAGCTGCTCAGCTGCGCTTGAACGTGATGAAGCCTGTGCCATTGCCCGTATCGATGTTTCCTATAAGGGCATGAAATCGTCATTTACTACGCGAAATGAACTAACTCCAAACCAGCAGATTCATATGACCTTGGTTGAAGGTCCATTCAGTGTGCTGGAGGGAAAATGGCTGTTTGACTCGCTCGATAATGTGGCGTGCCGGGTGAGCTTGGCAGTCGAATTTGCCTTCAGCACTCGACTGATCGAGAAGACAATGGCACCGGTGTTCACTCACATATGTGGTGATCTGATCGATGCGTTTGCTGGACGGGCCGAGCAGGTGCACGGTGAGCGTAGATTTGCTTGAGGTTGAAGTGGTTTATGCCCGACCTGAGCAGCAGGTGCTGATTCAGGTGAGCGTACCAGCGGGCAGTACCGCTCGTGACGCCATTGTACGCTCGAATATCTTTAGTGACGCATCCGGACTCGATGTTGAAACGCTGGCTGTGGGAATTTTTTCTCGACGAGTGACGCTCGATTACATCCTCAAGGCGGGAGATCGTGTCGAGATTTACCGGCCTCTGACGATGTCTCCCGTCGAAGCCCGTCGCTGGCGTGCAAAACTCAAAACACCTCAGTTGGACTGAGTTTTATCCAGAGGCCACAGCCTACGCCAGGCACGCTTGAGAAAACCAGGCTTAGTGGGTTTTTCTGGAACCTGGACAGGACTTTCACTTGAACTGCTGGTCAGTGGTTCCGATTCAAAACCTTGTTCAATCTTTGTCAGCTGTCCGTTGTCGAAGAAGACCGTTAGACGTTGCTGTTCGACCTGGCGCGTTTCGCCGGAGCGGAAACTGTAGAAATAATCCCATCGCTCCATATGAAATGGATCTTCCACCAGCGGGGCACCGAGAAGATATCGAACTTCCGCCTTTTCCATCCCGGGCTTGAGCTGCTCAATCTGTTCGGGGGTGACAATGTTGCCTTGTTGTATATCGATACGATAGGTTCGCACGCAGCCGAAGAGCAATAGGGTCACAACGGATAAAATAATAACGAGACGGAAATTCATGCTGTTCTGGCTCAGGCTCTGATACGGTGATGATAATCGGGTCGAGACCCGATAGTACCCTATGATCTCACGAGCAGAGTTTGTACCGCCAGCGAGCTATTCCTTATTCTCATTCGAGTTCATTTCAGCGCAGTGATGATTCAGTTACCCGCTGCAGCATTTCTTCGGCATGAGCAAGGGTTTGCTGGGTGATCTCAATACCGCCGAGCATACGTGCGATTTCGTCTGTTCTCAGTGCTGGATCCAGTGTGTAGATCTCAACCTCAGCATCATCGGTCTTGGTGACGTGAAGGTGCCCATGGCCCTGCACGGCCACTTGCGGCAGGTGAGTAATGCACAAAATCTGTCGTTGTGAACCCAGCAGACGAAGTTTGCTGCCGACGATCTCGGCAATCCTCCCACCGATGCCGATATCGACTTCATCATAAATACAGCTGGGTACAGAGTCGATCTCAGCTGTGACCACTTGTATGGCGAGACTGATCCGGGATAACTCACCGCCGGATGCAACCTGGTCCAGAGGCGCAAAGGGCATCTCAGGAATGGTCCTGACTGCGAAGTTCACATTTTCTACACCGTAGCGTGTGCGACTTGCTGTTTCTATAGGGTTGAGATCAACAGAAAATTTGGCCTGTTCCAGGCCCAGGTCGGCTAACTGTCGAGTTACGGCATCCGCGAGTTTTGCGGCCGATTGTGCACGCCCCTGGCTGATACGACTGGCGAGGGCGTCATAGTCGGTTATCAACGCCGAGATCTGCTGCTCGACTTCTAGTATTCGCTGTTCCTCCGTGGTGATCGATTCGAGTTCTCCTGAGAGTCGTTCGAGCAGGTCGCGAAGCTGTTCTGGCCGTACCTTGTATTTTCTTGCTGCGTCGTGAAGTAGGGTCAGTCGGCTGTCAAGGCGCTGGAATTCCTCGGGGTCAAGTTCGTAGTCAACATGACAGCGGCGAATGTCGTTTACGGCATCGCTCAAAAGCGTGGTGATGTCCTGTAACTGGGATGCGCTGTTAGCCAGGCGGGTGTCAAATTTGCTGAGTTCTGCTAAACGATCCGATACACGTCCAACGAGCACCAATACTGTGTCGTCTTCTCCCTCCTCAAGTTCATGCAGAACCTGCCACGTGCCTTCGGCCAGTTCCCGAGTGTGTGACAGTCGTGAATGTGCACTGTCCAGTGATTCGAGTTCATCCGGTTCGGGTGCAAGAGCAGTCAGTTCATCCACCTGATGACGTAGATAGTCTTCTCGTTGCGCTGAGTCATCTGCCTTGGCGCGCAGTTCTTCAAGATGAGTTGTAGCGGTGCCCAGTCGGTCGAAACAAATTTCCAGAACGTGAACTTCATCGAGAGTGCCGGCAAACGCATCCAGTGTTTTGCGTTGAATTGTTTTTTTGAGCAGTTGGTGGTATTCGTGCTGTCCGTGAACATCTACCAGCAGTTGACCGAGTTCTCGCAATGAACTGATCGGAACTGGACGACCCTGGATAAAACCGCGGGATGATTTTTTGTGGGATACGATTCGTCGCAGTGTGCACTCAGAACTATCAATATCAATCTCTTGACCCTTGAGCCATTGCTGCGCTGCAGGATTGTTACTGAGGTCAAAACCGGCCTGTACTTCGCATTGTTCTGAGCCCGGTCGGATAATGTCTCCGGAAGTGCGATCACCGAGCAGTATGGTGAGCGCATCAACAATGATCGATTTCCCTGCGCCAGTCTCCCCAGTTATAACGGTGAGGCCACCGTCAAATGAGATTTCAACGTGTCTGACAATAAGAAAATCTCGAACGTCGATCCAGGTGATCATTATGCTGAATGCTGCTGATCATCCCCAGCCAAGCTTGGAGCGAAGCGCGGTGAAATGATTATGGCTGTTGATCCGGACCATGCGGGTCACAGTTTCTGCACGGCTGATTCGAATAATCTCGTTGCCCGAGACCGCAAGTTGCTTGAGGCCATCGATAAAAACATTGCCATCTGCACCGGCCAGATCAAGTATCTCCAGCTCAATGACGCTACTGTCGTCAAGCACCATCGGCCGGTGTCCGAGCGTGTGTGGGCAGATCGGTGCAAAAACGATTGCCGGCAGCAACGGATGCAGTATCGGACCACCGGCTGAAAGTGCATAGGCCGTCGAGCCTGTCGGGGTAGAAATAATCACGCCATCGCCCCGGGTGCGTCCAACAGGTTCAGAGTTGACGTGGGTTTCGAACTCGATCATGCGACCGGTGTTGCCCTTGCTTAAGGTGACATCATTTAATGCAATACTTTCGTTCAGGTTGTCTCTGCCGTTTGAAATCTGAACCTGCAGCATGATTCGTTCATCCACGGTGAACTCGCCGCGGAGAAGTTCGTCCAGGCCTTCGTGCATTCGGTCCGCAGAGAGGTCTGTCAAAAACCCAAGTCGTCCCAGATTGATGCCGATCATCGGCAGAGCATATGATGCCAGACTGCGTGCGACGTGGAGCATGGTGCCGTCGCCTCCAACGACAACCGCGAGATCTATCGTTTCAGCCACCGACAGACCGGAATCTTCGATCCGCGTGCCGGAGATATTGTCTGCAGTCGTGTCTCCGATGTAGACTGAAATATCGCGATTTTCCAGGTGTTTCCGCAAAGCATCCAGCGTGGTGCTGACATCAGGGTCCTTATAGCGGCCGAACAGTCCTACGGACGAAATTTGCATGCCAGATGGCCTTTTTCCCGTGAATGAGTGGATCGAAGAATTGTCGTGGGCTGAGCCATTTGTTTTAGGTAATTACGTATGGAACTGGCAATGGTATGATTCGTGCGTAGGCTCATTAATCAGACTGATTGCCCTGATTTTACCTCCAAGTTCATTCGCTGCCTAAACTTGACGATTTAAGATGACAGCTATAACAGAAATTCAACTGAGCGACAGGGCTGAAACTCTGCTGCGCGAGCTCGTTAGACGCTATATCAGCGATGGAGAGCCTGTCGGTTCGAGAACCCTTTCACGTGAGTCCGGGCTTGAACTCAGTGCCGCGACAATCCGCAATGTCATGGCCGATCTTGAGGACCTTGGACTGATTCGATCGCCGCATACTTCGTCTGGACGAGTGCCGACACAGTTGGGTTACCGGGTCTTTGTCGATACTATGCTCAAAGTTAAGCCACTGGATGCGGCTTCGGTCAACGAAATTAACTCCGGACTTGCATCTGCCCGCGACCCTGACGAGTTGATGTCGATGGCATCGGAACTACTCTCCCAGATTACTCAGTTTGCCGGTGTGGTTCTGCTGCCCGGTGGTGAGCACGCGAATCTGCGCCAGATTGAGTTTCTACCGCTGGCTGAGGATAGAATTCTGGCGATCCTCGTTACCGAGGACGGCCGTGTTCAGAATCGCGTGCTTTTTGTCGACCGAAAATATAGGCCCGGAGAACTCGTCGAAGCAGCGAACTTTTTTAACGAACGTTATTCTGGTTGCGCGCTTAATGAGGTGCGAAGACGATTGGTTCAAGACATGGAACATGACAGTATCTCGATGAATCGAATGATGCGTACTGCGGTCAATATGGCCAAGGAACTGTTCGGTGATGAGTCTGCGTCAGACAGCGTAGTGGTCAGCGGTGAAACCAATCTTATGAGCGTGCCGGACTTCGACCAAGTTGAAAAACTCCGAGAAATCTTCGATGCGTTCAAAGCGAAGCAGGATCTTCTCCAGTTGCTCGATAAGAGTATGAACGCACGAGGAATATCTATTTTTATCGGAGAAGAATCAGGATACAACGCGTTGACGGATTGCAGTGTTGTCACGGCACCTTATGAGTCAGATGGCCGCTGCATTGGTGTGCTTGGTGTGGTTGGCCCCACGCGTATGTCTTATGAGGATGTGATTCCCGTCGTTGATATTACGGCCCGATTTCTGGGGACTGCCCTTAAGTCTCTTCACTAGCGGTCGATCCGAACCGATCCAGGGGCAACGCATGCATGGCATGCCCTTGAAAAATTAGAATATTGCCCCAGTTTTAAGCAGAGAACTGGTACTGTTTCCAGGAGCTAACACGTAAGACTCACTTCACCATGACTAGAACCGACAAAGACAATTCCCAGAAGAACGATGAAATAGCTTCCACTGAGGTCGCTGATGAGTTGGAGTTGAATCAACCTGAGGCTGAGGTAATCGAGGATGGCTCCGACGTCAGCGGTGGAGCTCAAACGACACCTGAGCCTGCCGCAGAGGCTGATTCCCAGAGTACGCCAGCGGAGGACAGCACGGAATTGGCTGCAGAAGGGTCTGCAGAGCCTGCGGACCAAATTACTGCGCTGCTTGATCAGGTTGCCGAATATCAAGACAGTTATCTGCGGGCCAAGGCGGAAGTAGACAACATCCGCAAGCGGGCTGAGACCGAGGTCGCCAATGCGCGTAAATTCGCACTGGAGGGGTGTATACGGGAACTTCTGACTGTGAAAGACAGCCTGGAAATGGCCTTGGCTGTTGATCAGTCGTCGGGTTCAGAGGTGGACAATCGCGGTGTCAACGAGGGGCTGGAATTGATTCTGAGGCAACTGGAGAGCGTTTTTTCGAATTTTTCGGTTGAAATGATTGAACCCGAGGTGGGCGACAAGTTGGATCCGGACCAGCATCAGGCTATGAGCGTGGAAGAGTCACAGGACATTCCGCCCAATTGTGTGAGCAAAGTTATTCAGAAAGGCTACTCGCTCAACAACCGACTTTTACGACCTGCAATGGTGCTGGTAGCAAAATTACCCGGAGAAACTGCTGGAAAAGGTTGAAAAAATGACCAGCCACCCCCATTTTTGGGATATAGATCCAAGATCGTCAAGAAGAACTTTTAGGAAAATAGCATGACAAATATTATCGGAATTGATCTGGGCACAACCAACTCCTGTGTCGCAGTCATGGAAAGCGGTACGGCCAAGGTTATCGAAAACAGTGAAGGCGACCGGACCACGCCATCTGTTGTGGCTTTTGCAGAGGACGGTGAAGTGTTGGTCGGGCAGTCTGCCAAGAGACAGGCCGTTACCAACCCCCACAATACGGTTTTTGCTGTAAAGCGTCTGGTCGGACGGAAATTCGACGATGAACTGGTACAACGGGATATCGACTTGATGCCTTATTCGATCGTCAAGGCTGATAATGGCGATGCGTGGGTTGGGGTTGCCGACAAACGACTGGCGCCGCCGGAGATCTCTGCCCGCATACTGCAGAAAATGAAGCAGACTGCCGAGGATTATCTGGGTACTGAAGTCACGGAAGCAGTCATTACAGTACCGGCCTATTTTAATGATTCACAGCGTCAGGCGACGAAAGATGCCGGCAGAATTGCTGGTCTTGAAGTCAAGCGAATCATCAACGAGCCGACCGCCGCTGCATTGGCTTATGGAATGGAAAAGCAGCAGGGAGACCGTAAGATTGCGGTGTACGATCTGGGCGGCGGGACATTTGATATATCCATCATCGAGATCGCAGATGTCGACGGTGAGCACCAGTTCGAGGTTCTGGCAACCAACGGTGACACCTTTCTCGGTGGGGAAGATTTTGATCGCCGATTGATTGATTATCTCGCTGACGAGTTCAAGAAAGACAACGGCATGGATCTGCGTGGTGACCCACTTGCGATGCAGCGTCTCAAAGAGGGAGCCGAGAAAGCCAAGATTGAGTTGTCTTCAAGTACACAGACCGAAGTTAATCTCCCCTATATCACGGCAGATCAAAGTGGGCCTAAGCACCTGAATATGAAGCTCAGTCGGGCGAAACTTGAGGCGATAGTGGAAGAGCTAATCCTTCGCACCATCGAACCTTGTAAAACTGCTTTAAAGGATGCCGGACTTAGCGCTTCAGACATCGATGAAATTATTCTTGTTGGTGGTCAGATTCGAATGCCAAAAGTTCAGGAAACAGTTAAGGATTTCTTTGGACGCGAACCCCGACGGGATGTGAACCCCGACGAGGCCGTTGCGGTGGGTGCCGCTATTCAAGGCGGCGTACTGGGCGGTGAGGTCAAGGATGTACTGTTACTGGATGTCACACCGCTGTCCTTGGGAATCGAAACCCTCGGTGGTGTGATGACAAAGCTGATCGACAAAAATACCACCATACCCACCAAGGCAAATCAGGTGTTTTCGACTGCAGATGACAATCAAACAGCAGTAACGGTCCATGTTCTGCAGGGTGAACGGGAAATAGCCCAGCACAACAAGTCACTCGGTCGGTTCGATCTGACGAATATCCCATCGGCACCTCGCGGTATGCCACAGATTGAAGTCACCTTTGACATTGACGCCAATGGCATTCTCAACGTTTCAGCCAAAGACAAGGCGACCGGTAAGGAAAACAAAATCGTCATCAAGGCAGGTTCTGGTCTATCTGACGAAGAAGTGGAACGCATGGTTCAGGATGCAGAAGCACATGCCGAAGAAGATCGACAGGCTCGTGAGCAGGTAGATGCACGCAATCATGCGGAGGCGATGGTTCACTCGGTTCGCAAGACGCTTACTGAAGCCGGTGATAAGGTTGAAGCAAGCGACAAGGAAAATATTGAATCAGCGATCAAGGCACTTGAAGAGGTGCTGGCGGGTGATGACGTCGAGCAGATCAAAGAGAAAACAACGACTCTGATGGAAGCCAGTCACAAGTTGGCAGAACAGATGTATCAGGAGCAGGGTGCTGAAGATCCCACGGCCGGTCCGGCCGGTCCCGATGGTGGTGAGGAGTCTTCAGGTCCTGGTGGAGACGACGTCGTCGACGCCGAATTCGAAGAGGTAAAGGATAAAGATAAAAACTGATCACTTTATCAGGTGCCGTGAAAACGGCCATAACAACTACAACTGTTCGGAAGCCGGCATTAGGACCGGCTTTCATTTGTTTCAAGATACCCTAGTCTAAGCATACGGAATAATGGATAAGCGCGACTACTACCAGGTTTTGGGCACCCCCAAAAACAGTCCTGAAGCCGACCTGAAAAAGGCTTATCGAAGACTCGCTATGAAGTTTCATCCGGATCGAAATCCGGGTGACCAGGAGGCGGAGAAGAAGTTCAAAGAAGCAAAAGAAGCCTACGAAGTTCTGTCGGACCCCCAGAAAAGATCCGCATACGATCAGTTTGGGCACGCGGGCGTGGACAGATCATCGGGCATGGGTGGCGGTACCGGTGCTGCTGGGTTTGGTGATGTTTTTGGTGATATTTTTGGCGACATCTTCGGCGGCTCCGGTGGTAGGCGAAGTTCGAATCGCGGCAGCGATTTGCAGTATTCTCTGGATCTTTCCCTGGAAGATGCCGTAAGAGGTACGGAGACCCGTATTCGTGTGCCCACGCTGGTCAGCTGTGAGACTTGTAGCGGATCTGGTGCGAGGCCCGGTACGTCGCCCGGTGCTTGTTCCACCTGTGGTGGTCAGGGACAGGTGCGTATGCAGCAGGGATTTTTCTCGATTCAGCAGACCTGTCCCCAGTGCCGAGGTAAAGGGTCTGTGATCACCTCGCCCTGTAGTGACTGTAGTGGGGGTGGCCGTGTTCAGAAAACCAAAACGTTGCAGGTCAAGATACCGGCTGGTGTAGACGAAGGTGATCAGATTCGTCTGTCTGGCGAAGGAGAGGCAGGCGCGGCCGGTTCAGCAACGGGCGATCTTTACGTTCAGGTGCGTCTTAAAGAGCACTCAATCTTTACCCGGGACGGAGATAACCTTTACTGCGAGATGCCCATCAGTATTGCTACAGCAACGTTGGGGGGTGACATTGAAATTCCAACCCTTGAAGGGCGGGCCAATCTCAAGATTCCATTAGAAAGTCAGTCAGAGCGGATTTTTCGTCTTCGTGGCAAGGGGGTGCGTAATGTACGCACCAAAGCACAGGGAGATCTTTACTGCAAGATCAAGATCGAAACGCCGGTTAACCTCAACCGCAAGCAAAAAGACCTGCTGATGGAGTTTGACCGACTCACCCAGGAAGGCGGGGAGCGGCATCACCCGCGCGAAAATTCGTGGTCAGATCGGCTGAAGTCCTTTTTTGAGGATTTTGTGTCCTGACTGTGATCTGACCCGCCGCGCTGTTAGGGTCTGTGTTTTCCGTTCTGTTCTGCCACGGAGATCGTTCACGCTGCGTATAATGCAATTCCGTTGATCTGTCAGAGCATACTGGATGATTGTTGTTACCCCGACCCCACTGGATGGTGTTGTCGTCGTGGAGCCCACGGTGTTTGGCGATGACCGCGGCTTTTTCATGGAAAGTTTCAACTGCCACGATTTCGCCGAGGCAGGGCTGCCTCGTGTGTTTGCTCAGGATAACCAGTCTCGTTCAACTCGTGGAGTGCTGCGCGGTCTTCATTATCAGTACCCCAACTGGCAGGGAAAGCTGGCTCGAGTTATTGTCGGTGAGATCTTCGACGTGGCTGTTGATATCTGCCGGTGCTCTCCCACTTTCGGCATATGGTTTGGAATTGTCTTGTCGGCCAAGAACAAAAAACAGTTATACATTCCGCCGGGCTATGCGCACGGCTTCTGTGTGTTGAGTGATGTTGCGGAGATGATCTATAAGTGTACGACGCCCTATTGTGCTGAAGACGATGCCGGCATTCGCTGGGATGATCCTGAAATCAGAATCGACTGGCCAGTGTCTGCGCCCATCCTATCGGAAAAAGATGCCCGGGCCCCGCGGTTCAGCGAAATCGGTGACCTTGCAGTCTGAGGTGTATTTACGCAGTGAAGATACTGGTCTTCGGCAGAATAGGACAACTGGGATCAGCGCTTGCTGAGGTCTTATCAGATCGGTATGAAACACGGTTTATCGATCAGCCGGAACTCGATCTGACTGCACCGGAGAGCGTTCGCGATCACGTACAGACCTACCTGCCTTCGATCGTAATTAATGCCGCCGCTTATACGGCCGTTGACCGCGCTGAAACGGAGCCAGAGCTCGCCCATATTATTAATGCCCGCGCACCGGGATCATTGGCTTATGCCTGTGACGAAGCGGGCGCCGTGTTGATACATTATTCAACGGACTATGTTTTTGATGGCACGGCATCGATGCCCTACACCGAGACTGCAGCAGTGGCTCCAACCGGGGTATATGGGCAATCCAAACTGGCCGGAGAAATTGCAGTGGCCAGCGCGACCCAGCGGTACGTGATACTTCGCACGGCCTGGTTGTATTCAGCAGTCGGGCACAATTTTGTGAAAACAATGCTGAAGCTGGCCAATTCTGGTCAGCCGGTCCGCGTTGTCGCAGACCAGATTGGCTCCCCTACATATGCCCAGGATCTAGCTCGTGTAACACGGAGCATTATTGAAGTGTTGAATAGCAGTCGTGAGGACTGTTTCGGGCTGTATCACGTGACCAATACCGGCACCACCAGCTGGCATGGTTTGGCTCAGGAAATATTTCGATTGGCCGCACATCAGGATGTGGTCGTGCAACCCATCAGCACTGAAGAGTACCCCACACCTGCCCCGAGGCCCGCCTATACCGCACTGGATTGTTCCAAACTGGAGCGGGTATTTGGATTGACGCTGCCGAGTTGGCGTGATGCACTGGCGCGGTGCATCGATAGTCTGTAGGGGTCGGACCGACAGCGATGAGGGTACTGGCGATTGAGACAGCAACAGAGGCGTGCTCAGCAGCCTACGCAGATGATGACCAGATTATTGAACGTTTCCAGATTGATCCGAAGGGGCATTCAGAACGCATTCTGCCGATGGTGGAATCGGTTCTGAGCGAGGCAGGTGTTCTGCGGGCCGAGTTGGAAGCCATCACGTTTGATTCGGGGCCAGGTTCTTTTACAGGCATTCGGATTGGTGCAGGCGTTGCGCAGGGAATTGCTCTGGGTCTTGATCTGCCGTTGGTGGCGGTTTCGTCCCTGATGAGCCTTGCCCAAGGTATTAGCCGTGTGGTTGAAGATTGTACGGCCGTACTGCCAGCGATCGATGCACGGATGGGCCAGGTTTATTGGGCGTGCCTGGTTCGCGATCCTCAGGAAGTAACCGGTTGGCGTTGGCAGCAGATGCCCCAGGTGACTGATCCGGAGGCTGTCGACGGGCCGGGGATTGAAGAAATCGGTGTGGGCAGTGGCTGGGACCGTTATGCGGAGATACTGAGTCGAAATCGACCGACAATATGGCACCCAGACTGTTATCCCAGTGCCCGAGATCTGGTTGAGGTTGCCCAACGGTTACTGTGCGCAGATTCAGCTATCCCATCGACAGCTGAGCTGACCTACGTTCGCAATAAGGTTACTGGATGAATCGCCTTTCTGGTCAGTCGAGAGTAATTGATAGCGTCCCCTGAAAGCCGCTGCGACACCCACTTCCGCTACTCGGCCACGTTCCTGAGTATTGGCCGCTCAGCGATTTCGAGGTACCTGAAAGAGTAAAGGTCACGGTAAAGGTGGTCTCTGTCGTATCAATAGTTTCTGTTGTGGTCATGCTCAAGCTGGCGGTACCTTCATTGCTGTTTTCTTGATCGCCTGTGAGCGGGTTGTCTCCACTGCTGTTTGCAGACGCCTGAACAGAAGTGCCTGTGAGGCTAGTACTCGTTAAGCAACTATGATCGGTTACGATGAGGGTGCCCGTAACCGTTCCCGCGTTGTCCGAGAGTGTGAGGTTGAGGCTTCGGTCTGGGTTAGTGGCATCTTGAATGCTACCTGACCACTGACCCGACAAATTAAAGGCCTGATTGTAAATGCCCCCGCTGGAACTGCCCCCACAACTGGCCAGCAGACCTGCAAAGGCCAGGAGTGTACAGACAAAGAGTGTTTTTTTTACTTGGCCGGGCACAATCTTCTGATGAGCAATTGGGGCAATCGTACTGTAACGTAAGTGCTTGGATTTAACCATGAAATTGATGTGAGTAGTACCCAGTGGTACAGACGTATCTTGCGTTCAGACGGCATTAAGGCGAGAGTTTTCTGGACAGAATTTCATTCACCGCTTTCGGGTTGGCTTTGCCATCTGTTTCCTTCATGACCTGGCCTACTAGAAAACCCAGAACTTTTTCTTGCCCCTGTCTTACCTGGTCGGCCTGTTCACTGAACTTTGATAGTATCTTTTCGACAATCTGTTCCAACTCGACACTGTCGGACATCTGTTTCAGGCCACGTGCTTCTATGATTTGGTCTACATCGCCACCGTTATCCCATAAGTCGGAAAATATGTCCTTTGCAATTTTTCCTGATATGGACTGATCATTGATTCTGCAGATCAGCTTGCCGAGTGAGATCGGAGATACCCGACTCTGTTCGATCGGAAGACTATCTCGATTCAACGCGGCCATCAGGTCTCCAGTAACCCAGTTAGTGGCGATTTTGCTGTTACCCCCGGCCTCTCTGACCGTCTCCTCAAAGTAATCAGCAATCCCACGATCAGCGGTCAGTTGTTGAGCATCTGATTTTCGCAACTGGTAAGTGTCAATAAAGCGGTCACATCGGGCATCTGGAAGTTCCGGTAGTGATGCTCTGAGGTGCTCCACTTCGGCATCTTCGATCACCAAAGGTGGTAGGTCCGGGTCAGGGAAATAACGGTAATCATGCGCTTCCTCTTTTCCCCGCATAGGTCGGGTTTGATCCCTATCCGAATCATAAAGCCTGGTCTCCTGAACAACTTGCCCCCCATCCTCGATAAGATCGATCTGGCGCTGAATTTCATGGTTGAGAGCCCGCTCTATAAAGCGGAATGAGTTGAGGTTCTTTAATTCAGTCCGGATACCGAGTTCTGAATCACCTTCAACTCTGATGGAGATGTTTGCGTCGCAGCGGAATGAGCCCTCCTGCATGTTGCCGTCACAAATTTTGAGATAGCGAACAAGTGAGTGAATTTTTCTCAGATAGGCGATAGCCTCGGCTGGTGAGCGCATGTCGGGTTCGGAGACAACTTCGAGCAGGGGCGTGCCTGCCCTGTTGAGATCGATACCTGACATCTTCCCCAAACCATCGTGCAGTGACTTTCCCGCATCCTCTTCAAGATGTGCTCGCGTAATCCGGATCTGTCTTAGTGTGTCACCTTCACCGATATTGATTTGGCCACCAGATACGATAGGTATTTCATACTGGCTGATTTGGTAACCTTTGGGCAGATCTGGATAGAAATAGTTTTTTCGGGCAAATACTGATCGATGATTGATTGTTGCACCGGTTGCTAGGCCAAATGTTGCCGCCATCTGAACTGCAGTACGATTCATCACTGGGAGGATGCCCGGCAGGGCGATGTCAACAGCACAGGC
>Ga0114996_10005813_pt1 | contig 14401 bp, 7 predicted proteins | sample ArcticOcean_MG_C_4_FD_87039 | JGI IMG/M metagenome (GOLD analysis project Ga0114996, IMG submission 87039) | Marine microbial communities from western Arctic Ocean - ArcticOcean_MG_CB4_134 | ecosystem: Environmental > Aquatic > Marine > Oceanic | place: Arctic Ocean: Canada Basin | collected...
CTTCGATCCAGCTTTGTGTCGGCGCACGCGTTTCCTGCGCGCTCTCCACCAGCTGGATGATCCGAGCCAGAGTCGTATCGTCCGCCGCGCTCGTCATGCGTACATCCAGAGAACCCGAGCCGTTGAGGCTGCCTGCGTACACAGGAGAACCCACCTCCTTTGAGACAGGCATGGCTTCGCCCGTCAGCGTGGATTCGTCCGCGTGCGACCTACCGTCGATGACTTCGCCGTCGACGGGAATGCGTTCGCCCGGCAGCACGCGCACGACGTCACCGGGGGACAACGCGTCGAGCAGCACCGTCCGTAGTTCACCGTGCTCGACGCGGCTTGCTTCGTCGGGCCGAAGCTCCATGAGTGCTCGGATCGAGCGCCTCGACCGGCCGAATGCGTAGTTCTCCAGCGAGTTGCCGAGGGAGAACAGGAAGAGCAGGGCGGCTCCTTCCAACCAATGCCCAACGAACCCCGCACCTGCTGCCGCCAACAGCATCAGCAGATCTACGTCGAGTGTGGCGTTGCGAAGTGCAGTGACCGCCCGCCCACTAGCCTCCCACCCGCCAGCGGCGTAGGCAATCAGCAGAAGAGTGAGCGAGGCCTGGGGCATACCCAGGGGCGCCAGAGCGAAGCCAGCGATCCACGCGATGCCGCACGTGAGCGTCGAAAGAGCCCCTGTCCGCCAGCGTTCTTCGTAGCGGTCTTCGTACGGATCGCAGCAACTGCTCATTACACATCCATATCAAGAATGATTCTTAATAAGGTACCCGAGCGGCAATGCGCGAGGAAGGCCGTGTATCGCTTGCTTGCTCCCTGGTTTGAAGCGTGCAAATTGATCTGTCCCCTTCCTAAAAAGCCTCAGCCAATAGCAGGACCTCGATGAGCAACGACTCTGGCGCACTCGACGCCCTTCTCACTGAAGATCGCCGCTTCCCGCCCCCCGAGGAATTCGTTGCTCGCGCTGTGGTGGCGGACGGCGAGATCTGCGAGCGGGCTGCCGCCGACCGAGAGGCGTACTGGGCGAGCTGGGCCGAACAACTCGATTGGTTCGAGCCTTGGCATACCGTGCTCGAATGGACGCCCCCGCACGCCAAGTGGTTCCTGGGCGGCAAGCTCAACGTCGCCCACAATTGCTTGGACAGGCACCTCGACGGTCCCCGTGCGGAGCAGACGGCGCTGATCTGGGAGGGCGAGCCGGGAGATGAGCGCACCTTCACTTACGCGGAGTTGCACCAGGAGGTGAGCAAGTTCGCCAACGCCTTGAAGGGGCTTGGTGTGGTGAAGGGCGATCGAGTCACCATCTACCTGCCGATGGTCCCTGAAGCGGCCGTCGCGATGCTTGCGTGTGCACGCATTGGGGCTGTGCACTCGGTGGTGTTCGGTGGATTCAGCCCCGAGTCCTTGGCTGACCGGAATAACGACGCTCAGGCCAAAGTGCTCATTACCGCCGACGGTGGCTGGCGGCGAGGTGGAGTCGTACCGCTCAAGGCCAACGCGGACGTCGCACTCGATTCGTCCCCCACGATTGAGCACGTCGTCGTGGTTCAGCGGGGTGGGGAGCTCAGCGAGCAGGTCAATGTTCCGATGCAGGACGGTCGCGACCACTGGTATCATGATTTGACTGCTGCGGTCTCGAGCGACTGTCCGGCCGAGCCCATGGATGCTGAGGACATCCTCTTCATCCTCTATACATCCGGCACGACGGGCAGACCCAAAGGCGTCGTGCATACGACCGGCGGATATCTGACCCAGGTAGCTGCCACGACCAAGGTCGTCTTCGATCTCCAGGATGACGACGTCTATTGGTGCACCGCGGACGTGGGCTGGGTCACGGGCCACAGCTACATCGTATATGGACCGCTCGCGAATGGCGCGCGTGTCATGATGTACGAGGGTTCCCCGGATACGCCCGACTGGGGTCGGCTCTGGCAGATCTGCGAGAAGCACGAGGTCACCGTCTTCTATACCGCGCCGACCGCGATCCGCGCCTTCATGAAGTGGGGCGATGAGTGGCCTGGGAAGTACGACCTCTCCAAGCTGCGGCTGCTGGGGACTGTCGGTGAACCGATCAACCCCGAAGCGTGGATGTGGTATCACGAAGTCGTGGGCGGAAGCACGTGTCCGATCGTCGATACGTGGTGGCAGACCGAGACCGGCGCGATCATGATCACACCGTTGCCCGGCGTGACGCATACCAAGCCCGGGACCGCAACGCTCCCGTTCCCCGGAATCGACGTCACGATCAAGTCGGAAGCCGGCGAGGAGATTCCGGCCGGTTACCTCGCGATCACCTCTCCCTGGCCGTCTATGCTGCGCACGATCTGGGGCGATGACGAGCGCTACCAGGACGTGTATTGGTCGAAGTGGGACGGGATCTATTTCCCAGGCGACGGCGCCAAACGGGATGACGATGGATTCTTGTGGATCCTCGGCCGCGTGGATGACGTGCTCAACGTCGCCGGGCACCGGATTGGCACGATGGAGGTCGAGAGCGCCTTGGTGGATCATCCGGCGGTGGCTGAAGCCGCCGTGGTCGGGAAGAGCCACGATGTCAAAGGCCAGTCGATCGCCGCGTTCGTGACGCTCAAGCAGGGGTTCGAAGGCACGGATGAGCTGCTCAGCGAGGTGCGTGACCACGTCGGTCGCAAGATCGGAGCTATAGCGAAGCCTGAGATCGTGGTGTTCACTGCGGATCTTCCGAAGACGCGGTCGGGGAAGATCATGCGGCGGTTGCTCCGGGACATCGCGGAGGGGCGGACGGTGGGCGATACCACGACGTTGGCGGATCCCACGGTGGTGGCGCGGCTGCAGGAGATGCACGAGGCGGAGGAGGGATAGGGGGGCGGTGTCTTGACCTTGGCCCTCGCTGACTTCGAAGCCGTCAGCTCAGCTACCGTAGGTTGCCCAGATCGACGTCTCCTGGTGAAAATCCGCCCATGCGAACCAAAACGCCACGTAGGCGTTCGGCATGGGCGTGAGTCTCCGTCCCGTAAGAGGACCATCCACCGCTAGTCCGTCAATGCGCCAGAGCGAGCCCGTACTCGAGTCCACGAAGCCGTCGGACGTCACGGTGAAACTCGACTCCACGCCGTCGACCTCCACGAAGAAGGGGAGCGCGGCCTCGGCGTCGCGCTCCCAAAACACCACTCCCGCCGTCCCATCCTGAACAATCGAGATCGCGAGTCGCTCGCTCCTCTTGAGCTCCTCGAAGGGAAATGCGGAGCCACCGTCGAGACCTAGGGGAAGGCCCAATACCCTTTCCTTGGGGGGAAGTCTGGGGTCGATCGGCACCGAAACCAGGACATCGGCGTTATCGATCCGTTCATACTCGGCGTCGGGCGGGACGTCATACGGCCGAGGAAAGCCTGTATCGGCGGACAAGGCCACCGTGTTTGGGTGCAGCCGTTTCCAGGCATCCCAGCGAATCTCCCAGGAAGCGACCATGGGCAGAACGCGGCCAGACTCCGCCAGGGGGCCGCACTCCGCGCTATGGGTCATCTGTGGGAAGAACGAGGGTTCGTCGACACGATCGTATAGGACGACGTTGTTGCGAAATAGGAGCCCACTAATGCCCAGTTCGGCACCCCCGAGGGCGGACCGGTCGAACGTCAGGGCGGTGCCCGTGAGCGGACAGTAAGAAACGGCTAGCTGTGCCCCTGCTCGATTCAGGTTCACGTTCTCGTGCCAGCGAAGGATCTTGAGGGGAAACGCGAGGGGCTCACCGTCGAGAAGCAGGGCGATGACCCCGTCTTCGTCCTCGAGGTACGACGCATCTGGGTGGTCGGGCGAGACGAAGGTAGGGTCAGTCAGCGCGGGAATGCCGTCACGGCCGACGATGAAGGTCAGTTCGGCGGAAGGGGCCCTGCAGAAGACTCCGTCTTCCTCGGCCGGATCAGCTCCTGCGAGCGGGCTCGAGGCGTCGCAGGCCACGGCCGCCAAGAGCAGGCCCAAGGGGGCGACGCGGCTCAGTGATCTACGACTCATGCTGCTCCTCCTCATACCGATACCAGAATGCCGATCTCGATCCTTAATCCGCCGCAGGTAGAGACAGTTTCAGTCGTTCTTGGAGATCCAGCGCATCGGAGGCGACCCCACCCGTTGGCCCTTCGGACCTACACCGTCGTCTTGAGGTGCTTCCGGATGGTAGTCATGGTCATGTTGTAGTGACGAAGTCCTGCCCGCGGCTCATGAACCACCAGTACAGCGCCACCGGCGTCGAACCCCTCGCGGATCGAGCCCGAGTAGTCCATGAGCCTCTGCGCGAGAGCGCTGGGGGAGCGCGCTTTCGCCTCACCTCCGGCTTCTCTGGTGAGCAGAGCATCGAGGGGTTGGTCCGACGCCGCCCCGTCCAAAAGCGCCAACATGACCAGCGCCACCATCCCGTTGTGGGGGAAGCTGAAGTGAAAGTTGAGGGGAGAGAATGTCTCTTTGCCCGGGAGGTGGCGGGCGAAGTCCTCCATCAGTGGCTCCTGGTACTGCTCGAAGAGCCGGCGGAACTCGGCGTGCTCCGCCTGGTAAGCCGACAACGAGGCCGGAGGTTGGTCGAAGAAGGCCCACGGATCCGGCGTCAGCCCGTTCAGGATGCCCTCCACGACATCGTCCCGCTCCGGTCCCGTGAGGCCCGCGTCGTGCATGCGCGCGTAGCCGCGCATCAACGTCTCGAGGGCGATAATGAGCCAGGGGTAGTCGGCCGCGTTGTCTTCACGCATGCGGCCTAGGTCCCGCTTGTACATCACCGCGAATCCCCACCGGAGATGGCCGGCGAGGGCGGCCGTACTCAGCCGAGCGAAGTGCAGCTGGTGCGATTGGTCCAGGTGCCGGACCTTCAGAACCAAGCGCAGGTACGCTTCGTCGTCGGGATGGAACTGCGACACCGCGTGGATCAGGAGACTCTCGGCGCATTCCACGAACTGATGACCGCTGCCCTGGGGTCCCTGGAGATCGCCCACCAGGCCAGTCACCCGTTCCAGCGTGGTGTTCGGGTTCGTCCCATCCCAGGCTCGCATAACACACAGGGCGAGAAGATGGAGGAAATAGTAATCTAGCAGGATGGATAGGGACGTCCTCGGATCAGGAGGGACGACCCCCTTACTCGCGAAGAAGTCCAGCATGAGCACCGGCGTGTTCTCCTCGGTGAAGCGGTGGCCGGTGTGGTGCCATTCATGGAGGACGTAGAACCCGTCCTCCCGCGTCCGGCGGTCGAGGGTGCGGGCGAGCTGGTCCAGGGTCAGCTTGCCTGACGCCGTCTGGAAGACGTGGGACTGCATGCCTGCTCGTATGCGCGCCAGTGCTTGTTCGAATGTCGCGGTCTTCTGTGTCTCGTCCAGAATCTGCGCGCGGACGGAGCCCCTGAGCACCGTCTCGAGAACCTCACACGCTTCGTCGCAGGTGACCCGGTCTTTCAAGTGCTCCAGGGGGTAGAGGCTGTCCAACCTGCTCATTCGCACCAAACGACTAGCCGTCGTGGATATGGGAGTCAAGGCGATACTCCCGGATCGTGCGATTTGCGGGGCCTCGAACCGCGTCGTATCCTTCTCGATGTGTTGGGAACATTATGTAGAATGTGTGAGCCCATGCCGCTAGGTCCCCGCGTCGCCAGAAGAGCCGCGTGCAGGGCCTCACACGATGGCCGAACGGTACTGCCCTTGATGGTCCTGCTCGTAGGCGTTCTTTGGGCCGCGTTCTCGGTGACTTCGGCAAGCGCTCAGAGTACCGCCGCTGTTTCCGGACGCGTCATCGACGACCGGACGGGGCGTCCCGTGTCGGAGGCAACGGTGCGGATCGTAGGCACTGAACTCGATGTTTTGACCGACGCGAATGGCTCGTTTGCTATTGGAGGCGTGCCTACAGGCGAGCAGCAGCTCGCGTTCGAGCACATAGCCTACGGGACACACACGCGGACCATCCTCGTGGCGCTCGGGGGGGACCTCGCCTTCCAGGTGCGCTTGTCGCAGAGGGCGCTCGAGCTCGCTCCCCTGGTGGTCGAGTCACTCACCGAGCTGGAGGGGCGAAGAATCTCGACCGGCTTCTCGATGAACGAGGTTCTCCGTGAGGAAATCGACCAGGCCGCCACGCGCGGACAGAACCTTTCTGAGCTCGTGCGGGATCGTCTTCCTGGTGCGTCGGTGCGCGGGCCTTGTATCGACACGAGAGGCGTACGTGGTGGCCGCTGCGAGGTCGTGATCATCATCGACGGGGTGCCCATAGCCGATCCAGGCTCCTTGCTGGCGACGATGCCTATCTCGAACATTGAGCGCATTGAAATGCTTTCGGCCGGTGAGGCAGGAGCTCGGTACGGCAGCTTGGGAGCCAATGGCGTACTCCTGATCGAGACGCGCCAGGGGACGTGGGGTGGGCGAGAGGATGAGCGGCGCCTGAGCGGCTTCGACTGGTCTCTGGAGCAGGAGCCTCACCGTTGGAAGCGGGTTCTCGCGAGTGCCGTACTAGCGAACGCGGTGGCCGTTGGAGTCAGCCTCGCACTGTCAGACAGGTGTTTCCGACTGACCGAGACCCCTTCGTTGGGCCTCCGGCCCGAGTGCGGCGGCGTGGGGGCGATGAGCGCAGGGTTCTTGAGTCTCGGGCTGCCCAGCGTCGTGGGCGGTCTTGCGGTCCGCTGGGCGGGAACGACGTCGCGCTCGAGAGGACGTCTGCTACCCGCGGTAGCGACGAGTACGCTCGGGTTGCTGGTCGGCTATATGCTAGTGATCCATGGCGACCCGTGGGCCCGTGCCGCCGGAGCTGTGACGCTCGGTATAGCGGTCCCCGTGACGGCGACTCTGTCCGATCGGGCGTTCCGGACGCTGCGGTGATTGCGTGTGAGAGGGGCGCTTGAGGGCGTGCAGGCCGTGGGCGGCACGGAGCTGCCGGTCGCCTCAGGAGCCAAACCCGAACGAAACCAGAGGGAAAGAGATCACACTCTCGATCGGGTAAGGACCGTCGGGCAGATCGCTGTTTCCGAACGAATCCATGATCATGAAGATCACGCCCACCGCAGCAGCTGCCGACCCCGCGGCGAGCAGCCCGGTAAGGGTGCGGTCGAGTTCGCGCCTCTCGACGGACAGGATCTCCTCGGCGGGCACCCGAATCGTCTGCCCCAGCTCCTCGGTATGAATGCCCATTCGCTGGCTCTCGAGAGGTATTCGAAGGAGGACTGCCCGATCTTCCACGCGAACGAGCGCACCCCTCAGAACTGGTGCCGCCGCCGAGACGCCGGTGACCTCACTGAGCTCGAATGCTCCCTGTCGAGTGACGACTAGACGGACGTTCTCGCCGACAGGAGCAACCTCGAGTCGGGTTGGCACATACCTGAAACAACCCGATAGGCAAAGAATGGAAGCCGCCAGGAGCGGACCTCGGGCCCTCAATAGCGTTTCCACGTAGCAACCCTCATGGCTTGAGCCGCGCCGTAACGTTGCTTGACGGTCTTCCATCGGCGGGCGTATTGTAAACACGCTGATTTAAAGTACAACTGCATACACAATCTAAGCTACACGCTTCCAAGAAGAATCCTGGCTTGTAAGGTCGCTGGTCTCAGGTCAGCAAGAGAACGTCCCCGTAGCATCATAAAGGAGTTTCTGTGTTCAACTTTCCGTCAGACTCGCGCCTGTTACGAGCGGCGCTCCACGGACGTCCGATGCTGCCGGGGCTACGCAGCGGGGTTTTCGCCGTGGCTGCGACTCTTCTGCTCGCGCTCCCGGTGGCTGGTCAGGACGGCCAGATCGTCGGTCAGGTAGTGAACGTCCGCACAGGCGCACCGATCGGTCAAGTTCAGATTTCGCTTCCGGGGACCGGCCTCGGAACACTGACCCGGGCTGATGGTCAGTTCATCCTGTTGAACGTACCGGCAGGTACGTATGAGCTCCGTGCGCAGCAGATCGGTTTGGCGGCAGTCGACCAGCAGGTAACGGTCGTGGCCGGCGGCACGGTTACTGCTAGCTTGCAGATGGAGACGCAGGCCCTGGGACTCGACGAGATCGTCGTCACAGGCACTGCGGGCGCGGCCCGCCGTCGGGAGATCGGGAATACGGTCGCCCAGATCAATGTTGACGACGTCGCCAATCGGCCGACGCGGGTGAGCGATCTGCTACGGTCGGCCGCGCCTGGACTTGATATCACCTCCACAGGAGGCGAGTTCGGTCAGGCTCCCGCTATCAGGCTGCGGGGGAACGCCAGCTTGGCGATGAGCAACACACCTATCGTATACATCGACGGTGTCCGGGTGCGAAGCGAGGCGAACAAGTTCATGGCAGGCGTAGACAACCGCGGCATCCGTGGCTCGGTCGTGCAAACGAGTCCGCTCGACGGCCTCATGCCCAGCGATATCGAACGCATCGAGGTTATCAAGGGCTCGGCCGCCACCACCCTGTTCGGAACCGAGGCCTCGGCCGGAGTTATTCAGATTTTCACCAAGAGTGGCGCGCAAGGCGCGCCCGTTTGGACGGCCGAGACGAACCAGAGCCTCGTGTGGAGTCGGAAGTTTGGGACTCAGGGCATAACGGACACAGGCCCCGAGTGTGCGCGAACGGGTGTCTGCAACTTCGACTACTTCCGTCTGGACCCGTACCTGAAGACCGGCTACAGCAAGAATGTTGCGCTGTCGGTTCGGGGCGGAGGCGAGGCCCTCAGGTACTTCGTGTCGGGGGGGATGTCGGGTGACGAAGGTTTTCTACCTAACGAGTACGGCAGTAAACGCAACATCCGGGGCAACTTCACGTTCACCCCTGCGCAGGACCTTCAGATTCAGTGGAACACCGCCTACGTCGATCAGTGGCAGCAGAACGTCTCTACGAGCAACGCCCAGGGTCTGACCCACAACGTGTACCGGGGCGAGGCCAATTACTTCGGCACAGACGACATCGCGACGGTCACACGCAGGGTTTTCGATTTCGATCTCCAGATGGCGCTGCAGCGCTTCACGACAGGTGCTACCGTCACCTATTCGCCCCTGGCCAACTTGACCAACCGGTTCACCATCGGATACGACTGGATACAGCAGGACGGGCGCAACCTAAGGCCCTTCGGATTCGAGAGTCGTAAGCGGGGAGCGCTGCTGAACCAGCACTGGCAAAATGAGCTTCTGACGTTCGACTACGTGGGGACGTACAGCTTGAACTTGACCGACGACTTGCGCTCCAGCATTTCCTGGGGCGGCCAGGCGGTCGGTGACGAGGAGCACACGGTCGAGGCCTGGGGAGAGGACTTCCCCGGCGCCGTCGAGCCGACTGTGAGTTCGGCAGCGTTCACGCTCGGATTCGAGGAGCGTCAGAAGGTCTGGAACGCGGGCGTCTTCTTCCAGAACGTCTTTGATTTCAAGAACAAGTACTTCTTCACCGTAGGGGCGCGGGTCGACGGGAACAGCGCCTTTGGAGAGGGATTCGGTCTTCAGACCTATCCGAAGGCCAGCGTCTCGTGGGTGGTGTCCGACGAAGGCTTCTGGAACCGTGGCGGTCAGTTGAGGCTTCGAGCGGCGTACGGACAGTCCGGTCGGGCCCCCGGCGCCTTCGACGCGGTTCGCACGTGGGACCCGGCAGGCTTCGCGAACCAGCCCGCGTTCATCCCGCGTAATCTCGGCAACCCCGACTTGGGCCCCGAGGTTACCACCGAGATGGAAGCGGGATTCGATGCGTCGCTTTTCAATGACCGACTCGAGGTGGTCTTCACCTACTTCGATGCGAAGACTTCAGATGCGCTCTTCGGCGTTCGGCAGCCCGCGTCGGAGGGGTTTGCAAACAGCCAGCTGCGCAACGTAGGCGAGCTCAAGAACAAGGGTGTGGAGCTAGAGGTGAATGCCTCGCCAATCGAGACGGCGAACTGGGGCTGGGATGTGGGCTTGAACGTCACGTCGCTCAAGTCGGAGGTGCTATCTCTGGGAGGCGCCCCGGAGTTCTCGTTAGGAAGTGGTGGATGGGTCATCGAGGGCCAGCCTGCTCCGGTCATCCGCGGGAGGTTCGTGAGCAACCCCGATGAGATAGCAGCTCCGGTGATCGAGCAGAATCACATCTACGGCCCGAACTACCCGACGCTCGTATTGACACCCAGCATGAGCTTCCGGATTCCGGGCGGCGTCACACTTACCGCCATAGGTGAGTACAAGGGTGGGGCGTTTGTGAGGGTGGGCAACACGACGCACGGTGGCGTGCGGCGCGGGGCCAAGATGCCCATGTGTTTCCCGTATTACCAGGCTCCTGGCGTGAGCACCGAGCTCAAGGCCGACACTCCCGCACTTTGGCGGACGCGCTGTACCGCGAAGCTCACGAACGGGGACTTCCATATCTATCCGATCGACTTCTTCCGCCTTCGAACCGTGGCGGCGTCGATTCCGATGGACTTCTTGTTCCCCGATAAGGTGAGCAACTCGATCCTCACACTGTCGCTGAACGAGTCGTTCTCGTGGATCAAGGACTTCCAAGACCTTGATCCCGAGGTTCGGAGCAATCAGGGTGCCGATGCAACCGTTCATACGGTCGCTAACCGGACCCCGATGCCGATCTCGTTCCGTGCGTCTCTCCGCATCACTTTCTGAGCGGTGCACCTGGCCATGAAACAGACAGAGAGAAAGAAAAGCATGAAAATTCATAGACACGCGTACGGGTCGCGGTCCGCAGGCGCTCGATTCGGGGTGGTCGCCCTGCTTGCCACGGTGGTGGTTTTGGGAGCCGGCTGTGACGTGACGAACCCGGGTCCCGTTCAGGACGAATTCCTGAGCGATGCGACGACGCACCCAGGGCTGGTGAGGGGCGCGGAAAGGGGCCTCTTGGTGGGATCTGCGCGCCTCTTTTTCGCCGTCGCCACGATCACACGCGAGATCTTTCCGGGGGGTGACACCAACTCGCACAGCCCGAGGCTGCAGTACGGCGCTCTCCCTTCCGAAGAGACGGCGCCGATGTGGAACCCTGTTCAGCAGGCCCGGTTCATCGCGGAGGACGCCTTGAACCGCTTTGCGGACCCGGACGTGGTCGTCGATCCGGAACTCCAGGCGCAGGCCTACATCTGGGCCGGTTATGCCAACAAACTGCTCGGTGAGAACTTCTGTGAAGTGGTGTTCAACGGCGGACCTGCGGAGCCGTCGGTGAATGCGCTCTTGCGCGCCGAGCAGCACTTCTCGGACGCGCTCGCTGGCGCGCAGACTCCTGATCAGACCTCAGCGGCCTATGCCGGCCGGGCCCAGGCCCGGATCGAGATGAATGACTGGACGGGCGCTCTGGCCGACGCCGCTCAAGTCCCGGACGATTTCGTGCTCGGAATTAACGGCGATCCGGCGTTCGTGGCGACGCGTAACTTCATCGCGTTCGCGAACCTCAACGACAACTATAGACAGTACACATACCACTACACCTACTTCTTCGACGATCTCGGTGAGGGCTTCGGGACCGGCTACTACAGCAACACCGGGGATCCCCGGGTGCGCTGGGCCATCGATCCCTCCGTCCCGGTGGCGAACGCGTCGCTGGCGGGGTTCGGCAACGTACCATGGAGCTTCGACCCCGACTTCCCGCTCGACGCGCCGATGGTTCTGGCAACGGGGACGGAGATGCGGTTGTACGAGGCGGAAGCCATCCTGTTGAACAACCCGGGGAACTTTGCCGCCGCGATGACCATCATCAACAGCGTCCGTGCTCAGTTCATCAGTGACAACGACGGAATGCCGCTGAGTCCGCTGGCGGCTGCCAACGCCGAGGAGGCAGGGACCCATCTCAAGAACGAACGCCTGATTGACGGGCACCTCAGGGGTGACCGGCTCTTGGATATCCGTCGGTGGGCGGGTCGAGACCAGACGCCGGGCGTACACTACTTCCCCGACTGGGGGGAGATGGTGTCGGTCTTCGACGACGAGCCTATGGGCGCGTGTTTCCCAATTCCGGACTCTGAGCGGGACCTCAACAGCAACCTGCCCCCGGCCGGCTGAAGTCAGACATCAAATTGAGGTGACCCACCGCCGGTGGGTGCGAGGGAGATTTCTTGCGAGCATGTACGTTATAGCTCTATAGTTCAGAGTCGTGCTTAGTCCGTCACAAGACGGAGGAGGTTTGAGAGCCGAATGAAGACAATCGCTACCGTGTTCCTCGGTATGGGTCTGCTTGTGCTGGCACAACCCGGTGACTTCAGGCCTGCGCCAGTTCACGCGGGGTCGGCCGTTCACGCATCGACGGCGATGCATGCGGTCGACTTAGCTCCCGCAGACCTGACAGACGTGGTGCAAGACTATTGCGTGCGTTGCCACAACGCGCGCCGGCTCACCGGCAACCTCACCCTCGAGGGCTTCGACATCGCCGGGGCTCCTCAGCGTGCTGAGATCAGTGAGAAGATGATTCTGAAGCTGCGGGCTGGCATGATGCCCCCGCCAGGAGCGAGCCGCCCCGGCGGCGACACACTCCTGGTGCTGGCGGAGACGCTCGAGGCCCTCATCGACGAAGATTGGGCGCGGAGTCCCAACTCTGGAAGTCGCTCCTTCCAGCGCTTGAACAGGGCAGAGTACGAACACTCGATCAGGGAACTGCTCTCCCTCGACATCGACGCGGGCGACTACCTCCCGCTCGACATGAAGAGCGCGAACTTCGACAACATCGCCGACGCGCAGCTCCTCTCGCCGACACTTCTGGACGCGTACCTGCGCGCGGCTGACGAGGTGAGCCGGCTGGCTGTAGGCGTCCCGGATGCGTCGCCGGCATCGGTCACGTATACGAACCCGGGGTATGCGTCCCAATGGGACCGAGTCCCTGGCGCTCCGCGCGGCACACGCGGTGGGCTCTCCGTGATCCACCACTTCCCGGCGGACGGCGAGTACAACTTCGAACTGTGGTTCGAGCACACCACGACGGGTGAGTTCTATGGCGGCGTCACGCCCGGCGAGCAGCTCGAGATCTCGATCGACGGCGAGCGGGTGGCGCTGCTCGAGATTGACCGTTGGATGCATACATCGGACCCGAACGGCGCCAGCCAGGAGATAGATCCGGTCTTCGTGCGCGCCGGCCCCCGTCGAGTGTCGGCGGCGTTCCTCCAGATCTCGGACGGTCCGGTCGAAGACCTGCTCTCTCCGCATGATTGGTCGCTCGTAGACCGCAAGATCGGGACGGGTGGGTACGGCGTGACGGCGTTGGCTCACTTGAAGGATCTGGCCATCGTCGGGCCCTTCAACCCGACCGGCGTCTCGGAGACCCCGAGCCGTGAGGCGCTGTTCACCTGTCGGCCGACCTCGTCGGCGAGCGAACGCGCGTGTGCCGAGAGCATCCTTCGGCGGTTGGCGACGCAGGCATTCCGGCACCCGGTCTCACAAAATGATCTAGCGCCCTACATGGGGCTCTACGACGACCGCGCGGAAGTCGACGGCTTCGAGGTCGGCGTGCGAACGGGACTCCAGGGTATCTTGGCCAGTCCCGACTTCGTGTTCCGCCTTGAGTTAGCCCCGCCGAGCGGGCTCGAGCCCGGTGAGACGTACCGCATCCGCGATATCGATCTCGCGTCCCGCATGTCGTTCTTCCTTTGGGGCGCGCCCCCGGATGAGGAACTGATCGGCCTCGCCAACGAAGGCCGGCTCTCCGACGAAGACGTGCTGGAAGGACAGCTCCGCAGGATGCTTGCCGATCCCAAAGCGGAGTCGCTGTCGACGCGCTTCGCAGCCCAGTGGCTCCGTCTCGAGGACCTCGAAACGGTGAAGCCCGACCGGCTGTTGTTTCCGGACTATCACGAACAACTCAAGGACGCGTTGCGGCGGGAGACGGAGCTGTTCTTCAACAGCATCGTGCTGGAAGACCGCAGCGTGTTCGATCTGTATACGGCGGACTACACATTCGTGAACGAGCGCCTCGCGAAGCACTATGGGATCATGGGCGTAACCGGTGAGACATTTCGTCGGGTGAGTTATCCGGACGGGACTCGCAGGGGGCTTCTGGGACACGGAAGCATCTTGACCCTCACCTCGCACGCCGGGCGGACCTCGCCCGTGCTCCGCGGGAAATGGGTGATGGAAGTTCTGATGGGCACGCCGCCGCCTCCTCCTCCTCCCGGGGTCCCGACCCTCGAAGAGACCGAAGGCGCGGCGGACGGCCGCCAGTTGACGACCGCGGAGCGGATGGCACTGCATCGCAAGAGCCCGAGTTGCAACTCGTGCCACCGCTTCATGGACCCCATCGGGCTCGCGCTCGACAACTTCGACGTCACGGGCCAGTGGCGGATCCGTGAGAACGGCAACCTGGTGGACGCCGCCACCGAATTCTATGACGGAACACCGATGGCGAGCCCGTCGGAGCTTCGGGATGCGCTGCTGCAGCGGCCCACGCCGCTTCTGCGCAATTTTATCAAGAACATGATGGCATATGGACTCGGGCGGCGCATCGAGTACTTCGATATGCCAGCTGTTCGGAAGATCGAGCGGCAGGCCGAGGCGGAAGACTACCGCATCTCGGCGATCATC
>Ga0114996_10005817_pt1 | contig 14398 bp, 15 predicted proteins | sample ArcticOcean_MG_C_4_FD_87039 | JGI IMG/M metagenome (GOLD analysis project Ga0114996, IMG submission 87039) | Marine microbial communities from western Arctic Ocean - ArcticOcean_MG_CB4_134 | ecosystem: Environmental > Aquatic > Marine > Oceanic | place: Arctic Ocean: Canada Basin | collected...
AGCAGTTCCCTGGCGAGCGAGCGTTCTTTTGTCAGCAACGTTATCCGACGGTCCCGGGAGGTTCCGGCGATCGCCTGCAGATGCGGTAAATGCCAGATCGTATCGCCGATTCCCGGCAGCGGCTGGATTACTAGAGTGCCGCCGGGTGTATCTGATTTGAGGCTCATGCGGCGAACCTCCGGGATCGGCGCCGGTGGGAAAGGGCAAGGTCTTGCCGTTGCCGGATGCCTACACCACAATCCGTACCAATGGCACTATCTTTTCGTGCTGGAACCGCTGGGGTGACCGGAACAATGGTGAAACTCCTACAGGCGATGGCCGGCGCGAAACATGGGGGCGCCGAGGCCTTTTTCACCCGTCTCGCGATTGCTCTGGAACGCAGCGGCCAGGAACAGCGAGTGGTGATCCGACGCGACGAAGATCGGTCGGCGGCATTGCGCGGCGGTGGGGTAGAGCCGCTACAACTCAGCTTTGGCGGGGCGTTGGACTTGTTGACCCGGCGGCGTCTCGGCGGCGAGATCCGCCGCTATCACCCGGACGTGGTGATGACTTGGATGAATCGTGCGACGGCGAAAATAAAGCCGGGCCGGTTCGTCCATGTCGCCCGGCTCGGCGGATATTATGATCTGAAATACTACCGCCATTGCGATCACCTGATCGGCAACGCGCCGAGTATCGTCGCGTATGTAATCGCCCACGGCTGGCCGGCCGAGCGGGCTCACTATATTGGCAATTTCGTCGATAGCCGAAAAGGGAGCCCCGTCGGGCGCGCCGGTTTGAACACGACGCCGGACGCCAAGGTGATCCTGGCGCTGGGTCGGTTTCACCGGAACAAGGCTTTTGATGTGCTGATCCGTAGCCTTGCGGAGGTTCCGGGCGCGGTGCTTTGGCTCGCCGGAGACGGGCCGGAGGAAGATGAACTGAAGGCGCTAGCGCGGGATGTCGGGGTGGTCGACCGGGTTCGCTTCCTCGGTTGGCGCGACGACACGGCTGATCTGATTGCGGCGGCGGATATCCTGGCCTGCCCGTCGCGCCATGAACCGCTCGGCAATGTGGTGATCGAGGCCTGGGCCCAGGCCAAGCCGGTGGTCGCGGCGGCGAGTGACGGGCCGAGACACCTGATTACCGACGGTCAAAGCGGTTTGCTCTGCCCGATCGACGCGCCGCAGGGCATGGCCTCGGCGCTGCGCCGGGTCGCTGAGGCACCGGCGCTGGCAGCGCTGTTGGGGGCGGGTGGCGAGGCGGCCTTTCACGCCAGTTTTACCGAGCAAAAGATTGTTCGCCAGTACCGGGAATTGTTTTCCAGTATCGTCGGCTAAGCCTTGGTTCGTCGGGCTTTTTATTTCTATAATAGGTCTCTGATTTCAACCCGTGTGGGATCGATGGCCGCGGCCTCGGGACCGATTGGGAGCCAACTATGACGATCTCCGATACCAATGTACCGAATGACCTCGATTCCTTGTGGATGCCGTTCACCGCAAACCGCCAGTTCAAGAAGGAACCGCGACTGTTCGTCGAGGCCGAGGGGATGCACTACATCACGGCCGACGGTCGTCGGATACTGGATGGGACCTCCGGGCTGTGGTGCGTCAATGCTGGCCATCGCCGGAAATCAATTATCGAGGCGGTGCGCCAACAAGTTGAAAAGCTCGACTATGCGCCCGGTTTTCAAATCGGCCACCCGCTGTCCTTCGAGTTTGCCTCCCGGTTGACCGGGATGCTGGAGGGGTACAGTCAGGTGATGTTCACTAATTCCGGTTCCGAAGCGGTCGACACAGCCCTGAAGATGGCGCTCGCCTATCAGCGGACCATCGGTCAGGGCACCCGAACCCGCTTTATTGGCCGCGAGCGCGGTTATCATGGCGTCGGTTTCGGCGGCATCTCGGTCGGCGGCATTTCGCCTAACCGCAAGATGTTCGGCAATATGTTGACCGGCATCGACCATCTGCCGCACACCCACAATCTGGAGGAGAACGGCTTTTCCCGGGGGCAGCCGGAATGGGGCGCGCATCTGGCTGACGACCTTGAACGAATCGTCGCGTTGCATGATGCCTCGAATATCGCGGCAGTCATCGTCGAGCCAGTTGCTGGCTCGACCGGGGTGCTAGTTCCGCCCAAGGGCTATCTGCAGCGGCTGCGCGAGATTTGCACCAAGCACGGTATCTTGCTGATTTTCGATGAGGTGATCACCGGGTTCGGTCGTCTTGGCGATAGCTTTGCCAGCGAGTATTTCGGCGTGCAGCCGGATCTGTTCACCACTGCCAAGGGCATCACCAATGCCACAGTGCCCATGGGCGCCGTGTTCGTTCGCGAGGGTATCTATGACGCTTTTATGAACGCGGCGACTGACGAGAACGCCATCGAGTTCTTCCACGGCTATACCTATTCCGGTCATCCGCTCGCCTGTGCCGCCGGTCTGGCGACGCTTGATCTTTATCGCGACGAGGGTTTGTTCGAGCGGGCGGCCGGTTTGCGCCAGTATTTTGAGGATGCGATGCACTCGCTAGCCGATGCGAACCACGTGATTGATGTCCGCAATCTTGGTGTCATGGGTGGCATCGATCTTGAACCGATCCCCGGCAAACCGACGGTGCGAGGCTTCTCCGCCTTCACCAAGGCCTATGAGAGTGGGCTATTGGTGCGCACGACTGGAGATACCATCGCGCTTTCGCCGCCGCTGATCATTGAGAAAGCGCAGATTGATTTCATCGCCGAGACTGTCCGCGACGTACTCAAGACGGTGCACTGATCTTCAAAGACCGGAAAGGTGCGGCCAAGAGCCTCGATCTCGATATCGAAATCCAAATTGGCTCTAAAGCTTTTGACTTGCCAAGGATTCGAGGAGCCGTCACTGTTGCAGTGGCTCCTTAACGGGGGTGCTGGGTAGTGCTAAGAACCATCGTTCTCTCGATCGGTTTGTTGCTGCTTTTGGGGGTGTGACGAGGATATCCGCACGGTGGTGGATGATCTGTTCGGCGCAACGCAAGAAAAGCCAGCGGTGGCAGTCGTTGAACCGCGGTATTGCTACGGGACCATCGGTAAGGTCAATTGCTATACTCAGCCCCTGGGGGGCGAGGGAGAAAACCGGTTGATCGGCTATGAGGGGGCCGCGCCTCGCCCCACCTCAAGCATTGGACCGCTCCGTCCCTGACGATCCCTTGCCACCTACTTGGTTGGTCTCTTGCGTCGATATTTCACAGTCCCGCTCCTTGTCATCGCCGTCGCGTTATCGGCGTTGGCGATGCATTCCGCCTCGGCGGAGAACGGCGCAAGACAATCCTACAAAGAAGCCATGGATTGGTATCGCAAGAACGCTAGGGCCGGCGATCCCGAGGCGCAGTTCTATTACGGTTTGGCCTTGGAAGCAGGCGAGCAGGGGCCCCGTGACCTTGCTACCGCGCGGCTATGGTTCAAGCGGGCGGCTGCGGCCCAGTATCCCCTGGCTCTATACAAATTCGCGCTGATGACCCAGTTTGGCCAAGGAGGCCCGGCGGATCCGGCTGAGGCGCGGCGGCTCTACCGGCTTGGCGCTGAGCGGGGCGTGGTCGAAGCGAAATTCAATCTGGCGGTGATGCTGCTGGATGGTGTTGGCGGTGCGGCGGACGGAAAAGCTGCGGCTGAGTTTTTTGTGGCCGCGGCGCGGGATGGTGTGACGGTTTCGTTCCTTCATCTGGCGATCCTTTATAACCGCGGTGAAGGGGTAGAGAGGGATCCCGTCGAGGCGCTGAAATGGGCATGTCTGGCGCGGCAGGCCAAGGTTCCTAGGGCCTCTGGAGTTGCCGAGAGTCTGGCTTCAGGTCTGTCGGGCGAACAAATTGCCGACGCTGAAGCGTGGGCTCGGGCCTGGAAATAATCCGGGTCTGCCAAGCAGCCAAGGAACGGACAGGTAACCGTGCGACACTCTAAAACGACTGCAGCACGACGGCCTCGATATCTGCCCTATCTGTCGGGACGATTCCGCTTGGCTATGGGGCTGATGGCGCTGGACCTGGATGAGTGGATCGAACCGGACGAGCATTTCATTGCCGAGCTTGCCGAGAAGGGCCGTCTTTTCGCCGAGCACCACGCGGCTGTCGTGCTCGCCCTGGCTGGTAGCGAGCCAGCCCAGCAGGAAGTGTTGGGGCTGTTGATTGAGCATATGATCCGCCTGCACCCCCATCTATTGCGTTCGGACGGCGATACGGTGCGGGTCGTGCCAAGCGGTGCGTCCTATCGGCTAGAGGAATGGACGGCGGCGCCGCTCGACTTGGCCGGGCGTTTGGCCCAGGAGGATTTCTGTCTGATGGCGCCGGGAGAGGCGGGCTATACCTTGCAAGCCGCGTCGTTGTGCTTCCCCTCGCGCTGGCAATTGGCCGAGAAGATGGGCCGCCCGATGGCAGCGATCCACGGTCCGGTGCCGGGGTTCGGCGACAAGCTCGCCCACCCGGTTGACCGGTTCTTCGAGTACTTGCATGTCGACCGTCCGGTCTGGCGGGTTAATTGGTCGGTTAATGACGACCCGGCATTGTTTCAACCGATACGCCGCCGGGGACCAGATGCCGGCACGCCAATCACCCCAGGGAACGCCGGCGAGAGGCTGTTCACCCGCTGCGAGCGGCAAACGTTGCGCCGCCTACCCTCGACCGGCTGGATCCTGTTCACCATCAAGACCTATGTTGATCCGTTGTCATGTCTGGCTGATCAGCCGGAAGCCGCCGCCGGCTTGGCGGCGGCGGTCCGGGATCTGCCGGCGGGAAATAGGGGCTACAAGAACGTCGCGTCCTACGAAGCGGCGATGCTCACCTATTTGGACCAGCTTGCCCTGGCCGGTGAGTGAGGGGGACGGCGGAATAACGGAGCCGGGATGACGGCAAACCCGACGAACCTCTAACCGGCTTTTTCCGTCTCGAAGATCAACCGAAGCTCGGTCTTTAAGATCTTGCCGTAATTATTCTTCGCCAGCGAATCGACGAACCGATAGTCTTTTGGTCGCTTGAACCGGGCGATATTGTCCAGACAAAGCTGGTCCAGTTCCTCGGCGCTGATGGCCTGGCTCGGATGCGCGACGACGAAAGCGACGACTTCCTCGCCCCAGTCGGAGTGCGGCCGACCGACCACCGCGCACTCGTAGACCGAGGGGTGTTGCAGCAGTACTTCCTCGACCTCGCGCGGGTAAATGTTGGTGCCGCCGGAAATGATCATATCCTTCGAGCGGTCCTTCAGGGTCAGGAACCCTTCGGCATCAATGGCGCCGACATCGCCGGTCCACAGCCATCCGTCGCGGATCGCGTTCGCCGTGGCCTCGGGATTGCCCCAGTATCCGGCCATCACCACGTCGCCGCGCAAGGTGATCTCGCCGATCGCATCGACTGGCAGCGGCGCGCCATCCTCATCGACGATGCGAACCTCGACATCGGTACGGGCGACGCCGGCCGAGGCAAGCCGTTCGTGATAGCGCGGGTTCTGTGGGTCCAGGAAGATCCGTTTGGGCAATCCGGTGATGGTCATCGGCGACTCGCCCTGGCCATAAATCTGCACTAATTTAGGTCCCAGCAGGTCCAGCGCCTTCAGCGTATCGGTTAGGTACATCGGTGCGCCGCCATAGACGATGGTCTTTAGGTTCGAGGTGTCCGCCTTGGCTATCGTCGGGGCGTTGATTAGCCGGGTAACCATGGTCGGCGCGAAGAAAAACGTACAACCCGGCCAATGTTTGATCAATTCCAAGGTCTCGTCGACGTCAAAGCCACCGCTTTCGGGGATCACGTTATTGGCGCCGCGCGCGACATGCGGCAACGCGTAAAGACCGGAGCCGTGGCTCATCGGGGCTGCGTGGATCATGCAGTCCTCGGGCTCGATCACGTCGACATCAACAAGGTAGTTCATCGTCATCGAATGGACGTTGCGGTGGGTCAGCATCGCCCCCTTTGGGCGTCCCGTGGTGCCGGAGGTATAGAACAGCCAGGCAAGATCGTTCGGCGTGACTTCGGCCATCGTCATGGTTTCGCTGGCGCATAGAGCCTCGTATTTGGGCGTTGCGACGGTAATCACGCGCTCTAGCTCGGGCGCGTCGGAGCGGGCGTCGGCCACCGCCTCGGCGAGATCCGAGGTGATGAAACAGAGTTTGGCGCCGCTGTTTTCCAGGATGTAGCCGAACTCGCGCGGATGCAGCTTGGCGTTGACCGGCACCGCCGCCAAACCGGCATACCAGCAGGCGTACATCACCTCGATATCCTCGACGCAGTTCTTCATGATCAACGCCACCCGATCACCGGGCGCCAGGCCGAGCGGGCCACGCATCGATGCAGCTAGCCGGGTAACCCGGTCCGCCAGTTCACTGTAGCGCCGTTGAACGGTCACGCCCTTGGAGATGGCCGGTCGATTGCCATAGGTGAGGGCAATCCTGGCGAGAGTTCCGGCATAGTTCATCGGCTCGGGCTCCACGAAAGCGATACAGCGGCGACTATACCAAGCCGGGGCATCGATTTCAGCCTTGGATTGCCTAGACGCCACCGTCGCTTTGCCTCTAGCCGCCAGCATCAAGAGGGTGCTGGTAAATCCTGGTGGAATTCGAGGCGCCAAAGTCTAAGCTGATCGTGACTACGAGAGGCGCCTCAACGTCGCAATACGATTCCGACTAAACCGATCGCGCTTTGGGGAGAATGTGATGATCATCAAGGAAATCCGGACCCGCCATCTGCGCGCGCCCTGGATCGAGCCGCCGGTATTTGGAGCGGTAGTGCCGGAAATGCGCGACCTTCTGGTGGCGGAGATCGAGACCGAGTCCGGTATTGTCGGCATGGGATATCTTATCCTGCTGCGTGGCGGGGTATCGACGGTGCGGGCCTGTTTGGATGAATTGGTCATCCCCGAGCTGATTGGCCGCGACGCCACCGATATCGAGGGCATCTGGCAGCATCTGTGGGAGGCGAATTACTGGATAGGTCGGATGGGCGTCACGGTGATGGCGCAATCAGTGATCGATATCGCGCTCTGGGATGCGTTGGGCAAGCGCGCCGGACTGCCGCTGCACCGGCTCTGGGGACATTGCAATGATGCGATCCCGGCCTATGGCAGTGGGTGCTGGCGCGGCTATGGGCCGGAGGGGATGGTCGATCGGGCCGAACGCTATGTCGCGCAGGGTTTCACCTCGATCAAGATGCAATGCGGGCATCTGTTCGATCGCCATCAGGACGTGCGCAATGTCGCGATGATGCGGGAGGCGCTGGGGTCGGAAATCGACATCATGATCGACGTTAACATGGGATGGACTGCCGATCAGGCGATCATCACCGGCCGGCGGTTTCAGGAATACGACCTGTACTGGCTGGAAGAGCCGGTGGTCTGCGAGGATTTCGCCGGCTACGCCCGGATCGCCGAGGCTCTGGATCTGCGGGTCGTCGGCGGGGAGACCCATTTCACCCGCTTCGACATGCGGCCTTTCTTCGAACATTCCCGATTGCCGATCTTACAGCCCGACGTGATGCGCGGCGGCCTCACCGAATTGCGCAAGATCGCCACCGTTGCTGATACCCACGGGATGACCATTGCGCCGCATCTGTTCCCGGAACTGATGGTGCAATTGATGGCGTCGATCCCGAACGGGTTGATCCTGGAATACGTCAACTGGATGGATGACGCCTGGATCGACCCAGTGCTGCCGGTCGGCGGTGTTTTTTCAGCGCCGGAACGTCCGGGCCATGGATTGGCGTTCAAGGAGGAATTCCTCAAGGAATTCACCTTGAAGTAGCTGAGCGGATTATTGCGGCGCCTCCAGTCGGCCCCATTCTCCCGTCATCTCGGCGAAGGCCGAGACCTATTTTTACGACTTTAGCTTTAGCTTGGATGGGGTAAGCTTGGCTGCACGGTCCACTGGGACGCCTAGACGTGGGACCAGAGAAATGTGACGATGGCTGAGGCGTTCCGGGGCCTGTGGGCGCAAACAAAGACGGGCGTGGTTTTCGCCAGCGTATTTTCGTTCATCGCGCCGGCGTTTCTGGTTTGGGCGCGCCGATTACCTCGGGGCTTTTGCTGGCGGTGCCGTTCGCGTCGATTGCCGCGGGACCGGATGCCGGCCGAGCGTTCGCCAGGGCCGGGATTTGCAAAACCGCGGAGGAACGTACAGCGTCCCTGGAGCTGCTCTGGATAGGCTATTTCCCAGGGATGCTTGATCCCTGCCCGACGTCAACTATGCTTGGTGAGGTCTCGCGACTACTCGCTTCTGGAGAGCTAGGTAGTTGATCGCAGCGCCTGGGTGAACGTGTCACCTGTCGCAATCCAATAGTGTTGCGCTGGCCAACCGCGCTGCGCTGGCTAGCCCGGATCGAACCGCTTATCCTGGCGGCTTGATGGTGCGGAGCCGATACATGACCGATGACCAGCCTGTAGAGCCAGAGGGCAATCCCTGGACCGTATTGTCCCGGCGCGTCGCCTACGACAATAACTGGATCCAGGTCATCGAACATGACGTGCTCAACCCGGCCGGCAACCCTGGGCTCTACGGGGTGGTTCATGTGAAAAGCCTGGCGGTCGGGGTGCTGCCTATTGACGACGATGGGGCGACCTATCTGGTCGGCCAATACCGGTTTCCTGGCGACTATTTCAGTTGGGAGTTACCGGAGGGCGGTGGGGCAGTGGACGTGCCGGCGGAAATCTCCGGGGCTCGGGAATTGCGCGAAGAAACCGGTTTGACCGCCGCCCGCTGGCACCAGTTCCTGCGCATGGATCTTTCCAATGCGATCAGTGACGAAAGGGCTGTTGGCTTGATCGCCTGGGGGCTCCGGCAATTTGCGCCGGAGCCGGAGGAGGACGAAAAAATCATAGTGCGCCGGATGCCCTTCGGCGAAGCATTGGCGATGGCGCTTTCCGGCGAGATCGTCGATTCCTTCGCCCAGACCATGTTGTTCAAGGCTAAACTTCTGGCTGACCTCGGAGCGTTGCCGGACCCGGTGCTAAAACGATTGGCAGTCGGGCAATAAGGCGTGGATTCGGGGCTTATATTTAGGGCTTAGCCCACATCCGCATCAGGTTCAGCCGGCCTTTTTCGAGCTTGAGAATCACTTCTCCGTCTCTCTTGTCGCGCATCAGGATATCTACCGCCTGGGCGAGGTCTCCGAGAACTTCGCGCTGTTGCGGGTCGGGGATCATGCTTTCGATCCAGGTAACCGCGGCAAGTCTGCGGCCGGTGGTGATCGGGTTAACCCGATGCATATAGTGGGTCGGATACAACACGGCGTCACCGGGCGTCAGCTTAAACTCGTGCTCGCCGAAAGGTGATTCTAGAACCAGTTCACCGCCCTTATAGGCCTCGGGAGCGTTCAGGAAGATGGTGATCGACAGGTCTGTTCGCATGCCGGGATATGGCCCCATCAACGCCGCGTCGATATGGCGGTCATAGCGCTCGCCTTGCTTATAGGAGTTAAAGATTGGCGAGAGGATCCGCCGTGGCATGGCGTTCAGATTAAACGCCTCGTTCTGCCGCATTGCCGCCATGACCAGTTCCGCTAACTCGCGGTATTGCGGACTGTTGGGTGGGACTTGGGTGTTCTTTTTGATTTCGGCGCCCAGCACACCACCACTCATCGCGCCGTCGGCGAACGGTATTGAAAACAATTTGGTCGCAATCGTGCGAACTTGATCCTTGGAGAGGAGCTGAGGAATCACCGCGACCATATCGACCTCGTCATTGGCTATGCGGCGAGTCTAACCGGCTCCGGTGCCTTACGAAAGCGTCGCGATCGGTGCGATGGTGCGTTGGTCCACAAAGACTGAGACCCTAGGCCTAACGATCCGACCCGAGCGGTAACCAACATAGCGGGTTATTCCTGGACCGCATTTTGCTGAACCAGGTGGCAATGTTTTCCTGCCCGCCGCGGTCGCGAGACGGGAATGGCTGGAATTGAATGATTTTCCACCGGCACGGCTCTTGCGTTGTTCCTTCCGAACGCAACCGATTCATGTCTGCGGTATCGGGAGTCCTCACGAGGAACTTTGCCGTGGGCTCGGCTTGATGAAATCAGTAATCTTCGAAGGACCAATCAGTGTCTCCAGCATGATCCGGCGCTAAAAGCGCATTCAAGTCAGTCGGTTCGTCGAATAGTTCCAGCGGGGAGCCGCGCTGGAGCGGTCCCCGTTCTTCAGAGCCGCCCCCTAATCGATTGCGTGGCCGGCGCATCATCGACATTATGGCGGTTAATAAGGATAATCCATCGAGACGGTGCGTCGGCATGCAATTATTGGACGACACGACAATCTCCTCGTTTCACGAGGATGGCGCGGTCATCTTGCGGCGCGTCCTATCGGCGGAGTGGATTGAAACCCTGCGCCGGGGGGTCGAGCAAAACATGAGCACGCCGGGACCGTATACCCGTGGCTACACCAAGGGCGGCGCGCCGGGGCATTTCTTCGGCGATTATTGCAATTGGCGGCGTATCGACGCATATAGCTCGTTCTTTTTCGACTCCCCCGCCGCCGACCTTGCCGGCGCTCTGATGGGCTCCTCGAAGGTCAACCTTTTCCACGAACATGTCCTGGTCAAAGAGCCGGGGACGCTTGACCGCACGCCCTGGCATCATGATCAGCCGTATTATTGCGTTGACGGGCGCGATACCTGCTCGCTGTGGATTCCGTTGGACCCGGTGTCGCGAGATACCTGTGTCGAGTTCGTCGCCGGCTCACATCGCTGGGGGCGTTGGTTCACGCCGACCAAGTTCGTCGGCGTTCAATATGACCGGCAGGACGATGGATATGAAGCGATGCCGGATATCGATGCGAACCGTGATGCTTATCGGTTGCTATCCTGGGATCTCGAACCTGGAGACTGTATCGCCTTTCATTTCCTGACCGTGCATGGGGCCCCGGGCAATCTTTCGCAATCCACCAGGCGTCGGGCCTTTGCCGCGCGCTTCACCGGTGCGGATGCGACCTATGTCCGACGCCAGGGCGAGATGTCGCCGCCGTTTCCCGAGGTGACACTCGAGCCCGGACAAAAGCTGGATTGTGAGACGTTCCCGGTCCTACGCGCCGGTTGAGTTGGCCGGATCAGCCGTCTTCGACTTCCGGGTCCCGTAAGATCAACCGGGTGCTATAGCGCCAGAACGCCTCCGAGACCGCCTTGTCGCCGGCGCTGTCGCAGTAACGTCGATAGGCGCCGGGTACCGTGACCGCAGAGACCCCGTCCTTAATCGTCGGCAGCAGGCTGTAGAGCGCCTGGAACACAAATCGATCCGTGCTCTTGGGGAGCAATCTCTTATGAACTGCGGCGGTATCGACCAGGAAGGCGTCGCCGGCGCGACCATCGATCGAAATCAGGTTCTCGGCGCCAAAGAAAGCTTTGACATGGCGGTCCTCGAACCGGTTGGCGTGCCTGAAGGCCTCCAGTAATGCGCCGTTTTCGGTGGTGTCCTGTTCTTTCAATACGTCGAAGCGCTTTTGCCGTTCCCCCCGGTTATGAGAGCCGGACACCATGACATGCGGCCCGGCGCCAGCGTCGACATCGGTTAGATAGACGAACAGTTTCACCCATTTGAAATCATGAAAATCGATGTGAAATAATTGCGCGTCCCGGGCCCTGCCGCGCTCGCGTAATGACTACCACGACGCAAGATAGGGAATCGTCGGTGGGACGCCGAGATACTTTGACACCACCGGGAGGATCGCGGGGTTGAGGGGCAGATCACGCAATTACGGCGCCAGGGCGATAGCGTCTGCGTCGTACCCCGCGACGTTGACCGTGGTTGGAACGTCATCTCGGCCAAAACCGGGGCCACCGTTAAGCGATGAGTCAGTGAGCGGCAAAGGATCAAGAAAATCTTGGATCTCGGCAATCTGACTCCCCGTCAGAACCCATTCGCCGTGAGCTCGCCGACCGCGCGGTCCGCTGTATTGTCGCTGGGCGGCAGGGGGAATTGGAGTTGACGGTTGATGAAGGCCTGGGTGATCCGAGCGATACGATCATGGGCGGTGATCGGAATATTATAGCGAAGCTGCAACAGTAACTGTCGCGCCCAATTCGGGTTATCGTAGTCGAAAACACTTGGGCCGGTGGGGAAAGCCATATTAGCCAATCCGTATTCGTCGTCGTCGCGCGTGATCTTGAAGCATAGGTCCGACGGGGCCAAGGGCCGACGGTTTTGAGTGTTCGATGATGGCGCCGTGACGGTCAGGTTGCCGGAAACAGCTCCGGATAGTCGACATAGTGACCTTTGTCGATTTCGGGTGGTGGCCAAACCATCGCTTCCAGAAATGTCTCGATCACTGGCGGTGTTGTCGTCGTCCAGCCCGGACAATCGGCGGTTTGCGCATGAATGCCATCGACCAGAGCGGTCAATTCGGCCAGCGAATTCCTCTGCAACCGGAAGCCATGGGGACCAAGGACATGCTCGACGATCTTTTTATCAAGCAGGCCTTTCCTGCGGGCTAGTTTCGGCGGAATTTTGTGCCCCTGCGCGTTGACGATATGCTGACAGAGCACCAGTCCCTCCTCGGCGAACACAACACCCTGGCTGACCGCATTACCCAGCGCCAACGGCGTGCCAAGGCCCTGAGCGAGGGCCATCGGTCCGGAATCGGTAATCTGCAGATGGTAGCGGGCGCGGGCGACCGCATAGGCCTGAAGCATGAGTTCATCTACAACGCTGAGATCGATAACCCCGTCTTGGCGATCAAGAGCGGCCATTCCCGGATGGCCGAGCCGAATGATCTGACCGCCAAGGTCGCGTGTCACATGCTGGATGATTGCCGATACGTGATCTTGATCCAGGTCGCGCGCGCCGTCAGCCGGGCGGTCAAGATAGCCCGGCTCGCGATAGTGTAGGGTGCAAAACCAGGTCGTGATGTCTACCCCCAACTTGGTCAGCCGAGCTTGCAGGACATCGCGCTTTTCAGGGGGGATCCGGAGGTGTGCGCGGAGAAAAATCCGACAGTCTCCGTGGATCCATCATCCAGGGAACAAGCAAAAAGTCCGGCTCGGATGCACCATCCGCTTCCCACGAGTGCTGTTGATCATGGCGTTCCCGGGTTGATGTACCATCGAAATAACTGAGAAACGGATTGTCGAGACCATCGCTTGTCCAGCAATGGTGGATATGGGGATTCATCTCGATGATGTCGGCCAGATAGGATCGATCATCAGTGTAGCAAACGTGAAGCTTGGCGTTCGAATAATTAAGAGAAACCGACGCACAGAACAGATTGTGATGACTAAACCCGCCGAGAGTTCGATCGAATAGGCCGGCAAAAATTATAAAAGGGTGGTCGGTTTCAACGTGGCGCAGGTTCCGGGTTAGCGAAATGTCCTGAGGTTGGCGTGGGTGCAGTAGAGGCTTGAAATTGGCAAGCATTTCAAGGTCCATGAACCAAACCTTCAGGTTTCATGCCGCGGGGGCGTGTGTTTCAACGAAAATAATGAAGTCGTGCCATAACATTATTGGCGTGATCCGTCTGCATGCTATCGTTTTGGTTATGCGGTTTCCCTGCCTGCTTGGAGGTCGCCGTGGTACTGATCTTGATTGTGTGACGTGTTGAATAAAGACGGAGCAAGCGCGTTTATGTCCTTGGTGCTTCACGGCTATTTTCGGTCATCGGCGGCCTATCGGGTGCGCATCGCGCTCAACCTCAAAGGGTTAGGCTATGAAAGTCTTTCGGTTCATCTACGGGCCGGCGAGCAGGATGCGCCGGGATATTTGGCGCTGAACCCGCAAGGCTTGGTGCCGGCGCTCATTGATGGCGGCCAGACGATTACCCAGTCACTGGCGATCCTGGAATACCTTGACGAGGCCTATCCGGACACGCACCGGCTGTTACCAGAGGCGCCTTTGGAACGGGCCCGGGTGCGGGCCCTGGCGGCAGTAGTCTGTTGCGATATTCATCCCATCGGTAACCTGCGGGTTCTGAACTATATTCAGGGTCCGCTTGGCCAGGACGAGGCGGCGATGATCGCCTGGTACAATCATTGGATTCGTCGTGGATTTGGGGCGCTGGAGGCGATGCTGACGGCGAATGCTGGCACCGGGCGGTTCTGTCATGGGGACGCTCCGGGGCTTGCCGATGCCTGCTTGGTGCCGCAGGTCTTCAATGCCCAGCGCCACGCCCTGGATCTTTCGCCCTATCCGACCATTGAGCGGATCTGGAAAGCCTGTGAGGCGCTTGAGGTTTTCGCGGTGGCACACCCAAGCCGGCAGCCAGACGCTCAATGACGCTGTCCCGTGACAAAACCCAGTGACCGCCCCTAACGCCATCCCGCTTTCGCCGTCCGATCCTGCAGCACGGCCGTTTGACAGGAAAGGCTTGTGGCGAATCATGCTCATCATGGGTTTGTTCCTGTTGTTCGTGCAGATGAACCGCACCGGTGGTGCGGTGCTGGCGACGGCTCTGGCCGATACGCACGGGCTCAGCCCGGCGTCGATCGGCTTGGTGACCGGGG
>Ga0114996_10005818_pt1 | contig 14396 bp, 11 predicted proteins | sample ArcticOcean_MG_C_4_FD_87039 | JGI IMG/M metagenome (GOLD analysis project Ga0114996, IMG submission 87039) | Marine microbial communities from western Arctic Ocean - ArcticOcean_MG_CB4_134 | ecosystem: Environmental > Aquatic > Marine > Oceanic | place: Arctic Ocean: Canada Basin | collected...
CTACATTCGGGCAGCCACTGATAAAAGTAAATTTTGACGGGAAGACGTTTATTGTAGAACTTTATGCTGATAGAGTTCCTAAGCTTTGTAATGCAATACTGAAAGCTATGCCGTTGGAAGGTCCTGTAACAAATAATCATAGTAGTGGTGAAATATGTCATTTTTGGGTGAATATCCCAAACCTGCCTGAAGAAGTAGAGACAAACAGAGAACGTTGGCCTGTTCATCATAAGGGAAATTTAATGGGAACTAGTGCCATTGCTTTCTATGATCCAAGGGAAATGAGAGGGCACAGTACTGGTGATATATTGTTTTGCCCAGATGAAGGTTTCTTGATAGTTCATGGTCAGGGACAATTTGGACAATTTGGGTTGGCTAATCTTGGAAAGGGTACTGGCCGTATAGGTCAAGCTACAACTCAAAAAATAGGGCGAATTATAGAAGGCGATCCAGAAGAAATGAGCTTAATTTGCAATCGCATTGAATGGGAAGGAACCAAGAAAATGACGATGAGGAAAATTTAAATTCTCGGAAATATAGTTTTCCTTATTTTATCTGTTATTAATACTTAAATGAAGATACTGAAATCAGTTTGGCATGAATTGATTTGCGGCACATTTATTAGGAAAAATTTAATAGCAAGGAGGCCTCTGAAATGAAATTTGGTATTGGAATACCTACATGTAGAGAAGGTCGAGACTATCCATCTGACTTTGCAGGCCCTAATGAAATGGTAGAGCTTTCACAGTTAGCCGAAAAACTTGGAATTGATTATGTTTGGGGAGATGATCATATGACTCCAGATGAAACATTGCGAACCAAGGACCCCACCCCCCCAGCTTTTTATGAAACACTACTTTCGATGGCTTATATTGCTGCTGCTACCAAGACAATTAGATTAGGGATAGGAGTTTTGGTAATGATATGGCGAGATCCTATATTAGTCGCTAAGCAAGCAGCAACACTTGATGTTTTCAGCAGTGGTCGAGTCACATTAGGAGTTGGAATTGGGGGTGCGAGGCATGAATTTGAAGCAGTTGTACCTAAAATGAAAAAGGCTCATCGTGGAAGATTGTTGGATGAACAAATTGAAATTTTAAACCTTCTTTTTACTAAAGATAATGTTTCGTTTAATGGTGAATACTTTGAATTTGATGATTTAAGTTTGCATCCTAAGCCAAAACAAGATCCATTCCCCTTCTATATCACGGCTTATACCAAAGATACTCCAGAGACTTTGAGGAGAATGGCAAAATGGGGTTCTCTGGTTGGAGTTCATCCATTTGATGAGTCAGTTACTAATCGGGTAGAGGGATTAAAACCTCATTTAGAGGAATTAGGTAAGGACATATCAGACGTAGAATTAACAACTTTACCAACCGCTAGTATAGGACGTACTCATGAAGAAGCAATACAACGTCTTACCAATAGTAGGCTTTTTGAACGATATAAAAACCAATCTATTGATAGTGTTGAAGAGGAAAATTTTATTGGAACACCAGAGGAAATTACCGAAAAGATAAAACGTTTAGAAGAGAAGGGGCTTAATCATTGTGCCCCCCAACGTTTCGCAACAAATACCTTTGAAGGTTTGAAAGAACAAGTTCAAATGTTTGGAGAAGAAGTCGTTCCACACTTTCGGTAACAAATAATATAATGAATCTCTTTTGAGGAGTAATAACATATAATGAAATTTGGTGTCGGAATAAATACATGTAGAGAGGTTCTATCTTATCCAGCTGGATTTTCAGGGCCTAAAGAGATGGTAGAAATAGCTCAACTGGCAGAACGCTTAGGCTTTTATTCAGTATGGGGAGATGAGCATATAGCTCCAACCAGGTCTATGATGGAAAGAGACTCGCAGCCACCTAATTTTTATGAGTTGTTTGTATCTCTTGCCTTTGTTGCTGGTTCGACTAATTCCATAAAGATAGGAGCAGGTGTTTTATGCATACCATGGAGAGATCCTGTTTGGATTGCTAAACAAGCTTCTACTTTAGATGTTGCAAGTAATGGAAGGTTTATAATGGCAGTTGGGCTTGGCGCACTTAAAGAAGAATTGGTTGCTATAAAGGCTAATGCCCCTAAATATAACCGTGGGCATATGCTTGATGAAGGACTAGAGGCTATAAATATTCTATTCAGTGAAAAATGGGCTAGTTATCAAGGGGAATATTATCATTTCGAAAACGTAGCTATGTTTCCTAAACCCCTGCAAAAACCATTCCCGATATTTATTTCGGGTGAAAAGGGTTCTACATTTGAGCGGATTGCTCGTTGGGGTAGTGGCTTCTTTGTAACTCCAAAGTTAGAGCTTATGCAAAATAAGATTGAAACTCTAAAGCCTTATCTTGAAAGATATAATAGAACAATTACTGATGTGGAGGTAACAACTATTACAAGTCTTAGTATAGCACAAACTCATGAAGAAGCAGTAGAACGCTGGGAAAGCTCTCGAATTGCAGAGAGATATAGGCTGCAAGGAGTGAAGCAAGCAGACGAGATAAATTTTATTGGAACCCCCAATGAAGTAACTGAAAAAATTATGCAACTAGAAAAAGGGGGTTTAGGACACTGTGGCCTTCAAAGATTTGCTGCTTCCTCTCACAGTGAAATTATAGAACAGATACAAATGATGGGAGAAGAAGTTTTACCTCATTTCAGATAGTTAATTACATAAAGAATTTAGAAGGAGTATTTATATATGAGAATGCATTTTACGACTGGCCTAGGCCGCAATTTAGCAATGTGGGAGATAGGCGATCATGCCAAAACAGCCGAAGAAAATGGATTTGAGGCAGTTACATTTGTTGATCAACAAAATCTCTGTAGAGATGTTTATGCAATGATGTGTATGGCGGCGATAAACACCAACCGTATACATATTGGGCATGGTGTGACTAATCCTTTTACATATCATCCTTCTGTAACTGCTAATGCAACAGCATCAGTTGATGAACTTTCTGGTGGGAGGGCCTTTATTGGTATTGGAGCTGGTGGTAATGCTCCGTTAACAATGGGTTTAAGGCCTAGCAAAATGAGTGATTTGAGGGAGACTGTTAATTTTATTCGCAGGTATATGTCGGGAGAAGAGGTCGAATATAAAGGTGGCAAGATGCGTTCAGAGTGGATTAGTAGACCAGTTCCGATTTATATGGCTGCATCTGGACCAAAATCATTACAGTTAGCAGGTGAAATAGCTGATGGGGTAATCCTAATTGGAGTTCATCCTGTTTTACTTAAATGGAAGCTAGAGCAGGTAGAGAAAGGTGCTTTGAAAGCAGGAAGAGATCCTTCAAAGGTTAAGATATGGGTTAGGACATTATGTTATGTGGCAGATTCCAAAGAGGAGGCACGTCGGGAAACCGCTTCTTATACAGCAAGTGCTGCAAGAGATACTTATTTGGCGATTTTTTCTAGAAATACACCAGATTCAGCAGAATTAGCAGATCGTTTGGAGGAAGTTGAACCAGGTGCAGTCGATGAATTTAAAGTTGTTTACGATAACTTTGATCATTATCAACATGAAAAAACTGATGCTCCACATGCTAAGTTAGTTACACAGCGGGTTATAGATATGACTATGTTGACAGGTAGGCCGGAAGATATTATAGAGTCAATTGCAAAAATTGGAGAGACTGGAGTAGATACCATTTCATGTGTAATGTATACAGTTATAGATAAGAAGGGGATGATGCGGGAAATTGGTAATAAGATAATGCCTAGTTTTAGAAACTAGATATGTTGGCCATTCATATATTTTCTATAGACGTAATTAGATGTTAATTGGTGGACTTATATAAACCGAAAATTAATTGGCAATGAAATCTAAAAAACTGGTTTTATTATTGCTAATAGTATTTGTACTCCTTTCAAAAAAATGAGGAAGAAATGAAGCTAGATTTTAGTGTAGGTATAGGACGTAATCTCAGAATTAGTGAGATAGGTGAGCATGCTCGAATTGCTGAAGAGTGTGGATTTTCTCATGTGACATTTGTGGATCAACAAAATCTTAACCCTGATGTTTATGTCATGATGACTTTGGCAAGCATGGCTACTCATCGCATTAAAATTGGTCAAGGAGTAACTCAGCCATATACATATCATCCTTCTGTAACAGCTAATGCTACAGCAAGTGTAGATGCATTATCTGGTGGGCGTGCCTTTTTAGGTATTGGAGCCGGTGGAAATGCTGTTCGTAGTATGGGGCTTAAAGCAAGCCCGATGAATGATTTTGAGGAATGCATAAAGTTCATTAAAAAATACATAAGAGGAGAAGAAGCTGAGTATAAGGGTACAGTAATGCATTCTGAGTGGATTAGGAAACCATTTCCCATATATGTGGCTTCCGCAGGCCCACGCTCTCTTCAAATAGCTGGTGCATTGGGAGATGGAGTTGTCTTTCCAGGCTCACACCCGGAATTGGTGAAATGGTCTTTAGAGCAGATTGAAAAGGGTGCTGCTAAAGTTGGTAGGGATCCATCTAAAATAGATACATGGGTTCGCACACTTGTGTTTGTGGCTGAATCTAAAGAAGCAGCCCGGAGAGAATCAGCTTCATATGCTGCAAATGTTACCAGAATGTACTCTATGTTAACTGGGGAAAATGAGGATATTATTGACTTACGTCAAAGAATTGATAAAAAGCTGCCTGGAATAATAGATGAATTCAAGCTAGTTCACGATGTTTGGGATGAATATGAGCATGAAAAAACCGAGGCTTCGCATGCTAATGCGGTAACTGACAGGGTTATAGATTTCCGTTTGATAACAGGAACAGCAGAAGACGTGATAGAACGCATTCATGAACTTGGAGAACTGGGTGTAAAGAATATTTCTACTGTGATGTTCCCTATTGTAGATAAGAAAGGGATGATGCGGGAAATATCAGATAAAATAATGACTCATTTCCGAAATTAGGAAAAACAATGAGAATACGTTTAATTTTAGCAATGGGGCTCAATGAAAAAATAGGTATTCCTGGGATTTTAACTGGCCCACTTTTTGTATCAATGATGAGAAAAGTATGATGCATCAAAGATAGATTTAATTATATATCGCTTAAGAAATTAAAATAAAAGAAAACATAATTAGGCTTTGAGCATAAATAATTTGTTTTGGTTTGACAAATATATTCTAATGATAGTACTATCTTGAGGCTAATTAAATCATTTCTTGTATGAGGTATTTTGGTATGAGTTTTTTAAAAATCAAATATTCTAGCCGTTTATTATTGGCTTCAGTATTATCCGGCATTCTTCTTTTGGCTATAGCTTGCGGAAGTGATACTGCCCCAGCGCCGGCACCTGCTCCGTATGTAGCACCAACTGCAGTACCTGCGATTGCGCCTACAGCAGTTCCTGTTGCTACGTCGAAGCCAAAAACTGTGCCTAGTACATCAGGACCACAGAAGGGTGGAATCCTAAGGTTTGCTGCAAGGCCATTGGCTGAGCTGAAGACATTTGATGGTCATTATAGGTCTATGTTTGGAGAATATCATACGAATTATTTATTATATGATAATTTGGTTCGTTTAGATGCAAATGGTAATATTAATCCAGGATTGGCTAGCTCTTGGAACATTTCTGCTGATGGAAAATCGGTGGACTTTAGCCTTGTTAAAGGAGCAAAATTCCAGGATGGGTCTGATTTCAATGCCCAGGCAGTGAAGTATAATATGGATAGGCTTATGGATCCAGAAGTTCAGTCACCAGGACGAGCTGGAGTTTCTGCTATTAGCAGTGTTACTGTTGTTGACGATGATACTGTTAGATTTAATTTAAGTAACCCATTTAGACCTCTTTTGGCTCAACTAACTTTGCAGGCAGGATGGATTTCTTCTCCGACTGCAGTTGAAAAATACAATGCTTATTCAAATAGGAATAGTGATTATGGTAAAAATCCAGCAGGTACAGGACCATTTTTGCTAACTACCTGGGAACCAGGACAAAGAGTTACTTTTGAAAGAAACCCCAACTATTGGGGAGAGGGATTACCGTATCTGGATGGGGTAGACTTTATTGGTGCTGCAAACGAAGTTAAAATGGCTATGATTCGTACTGATGAAGCCGACCTTATGGAACTTTCTCCATGGGCTATGAGAGAGCTTAAAAAGGTTGAAGGAAATCCTAATGTGAAAGTAATTCTTTTGCCTAGTGGTAGACATCATTATGTTGAAGTAGATTCTAATTGGGGAGCGTTGGCCGATAAGAAAGTACGTCAAGCTATGGGATGGGGTATTGATCGGGAAACTGCCGTAGACATTGTATTTGATGGTAAAGGAACACCTGCTTATGGACCTGAAAATATAGGTTGGTGGGCTTATGACATTGACGAAATGAAGAAGATTATGGATTATGATCCCTCTAAAGCTAAAGAATTATTAGCAGAGGCAGGACATGCTAATGGACTTACTTTGCCTATGTGGTGTAGAGGTGATGGGGAGGCTGAAAAATCCTTCTGTGAAATTTGGCAAGCCATGATGAGGGAAATCGGAATTACGTTGGAATTAAAAATGCTTCCATATGCTGAGATTAAGGTTGCTAGAGCAGAAGGACTTGTCCATATGGAGAGTTTCTGGTTTACTCCTAGAGGTGATATCCATGGCCGTTTCGCTGCTCAATATCATAGTACTGGATGGGGTAATTTCCATAAATACAAGAATCTAGAAGTAGATGCACTTCTTGATGAAGCATCTACTATATTTGATGTTGCTAAGGCCGGTAATATGTACCGAGATATCCAGAAGATTGTCGTTAGTGATGCGCCAAGATTGTTTACAGCACATCCAGATGCAGCAGTTGTGACTACTTCTAGAGTTCAAGGATTTGAGTATGCGTCTGACATGATTTTGAGAATGCAAGATATTTGGGTAAATAAATAGATCCTAAAGATTGATTGATCTAATTGGTGAGTCGGACACTCCTTAAAAAGGGTGTCCGACTTCTTCTTTGCCACTAATCGATTAAATCATGATAAAATAACCAGTAATTTCTTAATTTCGTTGTCCAAATAGAGAATTAGTTTAATCCAAGATAAATTTGTTAATAGAGAAAGGAACTAAGTAAATGAGATTTGGAATTGGGATACCGACATGTAGAGAAGGATTAACTTTGCCCGCGCCATTTGCTGATCCAAGTCAAATAGTAAGTTTGGTTCAGAAAGCAGAAAATCTTGGATATGATTCAGTATGGGCTGATGATCATATTACTTTGACTCAAGGAATGCATATCCAAGATAGTGCTATGCCTAATTGGTATGATCCACTGATTACATTAGCAGCATGTGCTAATGCTACCAGTAAAATTCAATTGTGTGTTGGAGTAATATGTTTACCTTTTAGGAACCCTATCATTTTAGCAAAACAAGCAGCAACACTAGATGTTATTTCGTCGGGTAGGTTTACAATGGGGTTGGGACTTGGTAGACGAGATGAATACGAAGCCTTTAATGGAGAAGCTGCTCATGTCCATAGAGGACGTCTTGCAAACGAAATTATGGAATCTATCTATAAACTCTTTACTGAAGACCATGTAACATATCAAGGAGAATACATTCAATTTAGGGACGTTACTTTGTACCCTAAACCAATCCAAAATCCTCCATCTCTTTATATTGCTGGGGAAGCATCAGAGACTCCTGCTCGTGTCGCCAACTGGGGGACAGGGCAATTAATGAGTATGCTTTCATCCTCACATCCAATCAAAGATCGCTTAAGTAATTTGCGAATAGCATTGGAGGCTAAAGGTCGGCATATGTCAGATATAGATAAGGGAGTAGTTATTGTTCAAAGTATTGCTTCTACACATGAAAAAGCTGTTGCAAACTTTAAAAAGAGTCCAATTGGTAATCATGTTCAGGAAGATAGAATAGCAAGGATAGTTGCTGATAATGCTATTGGCACACCTGAGGAAGTGGCTGAAAAGGTAGTAAAAACAGCGGATATGGGGATAGATAATTATACAATTCAACATTATGGAGTTCAATCTTTAAGTGAAATTGAAGAGCAGATTCAGATTTTTAATGAAGAAGTTATGCCTTTAATTAAATAGATACATATGAGAATCCTGATTAATTTTATGTAAACTGTGAGATAATAGTATTATTCTATGATTTGATAACTGAAAACTAAATAAATCTTTTATAGGAAAATAAGCCATTGGAAAATATTAAAGTAGAAATACAATACTTCGGCTTGTTAAAGAATACATTGGGCTGTGAAGAGGAGCAATATTCATTGATTCAAGGATCTAGCGTAAGGGATATTATGGATCTTATTTCTGATAAACACGGTGATCAATTTACTTCTATGGTTTTTAGAGGTGATGGAACCCTTCGTAGATTGGCTCAAGTTATGATAAATGGGGATAATATAAGGGATGGCAATGGTCTGAATACTATACTAGATGATGGTTATGAACTTTCTTTAACGGTTGGTATATATGCGATTGCAGGAGGATAGTTACAGCTACTGTTGATTTAATAATATGGCTAATTATTACGATATTTTCCCCACTACAATGGGATGGGTTGGGGCAATAAAATCTGATGTAGGGATAAGTAGAACTACGTTACCATTTTTAAATTATAATGAATGCTGGAACTACCTCTTTAAAAGAACAAGGAATGTTTTTCTCACTAAAATGCCCTTAATAGAAGTCAGGGAATTTCTGCATGGATATTTTAGTGGACAAGCACTGGATTTTGTAATCCAATTGGATTACCTGGATGCATCTCCTTTTAATAGGGCAGCTTGGGAGGCATGTCGAAATATTCCTATTGGTGAAACACGTAGCTACTCATGGTTGGCATTTAATATAATGAGGCCAAAATCTGCTAGGGCAGTGGGCCAGGCTATGGCAAATAATCCATTGCCGATACTGATACCCTGTCATAGGGTTATCTCTAAATCTGGAGCTCTAGGAGGTTTTTGTAAAGGGGCATATGATCTTGTTTTAAAACAAAAACTACTAGATTTGGACCAAAAGATATGTAGATTATAGAAATCAATAATAAGCTGACAAAATTGAAATATTGATAAAATGGCCAAATATACGTAACTATCTTATTTCTAAAGCAGGTAATTCTTCAATTGTCGCTCCAGTATAACCCATTATTTGCTCGAGGCTATTAATTAAATCTTGCGTGCAATCGACATTAATAATTGGTAAATTCATTTCAATGCTATTGCCATTGGTCCCAATTATAAGTTTTACAGAATCTGTCCCCTTATAATCCAAAAGGAAGGTTATTATATCTTTAAGAAAAATACCATCTTTAATTGGATCATCCGTCTCATTAACTTTTAATACTAAACATTGTTTTTTTGAACGAGCTGTAGGTAAGTTTTGTTCAGGTAACAGATCGGTAAAAGCCTTTGGGGTTCTCAAGGATTCTGCAGGGTAGTCTTGGGTATCTTCAGAATAATTTGTGTTGTCAATTGCTAGGAATTTTTTAGAAGAAGACTTGATGTTCATATCAGTGGTATTTTCTAGACTAGGTAAGTCAAATTCAGAAGCATTTTCACAGTTAATACTTATCTGATCGTTTCTGAGTCTTACTTTACCTGTAATAGAAAGAAAAGTACCTTCATTCCAGAGAGATTCTTTATTTACTAGTTCTTTTGACCATACAGCTATTTCCACATTACCATCCATGAGTCCTAGACTTGCTATTAGGAAAGGACGTTGACCTTTTGTTAAGCGTTTGTTAGCCGATATTACCTGCCCTACCAAAATTACCTTCTTCCTTTCCATATCATTTGTCAGTTGCTCTCGGAATACTATTGCTTCTGAATTCATCTCATATACTGCTTTACTTATTGGGTTATCTGAGAGATAGATACCTAGGAGTTCTTTCTCCCATTGTAGCTTTTCCTGAGGTAATACAGTGTCTGTTTCGGAGAGATCTATAGTTCCAAGTGGAGTTGGAACACTTTCACCAAATAGATTGAACATAGAGGCCTGTCCTGATTCCTTTAGTTTGATTGCCTGATTAGCCATAGATAAAATACGTTCGACAGAATTTAATAGAGATGAGCGGTTACCTAAGCAGTCAAATGCACCTACTTTAATTAAGCTTTCCATAACCCTTTTATTCAATTTACTTAAGTTGCCACGAGTACAAAAATCTTCTAGATTTTTAAAATAGCCGCCCTTATATCTTTCATCTAGGATTGGTCTAATTGCTACTTCACCTACATTCTTAATTGCTGACATTCCAAAACGTATAACATTTTTGGAGTTTTTATCTTGTTCTATCGTAAATTCTAATTCTCCATAATTAATGTCTGGAGGCATAATCATAATACCAAGTCTGCGACACTCGGCAATGGCATTTGCTATTTTATCAATATTGCCGGAGTAAGAATTTAGTACTGCAGTCATATACTCAATAGGGTAGTTAGCTTTGAAGTAGGCTGTCCAATATGATATAAGAGCATAACTCATGCTATGAGCTTTATTAAAGGCATAGCCAGCAAATGGCTCTATTAACTTGAAGACTTGATGTGCTAATTCGGTTGTATATCCTTGACCACGGGCACCTTCGATAAATTTTTCCTCTTCCTTCCTCATCACTTCTGGTATCTTCTTTCCCATCGCTTTGCGAACAATATCAGCTTCTCCCAGGGAGTATCCAGCAAATTTCTGGGCGATAATTAGCACTTGATCCTGATAGACAATTACTCCGTATGTCTCTTCAAGAATCTCTTTGAGGGTCTCATGAGGAAACTTAATTGGTGCACGGCCATGTTTCGCTTCGATAAAAGTATTAATATGCTCGATTGGTCCTGGTCTATATAGCGCTATCATAGCAGCAACATCTCTAATGGAGGTAGGCTTAAGGTCTTTTATATAACGCCTCATCCCCGCACTTTCAAGCTGGAATACGTTCGCAGTCTCTCCTTTAGATAATAATTGGAAGGTAGCTTTATCATTCAATTCTATCTTATTCAGGTCGAATTCTATTCCTTTTGAATCTTTGATAAGTTTCATTGTTCGGTTTAATATAGTTAAGTTTATAAGACCAAGAATATCCATTTTTAGCAAACCTAACTTTGCAATATCCCCCATTGGGTATTGTGTCATTGAAATTCCTTGCTCAGTACCTTTAGCAGGCCGTTGCAGAGGTACATATTCAACTAATGGTTCTTTCGAAATTACAATGCCAGCAGCATGCGTGCTAGAATGGCGAGTCAAACCTTCTAATTTTCGGGCGGTATCTATCAACGATTTTAGTGCATTGTCTCCATTGTATATTTCTTTGAGGTCTGGACTTTCATTGAGAGCATCATCTAAAGATATATTAAGGCGCAATGGAATTAGTTTGGCTATTCTATCCGGGTCTGCATAAGGCATGCCTAATGCTCTGCCCACATCCCGTATAACAGCCTTGGCTCCTAACCTTCCAAAGGTAACAATTTGCGCAACATTTTTTTGACCATAAGTTTCTACGAGGTATTGAATTATTTCTTCTCGACGATCATCTTGAAAATCCATATCTATATCAGGCATTTCTTTACGTTCTATGTTAAGAAAACGTTCAAATACAAGTTTATATTCGACGGGGTCTATATGAGTAACGCTAAGACAATAAAGAACTAGACTGGCTGCTGCGCTACCTCTAACTCCAAAAATTATAGATTGTTGTTTAGAAAATGTGGCTATATCCCAGACCACGAGAAAATAATTTGCAAATTGGGTTGTTTTTATAACGGATAGTTCATAGGAGAGTCGTTCTTTAAGTTCTTTCGTTACGATTGAAAATCTTTCCTCCAAACCATTCCAGCATAAAGTAGATAAATAAGTATCCGCATTTTTATCATCAAGTTTCTTATACTCTGGAAGACGCATTTTCCCAAATTCAAGTTCCACATTACACATTTCAGCTATCTTATTAGTATTTTCTATAGCCTCAGGATGATCTTTAAATAAAACTTCCATCTCTTCCTGGCTTTTCAAATAATAAGAATCGTCATTCATTTTGAGACGTTTTTCGTCTTTAATATTGGTGTTTGTATGAATACAGATAAGTATATCTTGTATGGGAGCATCTTCCTTTTCAACATAATGGAAGTCGTTGGTAGCAACTAAAGGTATACCAGTTTCCTTACTTATATGCACTAGATGATCGGATACTATTTTAAGTTCAGGTATACCTTCGTGATCTTGGATCTCTAAATAGTAGTCATCAAAGATTTCCTTATACCAGATAGCTACATTTTTTGCTTCATCTAGGCGATTCTCAGTTATTAGTTTTGGTATTTCAGCATTCAAGCATCCTGAAAGAACCACGAGTCCCTTACTATGTTCTTGCAAAATATCTTTGTCTACGCGTGGCTTATAATAGAAACCTTCCAGGTGAGATTTAGTGATCAATTGGTTAAGGTTTTTGTAACCTTCAATATCTTTAGCAAGAACAGTCAGGTGATATGGAGTTTTATCAAGAGAAGTTTTATCATACCGACTTCTGGGTGCAACATAAATTTCACACCCAAGGATTGGCTTAACCCCCATTTCCTTAGCAGTCAAATAAAATTCAATGGCCCCATGCATATTGCCATGATCAGTAATAGCTAGGCTATTCATCCCTAGGGACTTAGCTTTTGCAATCATGGGTTTAATCCGACTTACTCCATCAAGTAAACTGTATTCAGTATGGACATGCAGATGAGTAAACAATCTATCTCCCGAAACATAATTTTCTGCCATTATAGCATTGGTCTTTAGGTAAAGGATCAAGAAAACAAATTGGAAAATTTTGGCAAAAAATGTTGACCTTATGGTATTAGTGCGTCTAGAATAACCATCATGTAGATGTTTTGTTCATCTTTTAGTATCTACTGGAAAGGTAAAAGGTTGTTGTATGCATTCAAGTCTTATCGGTAAAATTGAGAAGGCGAAGCGATATGCGAATGAAAAAGGAAAAGTTAATTTACATCAAATTAAAGTTTCACTAGTAGGAGATCATAGTACACATGAAGTGTCATATGAATCTAATAGATGGAGATGAATTTGTGATTTTTTCTCAGGATATGGTGTTTGTAGTCATACAATGGCTTTACAAAAGATACTAGATGGTATGATTTTCTTTAAGGAGCCAGTTGAGGCATAGACAATAATCTTAAACGTATATAAAAAGTTGCTGGAATTAGCTTATAATGGAGCTAACAAGCCAATATAGGCGGATTAGCGAATGAAGAAACATCAATTTAGTGAGAAACTAACCTAGTCCACAGTCAAGAAAATAGTAACAATCCAATATAAGTTAGTCTTGAAACTCCCCGAAAATTACACAGGCATTTTGGCCACCGAATCCAAAGCTATTCGAAAGCACAGTTTTAACGTCTTTTAATCTAGATTTATTTGGGATGTAATCAAGATCACAAGTAGGATCTGGGTTCTCATAATTTACAGTAGGATGCATAATGCCATTTTGTATCGTCTTTATACAAGCTACTGATTCTATGGCTCCTGCACCGCCTAAGGCATGCCCTATCATTGATTTCGTAGAACTGATAGGGATTTTATAAGCTTGAGCGCCTAATGCTTTCTTTATTGCCAATGTTTCTGATGTATCATTAAGTGGTGTGGAAGTTCCATGTGCATTAATATAGTCAATTTGGGTAGGTTCTAATCCAGCATCTTTCAAGGACCACTTTATTGCTCTTGAAGCCCCTGCACCATCTTTTTCAGGTTGTACTAAATGATAACCGTCTGATGAAGCACTATATCCCAGAATTTCAGCAAGAATATTGGCCCCACGGTTCAAGGCATGTTCTAATGATTCTAATACTAGGACTGCTGCTCCTTCTGCTGGAATAAAGCCATCCCTATGTGCATCAAAGGGGCGGCTAGCTTTTTGTGGGGTACTATTTCTAGATGTTAAAGCATGAATGACGCAAAATCCACCGAGCCCCAATGGGCTTATACCAGCTTCACAGCCCCCGGCAAATATGACATCCGAGGTACCTCGTCTAATTACTTCAGTTGCTTCGCCAATAGCCTGAGTCCCTGCAGCACATGCGGTTATTATAGTGTTACTATATCCCTTAGTACCTAAAATACGGCTTATATTAGATGCAGCCATATTTGGAAGAATCATTGGTATAAAGAAAGGGCTAACCTTCATACCTCCTTTAGTAAATAAGATATTTGCATTTTCTTCTGTGGTTGGGAATCCTCCATTTCCGTTTCCTATAACAACACCTATTGATTCAACATTTTCCTTTGATAAATTAAGCTTTGAGTCCTCTAGAGATAATTGAGCTGCCGCTACTGCTAGTTGGGAAAACCTGGCCATTCTCCGAGATTCTTTTAGATTAATATACTTGCCTGCATCGAAACCTGATACTTCTCCAGCAATTTGACATGTGAAGCTAGACGCATCACACAGAG
>Ga0114996_10005821_pt1 | contig 14388 bp, 9 predicted proteins | sample ArcticOcean_MG_C_4_FD_87039 | JGI IMG/M metagenome (GOLD analysis project Ga0114996, IMG submission 87039) | Marine microbial communities from western Arctic Ocean - ArcticOcean_MG_CB4_134 | ecosystem: Environmental > Aquatic > Marine > Oceanic | place: Arctic Ocean: Canada Basin | collected...
CACCAGGATGCCGGAGCGAAGGTGGTTCACTGTGCACCGAATACGACCAGCCAGATCATCTCGAAGAGTATCTCGAAGAACGGCGGTCGCAGCAGCTATCGTGGCCTGTGTAAGGTCTTGCCTGGGGCCCACAACGCGAAATCGAACGTGGTGTGCGATGCGTTGATTCTCGACCCTCAAAGCCGTAGCGACACGTATCCTTATATCGAGGTCGACGAACAGGATGTGTCGATCGGCCACGAGGCCAGTGTTTCGCGGATCGGCGAAGAGCAGATGTTCTATCTCACCAGTCGTGGGCTGAGTGAAGCCGAGGCGAGCACGATGATCGTCAACGGGTTTATCGAACCGCTGATCAAAGAGTTGCCGATGGAATACGCGGTCGAGATGAATCGCTTGATTGAGCTGCAAATGGAAGGCTCGGTCGGTTAAGCGGTTTTTTGCTAAACGAATAAGTGGCCCGGCGGAGTTTTTTCTCGCGGCCTGTTGGATCGCCTGTCTTTTTTTGCCCTGATTGTGTCAGTTATGTCTCAAGCTATTGCCTCTGCCGCCTTCTCGCCCGCTGCCTTCGAGGCCCATTTGGCCTCGCAGAACGAACCGGCCTGGCTTCGTGAGCGTCGCCAGGCATCGCACGCGGCGTTTGAAGAGATGCCGATGCCTGGCATGGGCGACGAAGAGTGGATGCGGACCGATATTCGGCTGTTTCATCTCGACCGCTATTGCCCTCCGGCGGAGGCACCCAGTGAGTCGATTGCCGAACCGTTGCTGTCGCGTGGCGTCGAGCTGGGCGGCGACATGGTTCGGGCCGATGGGCACCTGTTGACTTCGTCACTGGCCGAGAAGTGGGCCTCGCAGGGCGTGCTCTATGGCAGTCTCCGCGTGTTGGTCGCCGAGCATGGCGACTTGCTGCGACCGTTTTTTGAACGGCAAGTGGTGGACGCCCGCTATGATCGGTTTGCGGCGCTGAGCGATGCTTGGTGGTCTGGTGGCACGCTGCTGTATGTCCCCCGAGGCGTGGTGATCGACGAGCCGCTGCACATGATCTCGGCGATGAGCGACGGCGGGGCCGACTTGGGTCGGACGCTGGTGGTGCTCGAAGACGGCGCCGAAGCAACGCTCTTGGCGGAAACCGCCAGCCCCAACGAAGAGGCCGGCGGAATGCACTGTGGCACGGTCGAGTTGATCGTCGGCGACAATGCGTTTTTGCGGTATGTCAATCTACAGAACTGGGGCAGCAAGGCCTGGCACTTTTCTCATCAAAAGGCCGTGATTGGCCGCGACGCCCGGATCCAGTGGACCATCGGCGCCTTGGGCAGCCGCGTGGCCAAGGTGAATCAACATGTTGCTCTGGCCGGCGAAGGAGCCGATGCCCAAGTCAACGGCGTGATGTTCACCGAGGGCAAGCAGCATCTTTCCTACCACACGCTCCAGCATCACCAGGCACCGCACTGTCATAGCAATCTGCTTTACAACGGTGGTCTGCAAGACAAGTCACGAATCGTCTGGCGGGGTATGATCAAAGTCGACACCGAAGCACAGTTGACCGACGGTTTTCAGCGCAACGACAGTCTGATGCTTGATCCTGATGCCCGATCCGATTCGATTCCCGGGCTCGAGATCAAAGCCGACGACGTTCGCTGTACGCACGGTTCGACCGCCGGTCGCGTTGACGAAGAGATGATCTTTTATGCCCGCTGTCGGGGATACACCCGGCAAGAGGCGATTCGCACGATTGTGGCCGGTTTCTTTCAACAGGTCTATGATCGGATCACGATTCCCAGTGTCCGCGAAGCGCTTGGCCAGGCCGTAGGCCAACGGATCCGCGAATACGAATAGGCATCACCCTTCATGGCAGAATATCTTCCCGCCGCGAAAGTCAGCGAGATTCCTGATCCCGGCCGGCTGTTGGTCGAACTGGACGATCGGTTAATCGTGGTGCTGCATGCGGCAGGTTCGTTTTATGCATTAGATGACATTTGCACGCATGACGGCGGCCCATTGAGCGATGGCGAATTGGACACCGAGGACTTGTCGATCGCTTGTCCACGTCACGGTGCCAAGTTTAGTCTGCGTGACGGGGCCGCGATGACGATGCCGGCGATCCAACCCACGGTCTCGCACGAGGTCAAGATTGAAGACGACACGGTCATGGTTAAGCTCAACGATTCCTAGCCGCCGCTGGTTGCGGCGGACTCTTATCACCTCCTAGCATTACGAGACCCCGTTATGCCCATCACAGAAGATGCCGTCCGTGAGGCCCTGACCAACGTCATCGACCCCGAGTTGTTCGTCAACATTGTCGACCTGGGGCTGATCTACGAGGTGCAGATTGCCGACGAGAATGAGGGCAAACAGGATGTCACCATCGAAATGACCATGACCAGTCCCGCCTGTCCAGCCGGTCCACAGTTGCTCGGCAACTCGAAGATGGAAACGTCCAAGCTCGAAGGCGTCGGCGAGGTCGACGTCAAACTAGTCATGGTACCGCCGTGGACGCCCGACCGCATGTCGGAAGACGCAAAGGATAAGTTAGGTATTTTCTAGGGGGATCTCCCTGGGCCAGCGATCACTTGGTCATCAAGATCGGTTGCTGTGGGACGAATTGCCGGTGAGACCGTATAATGTAGCGGTTGGACTGTGTTGTTCTCTCTCTCCCAACAAGAGCCCACGATGGACGACTTTTCTCGGCCCACCGCCGCTCCGCCCACCACTGCCGCGAGTCCCGCCGGTTCCGACGCGCGGCCCGAGACGGATCCACCCTCGACGCCGCCGGACAAGGGGCTACGAAGAACCTGGCTACTGATCGCGGTCGTGATTCTGGTGGCGATCCCCTTTCTGCTGCCGAAGCTGGTCTACCAGGTTCAGTATTCTCTGACGCGCGCTCGGGAAGAGGCCGAGAGGGATGCGGCCGACGAGACTCTCGACCGAATCAACCTCAGCGATCTTGCTCGGGTTATGCGCGCGGTTCCCAAGAAGGTCCGTCCCGGCGTGGTTCATATCAATACGACGAAAGTTGTCAACGCGCGGGAACTGTCGGGCGACGAGGGGCAATTTTTCTTCGGTCCTCCGCGTCAGCACGCGACGAGAGGTCAAGGGTCGGGCGTGGTGGTCGACGCAGAAGGTTTTGTGATAACCAACCTGCATGTGATTTCGGGCGCGAGCGAGATCAACGTCAAACTTAGCGATGGACGCACGGTCGAGGCGACCACGGTCGGGGCCGACCCGCTCACCGACCTGGCCGTTTTGAAGATTGACTCCGACGGCCTCACCGCGCTGGAGTGGGGCGACAGCGATGACCTGGCCGTTGGCGACATGGTGTGGGCCGCCGGCAGTCCGTTTGGGCTTGACCACAGCATTACCTTTGGCATTCTCAGTGCCAAAGGTCGTCGAGGCGTCGGGCACAGCCCGCTGCAGAATTTCTTGCAAACCGACACGGCCGTTAATCCTGGCAACAGCGGCGGGCCGTTGGTGAACAGCCAAGGAAAGTTGGTAGGGATCAATACCGCGATCATCGGCGAAACCTACCAGGGGATTAGTTTTGCGGTGCCCAGTAATGTCGTGCGACACGTCTACCGTCAGATCCGCGAAAACCAGGGTATGATCGAACGCGGCTGGCTTGGCGTCGCGCTCGACGAACTGACACCTGACACGGCGAAACGTTTGGGGTTGGAAAAGGCCGAGGGAGTGTTAGTGCTCCGTGTGATCAAGAGTTCGCCGGCGCAGGCGGCGGGAATTCAGGCGGGCGACGTGATTCGCAGTTGGAAAGGCGAGACGATCCGCCGCGCTTCGGACCTGAGCGTGGCAGTGGCCCAGACGAAGGTCTCTTCGACGGTGAAGGTCATCGTGATCCGCGGAGGAGAAACGCTCACCCTCGAGGTCCTCGTCGGAAAGCGCCCCAATGTGCTCTCGCGATGAGCTTTTGATGTTTGCGCGGTCAATGACCCAGGCCTGCCAACTCGTGTCCACGTTTCGCCGGGCTCCCGCTGGTCACCCTAGCTTTCATTCGTGGCGCAAAGGTCAATAGTTACCGATCCGAAATCGGCAGGTACCGGTTCGGCGAAGAGAGCACCAACAGGGCACATGCCGTACAGAACGTCCGGCTGGTGATGCAGCTATAGCCGGTCCAGCTTCCGTCGCGGTTTTGGACGTCAACCGTCTTTTCGCGGACGATGCCAAACCACTTGCGCCACATCTCGTCGCCCCGGTGCAGCATCACCTCGTTGATCAGGTGAAACGCGAGATATTGCTCGCCGCCGAGTCGGCTAAAGTTGACGTACTGCTTGGTGACCGAGTTCATCGCATCCTGAAATGCCTGTCGTCCGACGTCAGTCTGTTCAAGCCCCATCGAATTCAACACACGGATTCCGGCGGCGGTGGTGAAAAGCCCGACGCCATTGCCTTGACCGCCAGCTTTCATAAACTCGGTAAGATATTTGGCGGTCTTTTTGGCTGAGGCTCGAACATTGATGCCCGCCAAGAAGGCGCCGCGAAGACTGCACCACCCAGTGACTGCCGCAAGTCGCGGATACCTTCCCCGCCCCCAGCCGCCTTGGGAGGTCTGCGCCCGGCTGATCTCACCGACCAATCGGTTGAGCGCATCACGGGCCGGCTTCCAATCCCAGCCTTCGCCCAACACCTGGCTAAGAAACAACGCAGCAAAGTGGTGATCGGCGTAGCCACACAGGTCGGCGCGAACTTGCGAATTCAAGTCGACGACGAATTCACGTCGTCGGACGGCGTTGAGGATGAACTTCACTGCGCTGCGCACCTGCCGGCTATAGGGACCTTCATAGTGTGTGTTGCCCTGAGAGAGCAGAGCCAGTCCGACCATCGCGGTGCAGCTAATGTCGGAATGAGTCCCGATGTCGATGCCGCAACCGCGGTCGCGGTTAAACGTCTTGAGCATCCACTTGGTTCCCTTGTCGATCGACGCCCGGGATCGGTCCGTGAACTCCTGGAAGGATCCCGTCGCGGAGTTGTCGACGCCACGGGCAAGATGTAACGGCATCAACAGCAGCGGCCCCGTTGCCAACAGCGTTCTTCGTCGAATCGACATAAGAAGACCTTTCCTCCGTGGATGCGGTCACCCTGCCCCTGCGTTTTATTGATGTTTGCGCGGTCAACGACCCTGGCTTGCCGCCCGAAGTCCACGTTGTACCGGACTCCCGCTGGTCGCCCTCGGCTGATTCACCTCGCAAAGGTCAAAAGCTGCGCGGATCCACTCGGTGGTCCAAATGTAATAATCAACGTTTCTACGAGCGTGTCAAGCGAGATTTTGCGATTGGAGGCACGGCGTCGAATCTGCGCAATATCCCTCGTTTGGACAGTTCGGACACTTTGGCACAGATTATTGCCAGATTGCCGCCATTGCGTTGACTGTGGAACTTGAGTGGCTAAACTGTGTACAATGAAAGGGCGTAGATCGCCTTTCATTCCCCCCCCGATCCTTCCCACCATGTTCGACTCCTGGCAATCGATCACCGCTGTGGCAATTGTTGCCCTGGCAGCCGGATACCTGTTGCTGCGACTGCGTCGTTTGATCACGGCCTATCGAACCGGCGAGTGCGGCGGCTGTGGAACCTGCTCGAGCAACACGACCGTCGACCGCAAGCCACTGGTGACAATCGACTCGCTCGTAGAAGACGCCCCCAAACGAAGGAGCACCTAGCCGATGCCGATGATTTTTCGTTGTCTGATCCGCCGACTGTTCGTTTTTGTATTCGTGTGCGTCTGTCTGGCAGGCAGCCGTGTAGGCGCTGCGGAATTAACAAAATCGCAGGATCATTTCGACCGCGTCATCGCGCCGCTGTTGGCGCGGCGCTGTTTGGAATGTCATCGCGGTGCGAAGCCGAAGGGCAAGCTCGACCTTACGACGCTCAAGACCGCGCTCGCCGGCGGAGAAAGCGACGAACCGGGGCTCGTTCCCGGCAAGCTCGACGCGAGTCTGATTTGGCAACAGATCGCCGAGAACGAGATGCCGCCGAAGAAGCCGCTCCCTGCGGACGAGCGAGCCGTGATCAAGGCCTGGATCGCCAGCGGCGGGAGTTGGGGAACCGATCCAATCGATCCATTTCGGTTCACTTCCAAGGCAAGAGCCGGGCGTGATTGGTGGTCGCTGGTGCCGGTCGTGCGGCCGAAGACGCCGGCGGTAAAAAACAAGAAATGGGCCGGCACTCCGATCGACGCATTCGTATTGGCCAAGCTAGAAAAGGCCGGTCTTTCGCCATCGGCCGAAGCCGAGCGTCGGGTCTTGATTCGACGGTTGTCATTTGATCTGATCGGACTGCCGCCGACACCTGAGCAGATCGCTCAGTTCGTGGCTGACAAGTCGCCCAAGGCTTACGGCAACTTGGTCGACCGTTTGCTCGCCTCGCCACACTATGGCGAACGTTGGGCACGCCACTGGTTGGACGTCGTACGATTTGGCGAAAGCAACGGCTTCGAGCGGGATTTGCCCCGCGCCAACTCCTGGCACTTTCGCAACTGGGTCATCGACGCCCTGAACCGTGACATGCCGTACGACGAGTTTGTCCGACAGCAACTCTCTGGCGACGTGATGCCCAACAAAGATGCCGCGTCAACGATCGCGACCGGGTTTCTCGTTGCGGGGGCTCACGACACCGTGCTCCCCAACAGCCAGCGCCAGCGCAACGTCATGCGTCAGGACGAGCTAGAGGACGTGGTTAGCACCGTGGGCCAAACCTTTCTAGGGCTGACTATCCATTGTGCCCGTTGCCATGATCACAAGTTCGATCCGATATCGACACGGGAGTATTACCAGCTTACCGCGACGCTCTCAGGCTTGCAGTTCGGCGACCGAACGGTCAAAGAAGTGTCGAACCCGAAGCAACTGGCGAAGCTAAAAGGCGAACTCATCGCCGCAGAGAAAGTTCTGGCAGCCATGGAGGATCCCTTGCGTGCGAAGGTTCTCGCCGGACGCAAGTCGGGCAAACGCAAGGGACCCGAGGCGCCGAAACCGATTGCCGCATGGGACTTCAGTGTTGACCTGAAGGACCAGATTGGCTCGATGCACGTCCAACTGTTCGGCGGCGCGGCCATCTCTGGTGGCATGGTGCGACTGGACGGTCGCGGTGCCTACGCAAAAACGGCACCGCTGAGCAAGGATCTGCGAGAGAAGACCCTCGAGGCCTGGGTTCAACTCAGCAACCTCACTCAACGTGGCGGCGGCGTGATGACCGTTCAGGATTCTCGCGGCGGCGTTTTCGATTCGATCGTTTTCGGCGAGAAACAGCCGAGACGGTGGATGGCGGGAAGTAACGGTTGGGCTCGCTTCAAACCGTTCGGCGGACCCAACGAAATGGACGCCGTCAAAAAGCCGGTACACCTCGCCATCGCCTATCATGCCGACGGCACGATCGCCGCCTATCGCAACGGGCAGCCCTATGGCAAACCTTACCGAAGCCGCGGGATCGTCGCCTTCAAAGCCGGCCAGAACGAGGTTGTGTTTGGAGTGCGCCACGGTACGGCAGGTGCCGGTCGTATGTTGGCCGGGGCGGTCTCTCGAGCCCGACTGTATGACCGGGCACTCTCGGCTGAAGAGATCGCGGCGACTTCTGGATCGCCGGGCAACTGGGTCAGTGAAGCCGAACTGGTGAGCGAGCTTTCCGCCGCACAACGATCACAGCGCACCAAACTAAAGCAACAACTCGCCACGACCCGCCGGCAAGTCACCAAACTGACGACCTCCCGATCGTACAAGGTATACGCCATCACTGCGCGGCAACCGCCACCGGTCCATGTGCTTAACCGGGGCGATGTGACCAGTCGGGGAGAGCTTGTGTCGCCCGCCGGGATTGCCGCGGTCAGTGGTACCAGTCCCGATTTTGGTCTGGCGTCGAACGCCCCCGAGGCACAACGTCGGCTCAAGCTGGCCCAGTGGATTACCGACGCCAAGAACCCGCTGTTCGCCCGAGTGATGGTGAACCGGCTCTGGCATTATCACTTTGGCATTGGTCTGGTCGACACGCCGAGCGACTTTGGTTTCAACGGCACCCGACCGTCGCATCCGGCGCTGCTTGACTATCTGTCAGCGGAACTGGTCGAGAAGAAATTCAGCCTCAAGCAGCTTCATCGGCTGATTGTCACATCGGCAACCTATCGTCAGTCGGCTCGACCGAATGCGGCGGCGGCCAAGATCGATGCCGATGGCCGGCTGTTGTGGCGCAAACCGCCGATGCGGCTCGAAGCAGAGGCGATTCGCGACACGATGTTGCGAGTCGCCGGGCGGCTCAACCCCGAGATCGGCGGTCGGGGATATCAAGACACGAAGAGCTACTTCTTCAAGGGCACTCAGTTTTACGATCCGATCGACCCGGTCGGCGAGCAATATAACCGCCGCACGATCTATCGCACGTGGGCGCGTGGCGGTCGCAATCCGCTGCTCGATACGTTCGACTGTCCCGATCCATCGGCGACCGCACCCAAACGAGCGGTGACGATTACGCCGCTACAGGCGCTCGCACTGCTGAACAACTCTTTCGTCCTGCGAATGGCCGAGAAAACGGCGGATCGCGTCACGCGAGAGGGCGCCAAGGACACGAGTCAACAGATCGAAAGGCTCTATCACCTTGCATACGGACGCGCCCCCGAAAAGGACGAACAGACGGCCGCCGCAAAGTTTGTCGCGGACCATGGTCTGGCGGCATTTTGTCGCGTGGTGCTCAATAGCAATGAATTCTTGTACGTCGACTAACTATCTCACCCGAAGCGTTGTCACGGAATAATCAACATGAGTACCGACCCCACCGCTGCTGGACTTCTTGATCGTCGTGGATGGTTTAACTGGTCGGCTGCCGGTTTGGGTGGCGCCGCACTGACGAGTCTGTTGGCTCAAGACGGCGCGCTCAATGCGGCTCCAGTTCCTTCCGATGCCTCCGATCCGCCGCCGCATCATCCGGCCAAGGCGCGGCGGGTAATTCATCTCTGTATGTGTGGCGGGGTGAGCCATCTTGATACGTTCGATCACAAACCGGAGATGCCGAAGTTGCACGGCAAGCCACTACCCGGAAAAGAAGTTCCTGAAACTTTTTTTGGCCGGGTCGGCCTACTGCGCCAGGCCGACTGGAAATTCAAGCAACGTGGCAAGAATGGCCTCTGGGTGTCGGACCTGTTGCCACACATCGCCAAGCAAGCCGATGAGTTGACCGTGATTCGATCGATGGTCGCCGAGTCGGCGAACCATACGCCGGCGACTTTTCAGCAGAACACCGGATTTCGCCTAAATGGGTTTCCCGTGATGGGCGCTTGGGTTGCGTACGGCTTGGGGTGCGAGACCGACGAATTGCCCGCCTATGTCGTGCTGCCCGATTCGCGAGGGCTGCCGGCCGCCGGCACGATTAACTGGACCAATGGATTTCTGCCCGCGCAGCATCAAGGCATCGCGTTCCAGAGCAAGGGCCCGCCGATTCGTGATCTGTTCCCGAAGGAGAAATTCACAGCGAACAAAGAGCGTGACACCCTCGCACTGCTCAAGTCGATGAACGAGCGGCACTTGGCCCGCAGCGGCGAGAACGACGCCTTGGCTGCCCGCATCCGCAGCTACGAACTAGCGGCCAAGATGCAGCTCACGGTGCCGAAGGTGACCGATCTGTCGGGTGAGACGAAGACGACGCTCGATCAGTATGGCGTCGGGGGAAAAGCGACCAACGACTTTGGCCGCAAATGCTTGCTTGCTCGACGCTTGCTCGAGAACGGCGTCCGTTTTGTGCAGTTATTTTCCGGCGGTTCGTTCGGCTCGCCTCGGATCAATTGGGACGGGCACGAAAACGTGAAGGGAAACCATACGCGAGAGGCGGGTCGCGTCGATCAGCCGATCGGTGCGCTGCTGGGCGATCTGCGACAGCGGGGTATGCTCGATGACACGCTGGTCCTCTTCACCAGCGAATTTGGCCGCACGCCGTTTACTCAGTCGGGCAAGAATACGGTCGGCAAAGGGCGAGACCACAATATGTACGGCTTCTCGGTCTGGATGGCCGGGGCCGGACTGAAAGGCGGCACCGCCTATGGTGCGACCGACCCGATGGGCTGGAAGGCGGTCGACAAACCGGTCCAGTGGCACGACTTCCACGCCACCGTGCTTCACCTGTTGGGCATCAACCACGAGCGGTTGACGTACTACCACAACGGAATTCGCCGCCGGCTGACCAACGTGCATGGGCACGTGATCAAGGACATTATGGCATAGTTGCTGTGTGGTAGTTGCTGTGTGGTAGTTGCTGTGTGGTAGTTGCTGTGTGGTAGTTGCTGTGTGGTAGTTGCTGTGTGGTAGTTGCTGTGTGGTAGTTGCTGTGTGGGACGACGATCCTTTATGGCAGGATGCACTCTCGTCCCACAGTCTCTACCGTAGTCTGCTCGGCTTCCTGTCGCGTGCGGTCTTTTTCGCGTCGAGAATCTGCACGTACTTGGCCATGACCTGCTGCGCGTCCAACTTCGGAATGAACCCGCGTGGACCGTTCACGCCGATTTGGTGACCAACATAGCGGCGAAGATTCACTCCCGGCGCCGGCGACACATAGACCACAGGTTTGCCGGTATCGTCCATCAACACGAACGGCGGCATTCCGGCGGCGCGGCGTACGTTGGGCATAAGCTTGCCCATGCCGTCGAAACGCGACTCTATCTTTTTCTTACGGCGAACCGGCGTCGTCGCAGAGGTAAGTTCCGCATTTTTCTTGTCGGTATCTTTCTGTATTGTATGGACCGTGTCGTATCGATCTTTGATCACTTGGAAGCGATGAAGTCGACTCTGCAAACGTCGGATTCGTCCACGATCGAGCGCCGTCTTAGCGGCATCAAGCAATTGGTCGGCCCGGCTGGTGATGGCGTCGAAGTTCCACTCGTCCGGTTCTTGGGAGACCATCTGCGAGAGCTTCAGGTCGAGTCGGTCAACTTCGCCTTCAAGCCCTGCTAAAGCCTGTCCTCGGCGAGGGAGCGGCAATGCTTTGGTGTCTCGCGAGATCCTCCTTGAGATTCTCCTTGGTGTCGGTCGCGGATCAGCGATCTCTTCCTGTTCGAATGTTACCTTCTTAATTTCTTCGGTGTCGCTATCTTCCTCGTCGGCGATGCGAACGACTTCATCGTCGGGATCACGTTCAGCACGTATCGGTTTGGCTGGCTTGTCAACGACGATCCTGCGCGCTGCGGGACGACCGGCCCGTTTCGGTTTCTGCTGGACTGGATCGTCCGAAGTCTTCGGTTCGTCTTTGACCAATAGGTTACGCCTGCGGTCAGAAGGCTCGGCCTTGCTAACTTGTGCCGATCGGTCGACATAGCGTCCGAACACCCAGCGAAATTCGCCGGCTGGCGGGGCGATCTTGTGCCATTGCTGTCCCTCGGCCTTGACGGTGTCGAGCACTTCGACCTCTTCGCCGCGGTCGAGACGGACCTGGATCACGTCGCGAGCCTCGCTGAACTTTGTTCCCACGCGAGCAATCACCCGATCAGAGTTGATCGTAAAAATGCCTTCGTCGTCGGTCGCCTTGAGGTACTTGGTCCGGATCCAGCTAAAGCTGCCGGCCGGCGGACGCACCGCAAACCAGCCGCCCGGATCGTGCCGCCAGACCTGAATGGTCCGGCCACGGGGGAGTTTGTCAGTCGCATAATAGCTCTTTCCCGGCCCACTACGGACATAGACATTGTCGCCGGTAATCTGGCTGCTGTAGGGAAATTTTTCGGCCGCATCGGCTGCGGTCGAGAGGATAAATAAGAGCGAAACGATCACGCAGGCATGGCGCATCGTGAACCTCCTTGCAAGGTTGGCGTCAAGATAAAGAGAAGTAATAACGAAGGCGAGGTCGCGAATAGACGAGCGATTACGCACGGCTACCGCGCAGGCTGTTCGGCCTGAAAACCAGATGAGAATGGTGCTTCTAGCGAATTTGGCCAGCCAGTTCAAGATCGTTTTGGTCGCGAATCGGGCTAGCGGATGCTGTCTGCCCCGTTTGCCGCCCTTCTCTAAACCGATTAGAATCTGCTGTGTCGGACGGCCTTTGCCCGAACCTTTGGGGCGATCGTGACCGTCTTCTTTTCGACTCTCCACCCCCACGCCTCTCTGCCCCTGCATCGCCCGCATGCCCCGCTATAACCCCGCCCAGATCGAGCCAAAGTGGCAACAATACTGGGAAGACAACCACACGTTTGCCGCACCACGTCTTCCGGAGGGCGAAAAGCTCTACGCACTCGATATGTTTCCCTATCCGAGCGGCGACGGCCTGCATGTCGGTCATCCCGAAGGATACACGGCGACCGACATCATCTCGCGCTATGGCCGAATGCAGGGCAAGGCGGTCATGCACCCGATGGGGTTCGACGCGTTTGGACTGCCAGCCGAAGAGCACGCCATCCGCACCGGCACGCCGCCGCGTGAAAGCACCGAGAAGAACATCGCTAATTTCTGCCGCCAACTGCGGATGCTGGGGTTCAGCTATGACTGGCAGCGAGAACTGGCCACGACCGATGTGGCCTATTTCCGCTGGACGCAGTGGATCTTTTTGCAGCTCTTCGACACCTGGTACGACACCGATGCTGGCAAGGGACGCCCGATTGCCGAGTTGCCGATTCCGACAGACGTTTCGGACGGCGGTGAAGATGCGGTGAGGGCCTATCAAGATGATCATCGCCTCGCGTACGAAAGCGAAGCCCCGGTTAACTGGTGTGCGGCGCTGGGCACCGTGCTGGCGAACGAAGAAGTGATCAACGGCAAGAGCGAAGTCGGCGGTCACCCGGTGACTCGGATGCCGCTACGTCAGTGGATGTTGCGGATCACGGCCTATGCTGATCGGCTGGAGAACGACCTCGAAGGTCTCGATTGGTCCGACAGCGTCAAGGCGCTTCAGCGAAACTGGATCGGGCGCAGCGAAGGGGCCGAGGTTGATTTCTTTCTGGGATCGGCCGACGAGTTCTCCACATGGTGCGATCAGCGAAACAGTGGTGGCCTTCCCCGCACGGCCGGCGACGAAGTGTTGCGGGTCTACACGACGCGACCCGATACGCTCTTCGGTGCGACCTACATGGTGATCGCGCCGGAGCATCCGTTGGTCGACCGACTCACGGTCTCTGAGCAGAGCGACAAGGTGCAAGCATATTGCCAACAGGCCGCCGCTAAGAGCGATCTGGAACGGGCCGAACTGGCAAAGGTAAAGACGGGTGTCTTCACCGGCAGCTATGCGATCAATCCGGTCGACGGCCAGCCGACACCGATCTGGATCGCTGACTATGTGCTGATCAGTTACGGCACCGGGGCGATCATGGCGGTGCCGGGGCACGACGCGCGGGACTTTGAGTTCGCACAGCAGTTCGATATTCCGATCATTGCGGTGGTCGATCCCGGCAGCGATACGGCCGATGTTTCGCGCGACGCCGTGCTGGCGGGCGAGGCGGTGTTCGCTGGCAATGGCGCGGCCGTGAATTCTGGCGACTACGACGGACTGGCGACCCTCGAGTTCAAACAGAAAATCGCCACTGACCTGGAAACCGCCGGCCAAGGTCGCGCGGCGGTCAACTACAAACTTCGAGATTGGCTTTTCAGTCGCCAACGTTTCTGGGGCGAGCCGTTCCCGGTGCTGCACGAATTGGACGCCGATGGCAACACGACAGGCCGAGTTCGCACTGTGCCGGCCGAAGATCTGCCGGTCAATCTGCCGCATCTGGAGGACTTCAAACCGCACGGCCGGCCGGAACCGCCGCTCGACAAGGCGCCCGACGAGTGGCTTTACGTCACGATCGACGGCGTTCGCTACAAGCGAGAAACGAACACCATGCCGCAGTGGGCCGGCTCGTGCTGGTACTATCTCCGCTATCTCGATCCAGAAAATGACCAGGCGTTGGTCGATCCCGAAATCGAAAAGGCGTGGATGCCGGTCGATCTGTATATCGGGGGCGTCGAGCATGCGGTGCTGCACCTGTTGTACTCGCGATTTTGGCACAAAGTGCTTTACGACCGCGGCTTGGTGAGCACGACCGAACCGTTTCAGAAGTTGGTCAACCAGGGAATGATCTTGGGCGACGTGGAGATGACCGGTTTTCAGGATGGCTCGTCCGCCTGGATCAGCGCGGCCGACGTGACTCGCAACGAAGAGAAACAGTACGTCCACGAAGTATCCGGCGACCCGGTCGAGTCGGTCGTCATCTCGGTCGATGACGCCGAGAAGCAGGGCGAACACTTTGTGTTGTCGGCCGATACGTCGATTCGTCTCGACAGTCGGGCGCACAAGATGTCCAAGAGCCGGGGTAACGTGGTGAATCCCGACCACGTCGTCAAGGAATACGGCGCCGACGCACTGCGGCTCTACGAAATGTTCATGGGACCGCTCGAAGCGACCAAGCCGTGGAGCATGGATGGTGTGAGCGGCGTGCGGGGATTTTTGGATCGAG
>Ga0114996_10005822_pt1 | contig 14387 bp, 16 predicted proteins | sample ArcticOcean_MG_C_4_FD_87039 | JGI IMG/M metagenome (GOLD analysis project Ga0114996, IMG submission 87039) | Marine microbial communities from western Arctic Ocean - ArcticOcean_MG_CB4_134 | ecosystem: Environmental > Aquatic > Marine > Oceanic | place: Arctic Ocean: Canada Basin | collected...
ACGGGTTGGCAGTTTAACTTTGGTCAAATTGGAGGAGATGTTAGGAGCTAAAGAGTTTTCCAAATTCCGTAAACCAGGAAAATATTTTGATTTTACAAGAATCAGGCCATATACTCGACAGGAAAAAGACAACAAGGTTTTTGATATTCCAAATTGCGTTATAAATCATGCTAAAGACGTAGAAAAAGATATAGATTATTTGTTTTTACATTTAACGGAACCTCATAATAATAGTGAAGAATTTTGCGAATCAATTGTTGATTTACTAAAGTCCTTGAATGTCAAAGAATATTGTAGGATAGGAGGTTTTTATGATGCAGTTCCACATTCTAGACCTCTTATTGTTACAGGTAATTTGACAGATGAACAAATTCAAAAAACGAATGGTTTTGTTTCTAAAAACATCAGTGAATATCAAGGGCCTACCAGTATTGTGAATTTGGTTTCTCAAGAATTGGAAAAAGTCGATGGAGTTGATGTAACCAGTTTAATGGTACATTTGCCGCAATATGTTCAATTTGAACAAGATCATTTGGGGACATTTAGGTTGTCCCAAGCAGCATGTAAAATGTTTGATTTGGAGTATGGTCTTTCTGATGAAACCAAAGGGCAAGAACAGTATAAATATATTGAACAACTTATGGAAAATAATCCAAATGCTAGTAAAGACATAATTGGCAAATTAGAGAAACAATACGATGGTAAATACGATGGAGACCTTAATGAAGATTTCAAAATTAATAATTTGCCATTGATGCCAGATATAGAAAAATTTCTAAGAGAAGTTGGCAATCGTTTAGATGAAAACTCTTTCGAAGATAAATAGCTGTTAATGGAGAGCGGTGATGTCTAGGACTAATAAAATGATTAATGTTCTAGAGAAAGATGGGATTGTCATTTTCACTAGTGCAGAAGAATTAGATTATCGATCTGGTTTTGAAATGAGCAAGACTTGGGCAGATGCAATATTGGTTGATTTTGAGCATGATCCTTTTGATACTGTTGGATTAAAGAGTTTTATGACAGGTATATCTGATGGTTTTATTAGTAATAATTTAGATTTTATGCCTAGTGTAATTACCACTTTACCTTCCAATTGCATGACTTCGGATGAAGTTTTATATAATTCTTGGCAAGTACGTCATGTTTTGGGAGCAGGTGTACATGGAGTGTTACATACGCATGCCAGGACCCCAGAAGCCGTTAAAACCTTTGTTGCAACAACTAGATATCCGTTTAATAAATTGGGTTTAAATGACGGTTTATCGGAGGGCTTAAGAGGTAGCGGAGGGCAAGAATTTGCATCTAAAATTTGGCATATTACTGCTGAAGAATACTTGAGTAAGGCTGATCCATGGCCTTTAAACCAGGATGGTGAATTAATTTTAGGACTTAAGATAGAAGATAAATATTGCTTAGAAAAGGCACCAGAAATTACAAAAATTCCAGGAATAGCCTTTGCTGAGTGGGGGCCTGGAGATATGGGTATGTCCTTTGGATTTCCAGAGGCTCATGATCCTCCTTATCCAAAAGAAATGTATATGGCAAGGTGTTTAATTAAATTAGAATGTGATAAAAACGTGATGGCTTTTTATAGTTCATGGAGAGATCCATCTATGATTGAAAAAGATCAAATTAAGTATGTAATCCAAATCGTGGGTGCTAGAATTGTTATGGTTGAATCTATGGAATTAGCAACATTCGCAAGATCTTTAAAGGAGTGAATTTTGGGAAATAGGGATATGTCAAAATATATAGCATATTTTAATGGTGATTGGGTTCCTTTTACGCAAGTGAAAATTGATCCATTAGACAGAGGATTTTTTTTAGGAGATAGCGTTTTTGAGGTCGAAAGAACATTTAATGGTAAAAGTTTTAAGATGCGTGAACACATAGAACGTTTATATCGTTCTATGTCATTTGTAAGAATTGATCCAAAAATTGATGCTGAAGAAATGATCAAGATTAGTGAAGAGGCTATTGCTAAGAATTTACATTTGTTAGAAGAAGCCGGAGATTTTTTAATTCATCAGTTTATTACAAGAGGTTTTGGTAGACGAGCAGCAGCAGCTGTGGACCCAACAGTATGTGTGAGGATCAACTCTGTAGATTTTGAAAGATATCCCATAGAAAAATATTATTCGGGAGGGCATTGTGCTATTACAAGTATTTTAAGTTATTCGAATGAATCTATTGATCCAAAGGTTAAAAGTTATAGTAGGATGAATTTTAACTTAGCAGAATTAGAAGCGAATGATATTGATGAAGGATCTTTTCCTGTTTTAAAAGATCAATTTGGAAATATTACTGAAGGTATTGGTTATAATATTTTTATTGTCACTGATGGTGTTTTAAGAACACCTACAGATAAGGCTATTTTACAAGGTGTATCTAGATCAATGGTGTTTGATTTAGCAGGTCAGCTGAATATAAAAATATTACAAGAAGATTTACAATCTTATGATGTTTATACAGCAGATGAGGTATTTATTACATCTACTCCATTTTGTGTTTTGCCAATCACTGTGGTGGATAACAGGAAAATAAAAGATGGAAATCCTGGCGAAATTACCAATCAACTTTTGGCCGCATGGAGTGAAGTTGTTGGTTTCGATATTGTAGATCAAGTTGCTAAATTTAGTTCAAAATAACGTTGAAATTAATTCTGAAGTTGATTAAATAGATCGTCAGTTTTAGCTGCCATTATAAAGTCATTTTTGTGTAATCCATTGATCTTATGGGTCCACCAAAATACTTCTATGTTACCAAACTCTACGATGATTTTTGGATGATGGACTTCTTCTTCAGAAATTTCAAAAATTAAATTTGCAAAATTCATTGATTGTTTGAAATTTTCAGTTTTGAATTTTTTTGTTAAATATGTGTTTTGTTCATGTCGCACATCCCAAGAAGGGATGTTTACAATTAGTTCTGCTATTGATTTATTATCTAATGGAGGAATTCCCCCACCGCAGGGAACACATTTTTCGAATTTAATTTCCATGGTTTTCAGTTTTGAGTTTTTCACCGCAACTATTGCAAAAACTTATATCTTCATCGGAATTATATTCTTCATTGCAGCTACCGCAAACACCTAGATAAGATGCTGGTCTTGAATGTAAATATAGGAGGTAAATTATTGGAATAATAAACAAGCCTGCTATCAAAAGTAGTTGCCACCACCCTGATTTATTTATGTCATGAAGTCGTCGGGCACCAACCGCAAGACCTGGCAACATCAATCCAAGGGTTACTAAGGTGGAAATTGGAAATTGCGGGGTTCCAAATAAAAATTGATTAGCGATTGATGCTACAACGCCGATCAAAATATTGAATAAAAAGAACCACCAATATTCAGACCTAGAAGCTCTACCGCTAAAGTCGGAATATTTTTTAAAACACGTTTCAACTGCTTCTACAAAAGACATTATTTTATCCTTATAATGTTAGTTCAAGGGTTTTTATAAAAAGCATTAAATGAGAGTATGTTTGACAATAAAAAGGTTAACAATTTTATTAATGGCTTCAAAGTTCGTTAATAATTAAGACTATGTTTAATACAATGTATCAAATATAATAAAATTTAGGTAGGTAAAGAAGTGAGAGGAAGGGATGTTAAGATGTGTGGATTATTAGTATTACAGGCTACTTCTTTTAAAAAGCCACTTTTTGACACAAAAAGATTGAGATTGAAAATCTGATATTGGAGGATTAGTATCAAAATGGCTAAAAAAACTGCAGTTATTCCTGTTGCAGGATATGGGACAAGATTTTTTCCAGCTTCTAGAGTTATACCAAAAGCTTTATTGCCAATCTTTGACACACCTGGGATTCAATTTGTAGTAGAAGAGGCTGTGAATTCTGGAATACAACATTTGATATTTGTGATTTCTAGTGATCAGGATTTGGTAAGGCAGTATTTTTCAGGAGTCAATAAAATTGATGTAATTTTAAAAGAAAAAGGAATGGCTGAAAAAGTAGAAATTCTTTCAAATAGTTTTAAAAACCTAGAGATTAAATATGTTTATCAAGAAGAACAAAACGGGCTTGGTGATGCTATTTTGCAAACAAAAAACATTATAGATGAAGATTTTTTTATAGTGATGTTGCCTGATGATATCGTTTTTAATCGAAGTCCATTTTTAAAGGATATGATCAATTCATTTGAAGAATGTAAAGGTTGCTATGTAGCGCTTAAAAAAGTTGCAGATGAAATGATTCCGAATTTGGGGATAGTCGATGCAAAAAAAATTAAATCTAATTTGTACTCGATAAATCGTTTGGTTGAAAAACCTTCTTTAGAGGAAGCTCCATCTAATTTGTCGATAATGGGAAGATATATACTTCCATATGAAATTTTCCATCATTTAGAAAATATACAATTTGGAGCTAATGGTGAAAAGCAATTGACTGATGCTTTAAATTTGATTTTATCTGATTTGCAGGTGTTTGGATTTGGATTTTCTGGCGATCATTTTGATATTGGAACGCCTCAAGGTTTATTAGATGCATCAAACTATTATCTATTAAATCATTGATTATATTGTGTTATATTTTTCAGTTAGTTTAGTGTTGCTATAGTATCTAGTTCAAATTAGAATAAACTACAATTGAAGATATAAATCAAGTACATATTTTAAAAAAACAGAAAGGCAAGTAAATGGTTGCACGAATAGGCATCAACGGTTTTGGAAGAATAGGCAGACAAGTTTTAAGAGCCACTATTGAGAGACATCCGGAGATTTTACAGGTTGTAGCTGTTAATGATTTAGGTGATACATCTACAAATGCCCATTTATTTAAATATGATAGTAATTATGGAATTTATCCAGGTGACGTTGAGACGGGAGAAGATTCGGTCATAATTGATGGATCTCAAGTGAAGATTCTGTCAGAGAGGGAACCTTCTAAAATAGACTGGGGACAGCATGGAGTAGATATTGTTGTCGAGTCAACAGGATTTTTCACAGATGGAGCTGCTGCTGCTGGACATTTACAGGGAGGGGCTAAAAAAGTAATTATTTCAGCTCCTGCAAAAGGTGAAGATATTACAGTTGTGTTAGGAGTTAATGAGGGTTCATATATTCCAGACAAGCATAACGTTGTTTCAAACGCATCATGCACAACGAACTGCATTGCAACTATGGCGAAGGTAATTCATGATAAATTTGGAGTTGATGAGGGATTTATGACGACTATTCATTCTTATACTGGAGATCAACAGATTTTAGATAAAATTCACGAAGATCTTAGACGTGCAAGAGCAGCGGCAACTAATATTATTCCAACTACCACTGGTGCAGCTAAAGCAGTCGGTTTAGTATTGCCTGATTTAAATGGTAAAATTGACGGGATGTCGTTTAGGGTCCCTACAGCTACTGTGTCGGTAACTGATTTTGTAGTAAAGTTAAAAAAGGGTGCTTCAGTAGATGAAATTAATGATTCTTATAAAGAGGCTGCTAATAGCAATCTTAATGGCATTTTGGATTACACAGATATTCCTTTAGTTAGTTCAGATTTCAAGAAAAATCATCACAGTAGTGTGATAGATGGTCAATCAACAATGGCAATAAGCAGTCAATTTGTCAAGGTTGTGGGATGGTATGATAACGAGTGGGGTTATAGTTGCAGAACTTCTGATTTAGCCAGGTTTATATCCGACCAGGGATTGAATTAATTTTACTTTCAGGATAATTATGAAAACATTTGACGGCAAAATAGTATTTGTGACAGGCGGTTCTCGAGGTATTGGTAAAACTATAGCATTAGAGTTTGCAAATCTTGGCGCTGATATTGCATTTAATTATTTTAGAAGTGACAAATCAGCCTTAGAAACTCAAAATGAGATAGAACAAAAAGGTGTCAGGTGTTTAAAAATTCGTTCAAACTTGTCAGATACTACCAAAATAAAGTCAATGTTCAAAGAAATAAAAAATCATTATGGCAAATTAGATATTCTCATTAATAATGCTGCTTCAGGTGTTCAGAAATCAGCTGCTGAATTAGAAGAAAAACATTGGGATTGGACAATGAACGTTAATGCTAAAGCACCTTGGATTTGTTCTATTGAAGCTTCAAGATTAATGGATAATGGTGGCAATATTGTTAATATAACTAGTGAAGGGTCAAGGCATGTTTTGCCATACTATTTTTCTGTAGGCACATCAAAGGCTGCATTAGAATCTGCTACAAGATATTTGGCTGTTGAATTATCTTCGAAAAATATTTCAGTAAACGCTGTTTCAGGTGGGTATATTGAAACAGATGCCTTGGATTCTTTTCCAAATAAAGATTCAATGTTGGAATCCGGTCAAAAAACGTTGATTAATAGGATTGTAAGTAAAAAAGATGTTGCTGATGCAGTAGTTTTTTTATGTTCTGAACAGGGCAATGCTATCAGAGGACAAATCATCGTTGTAGATGGAGGAGCATCTTTAAAAGTTCTTTGACAGATATCTGTGTGAATAATAGTAGTGTTATTTTAACTTAGCTTTTAAGGCTGATCTCATTTCTTTAACCCTGCCCAAATCAGGGTGTTTGTCATCTTCTTGGCTTTTGTCATAAATGACATCATCATTAGCTATAACTTTTAAAACACCGCTTTCACCAGGGGTTAACGTTAAAGCAATTCCATTGCCACATTCAGCAAAAAATTCATTAGCCATCCAGGCCGCTTCAGCATGATAACTTCAGGGGACGCAGTATATTATTTCTACACGCAGTTTGTTTTCCAAAGACACAATCAACTCCGTTAATATCTTGAGAGATTCAATTTGTAAAATGAGGTTAGCATTGATGAATATGCATGTCAATCAGGCAAGCATTATGAGATGTTTTGAAATTAAGTGTAAAATAGAAATGATTTAAAGATTTGATTTGAAAATATTTTAAGATTACAGGTGTATATAATAATATGAAACAACTAAAGATTGATATATTTGCTGACTATGCATGTCCATTTGTTTTTAATGCTTATATTTGGTTGGGTAAAATCAAGAATCATTATGGAGATAATTTAAATATAAATTGGAAAAGCTTTTTGTTAGATACGAAAGATGAAAACTTTGATTGGAAAAATCCTGAAACATGGAGTTCAAATAGATCTTTGATGTCTCTAATTGCAGGGAAAGCGGCTAAGAGGCAAGGAGAAGATTTATTTAAGAGATATCATGATAAATTATTGATGTCACGTAATAGCCAAACAGGTAGAATTCGCCTAAATGATAAATCAACTTTAATTCAATTAGCCCATGAATGTGATTTAAATTTAGACCAATTTGAATTTGATTTAACCAGCGAAGAAGTAATTGACGAAGTTTCTACTGACCATAATGAAGCAGTCAATAAATTTGGTGTTTTTGGGACTCCCACTTTTGTATTTGAAAATGGAAACGCAATATATTTAAAAACTTTTATTCCTCCAGAACAAAATATTATACAGAATTTTGAACATTTTTTATCCATTGCTAAGGACTGTTCATTTATAGGAGAAATGAAAAGACCTCAACCTCCATGGCCAAGTGGTTATGATGTTTGATTTAAAACGAATTAAGGAATTTGAAGACAAGCTTGGGATTTGTTTTAAAAATCAAGATTTGATAATCACGGCATTAACGCATTCATCGTTTATTAATGATTTTTATCAAGATAATGATATTGGTTTAGAATCTAATGAAACCCTTGAATTTTTAGGAGATGCTGTGATTGGTATGATTGTTTCTAAACTTCTGTATGATATGTTTCCGAAATGGCAAGAAGGTTCTTTAACCAAAGCTAAGGCTTCAATTGTAAGTGGTTCTAATTTGGCAAAATTATCAAATCATCTAGAGTTGCCCCAATACATTTATATGGGTAAAGGAGAAGAAAAAAGTGGAGGAAGGACTCGAAGTAGTAATCTAGCAAATGCATTCGAGTCTTTGATTGGCGCTTTGTTTATTGATCAAGGATATGATATTTGCTTTGGTGTCATTCAAAAAGTTGTAGATGAAGATTTGAAATTTCTTGAAAGTGATACTGGGGCCAATGAAATTTTCGGTAATTATAAAGGAACTTTACAGGAAAAATTATTGGCTAAGAAATTAAATTTACCTATTTATAAAGTTGTAAGTATTCAAGGACCTGATCACAATCCTTCTTTTACAGTTGAAGTTTATATTAATGGAGGATGTTTTGGTTTAGGGGTAGAAAAAACCAAGCTATTAGCTGAGCAAAAAGCTGCATTAAATGCATTGAATAATCCAAAAACTTTTTCTAATTAGACAAGAAGTAATTTTCAAGATAATTTATATCTAACTCTGGGTACAATGGAAATTGTTCTAATAATTTTGTGACATTAGTTTTAGCTTGATTAAGTGAATCTTCATTTAGATTAAATCTTGCCTTTGATAATTGTCCTGCATTAGATCCTTTGCTAATTGTCTGGGGAGTAGTATTTTCTAAGACAATTTTTAAAGTTTCTGCAATGCTTTTCATTTCTTGAGTTCCCATTCCAAGAGAAGTAATAGCTGGAGTCCCCAATCTTAATCCACTTGTGTACCATGGGCCGTTTTTGTCGAAAGGAAGTGAATTTCTGTTCAGGGTAATTTTCGCACTTCTTATTGCTGATTCAGCTTGTCGTCCAGTGAGGTTGAATTTTGACACATTGATCAAAAGTAGATGATTGTCTGTGCCGCCAGTTAAGACATCGAGCCCTTGTTTGATACAATTTTCAGCAAGTGAAGATGCATTTTGAATAATATTTTTTGTATAAATTTTGAACTCTTCAGATTGTGCTTCTTTAAATGCTAAAGCTTTAGATAGTATGATCTGAGGTAAAGGGCCTCCCATCACCATAGGGCATCCTTTGTTAACTTGGTCTGAAAACTCTGAAGTAGATAAAATCATACCTCCCCTAGGTCCTCTTAATGTTTTATGGGTAGTAGATGTGACAATATCTGCAAATGGAATAGGGTTAAAATCTCCTAAGAAAGCTTTTCCAGCAACTAAGCCAGAAAAGTGAGCCATATCAACCATAAGGATGGCGCCAATTTCGTCAGCTATTTCTCTAAAAATTTTGAAGTTAATTTTTCTGGAGTAGGCACTATATCCAGCAAGCAAAATTAATGGTTGAAATTTTTTTGCTTTATCTCTAATAACATCGTAATCAATTAGCATAGTTTTTTGATCTACATCGTAAGATTCAACATTAAACATTCTTGAAGATACATTATGTCTATATCCATGGGTTAAATGCCCGCCGGAGTAGTAGTTCATGCCTAATAATTTTTGTTCGCCAAAAGATTTTCGTAATTCAGACCATTCATTTTCTGAGAGTTGAGACACATCTTTTTTATCAATTTTAGATAAAAAAGGATCTTGTACTCTCTGGTTTAGAACAGACCAAAAAGCAATTAAGTTTGCATCTGCACCTGAGTGAGGTTGAACATATGCATTTTCTGAGTCAAAAAGTTGGCAAGCTGCTTTAACTGCCATATCTTCAATTTCATCAACGTTATCACATCCAGCATAGAATCTATGATAAGGAAACCCTTCAGCGTATTTATCTGTGAATAAATTTCCCATAGCTACTTGTACAGCAATAGAAGAAAAATTTTCACTTGCTATCATTTTTAAATTGTTTTTTTGATCTGAAAGTTCCTGAATTATAGATTTAGTAATTTTTGGGGAAACAGAATTGATATGGTCTAACATTGCCATATATGCTACTGCTCCAGAATTAATATTTTGGTTTTGAACAGAAGATTTTTTTAAATAATCTGTGATTAAAGAATTTTGATTCATACTATTTTTTTACATCAATCAATTTTTATTAAATTAAGATATTTCAAAGGGACGTTTCTTAACTTTTCAGGTTAATATTGTATTTTATTGAATAAGACATGTAAGTAATTATGCACGGTTATATTCTAAATATTTTAATATTTAGTTATAATTGTTTTTGTAGATTGTTATATGGAGATTTGCAATTGGTTGATCAAGAGAAAATTAAACGATCATTTAGGGAGATTATTATTTCAATTGGTGAAAATCCAGATCGAGATGGATTGTTAAATACCCCTGAAAGGTTCGCTGTTTTATATGAAGAATTATTTTCAGGATTAAAATTAAATCCAGATGAAGTTTTACGTGAATCTTTCCAAGAGCCTGAAAATTGCGATATGATTGGTATTGTAGGCATTCCATTTTATTCTGTATGCGAGCATCATTTTTTGCCATTTTGGGGGAATGTTGATGTAGCGTATATTCCTACTGATAAAATCGTAGGAATCAGTAAATTGGTTAAAGCTGTAGAAGTTTTATCTAAACGACCTCAGTTACAAGAGAGACTGGGAACTCAACTTGCTAATTGTATTTTGAATACTTTATCACCTTCAGGTGTAGGAGTTAGAATTGAGGCTGAACATATGTGTATGTCTATGCGTGGGATTAAAAAACCTGGAACAAAAGTAGTTACCTTCAATAAGTTTGGACTAATTAATGAACAGGAATCTTCACAATTAGAATTTTATGAAATATTGAGGAAAAAATAGCTTGAAAATTTCTGTTTTAGATCGTTTTGATTCCGTTTTTGATGATTGGGAAAAATTGATTAAAAATACGGAGAGTTCACCTTTTATTTCTCCGTTTTGGCAGAAATTATGGTGGGAGAACTTTGGTGAAGGCAGTCTATATATCACTAAGATTCTTGATGGGCAAGAAGTCATTGGAATTGTTCCGTTATATTTAAATGGAAATACAGCTAGATTTATTGGAGGGACAGATCTTTTTGATTATCAAGATTTTATTCTTAAAAATGGATGCGAAGAAAAAGTCATAAAAACATTTTTAGACCATGCGGCCTTACTAGATTGGAATGAAATTGAATTATTTTCAATTCCAGAAAATTCATTAAGTATTGATTTACTGGAACGCCTAAGTGGAGGGTTAGGATTTTCATTTGAGGCTTCTGTACTAGAAACTTCTCCTGGGAAATGCTTGCCTGAAACTTGGGAGGAATATATTTCTGAACTTTCAAAAAAAAACAGACATGAACTTAGACGGAAATTCAAAAGAATTCAAGAAGAAGGATATAAATTTTATACTTGTGAAGAATTTGATTTGCTTGATTCTTTATCTGATTTTTTTAGACTTCATAAATTGAGTGGAGTTGATAAATCAGATTTTATGACCACTGAAAGGGAGAGATTTTTTACTGAAATAGCCATTCATCATGCGAAAAAGAAACAGATGAATCTTTCTTTTGTGGAGATGAATGGCGTTAGAGTTGCTGCAAGTTTTTGTTTTGATTATGGCGATTATACATTTTTATACAATAGTGGATATGACACAGGTTTTTCGTCATTCAGCGTTGGGTTGATATGTAATGCATTAGTGATTAAATCATCAATTAATCAAGGTAAAAAATTCTTTGATTTTTTAAGAGGTGATGAAAGATATAAATATCATCTTGGTGGAACTGATAAATCTGTTTATAAAATTGTTTTATCTAAAAAGTAAAGATTAAAATGAAACGAATTGCAATTTTCAGCTTACATTCTTGCCCGGCAGGGCAACTGGGAAATTTGGATGTAGGAGGAATGAATATATATGTTTTAATGCTTTCAAAACACCTTGTACATCTTGGATTTTATGTCGATATTTTTACTAGAAATCATGATGGTTGTATTTATCCACAGATTGGTGTTGTTGATCCACAAGTTAGATTAATTCACATAGAGGTTGGCGATGTAAATATTAATAAGGTTGATTTGTATGAATATGTAGATCAATTTGTATCAAACGTAAAATTTTTTTCTGATAACAATTCACTTCAATATGATTTAATTCATTCACATTATTGGTTGTCAGGATGTGCTGGAGAAAAGTTAAGTGACGTTTGGGGAGTAAATCATTTACTGACTTTTCATACTACAGCAAAGGCTAAATTGGGTGTAAATATTATTGAGAAAAATGAAGAGATCAGAAATTTAATGGAGAAAAAACTTTTCTTTTCTGCTGATGTAATAATAGTGTCAACTTTACAAGAAAAAAAAGATTTGGAACGATATTTCAACGGTAGTGCTAAAAAAAGTTATGTAATAACTCCTGGTGTGGATTTGTCGATTTTTTATTCTGTTGAGAAGTCCTTTGCCAAAGAGAAACTTTCTCTTGTTGATGATTTTATTGTTTTATTCGTAGGTAGATTAGACCCAATAAAGGGGATTGATTTACTTATAGAATCCTTTGCCCAGATTCAACAGCTTGAATTTGCAAGGCTAGTAATAGTCGGTGGATGTAAAAAAGGAGAGGATAGTACATATTTAACAAAAATTAAGAATTTGGCTAAAGATTATGGGGTTGAACAAAAAATTAATTTTGAAGGAAGTGTAGATCAAAAGGATTTATATTTGTACTATAACGCAGCTGATGTTTTTGTTGTTCCATCTCATTATGAAAGTTTTGGTTTTGCAATCTTAGAATCTATGGCTTGTGGAACACCAGTAGTATCAACTTCGGTTGGAGTTTCAAAGAATTTAATCAAAAATGGCCAAACTGGATTTTTAGTTGATGTAGGGTCTTCTGATGAGTTGTCAAAAAAAATTGAATGTCTTTTGGGGGATTTAGTTTTAAGAGAAAAGATAGGTTCAAATTCCTATAACCTGGTTAAGGAAATGAGTTGGCCAAACATGGCATTGGAATTAGCTAAGGTTTATAAAACATTGCTTAGGGTGTAATTTCTGACAAATTAAGAGATTCAAATTTTTTAAAGTATTTTTTCAAACCATATTGTAGAAAAATATTTTTTGAATCCTAACTCAGTATAGAGTTTTACAGCAGGAAGATTTATCTCGTCAACTTCCAGAGTGATAGTTTTAATATTATTTGATTTAAGATAGTTCATGCCAGCTAATGCTGTAATTTTACCTATTCCAAGATTTCGAAATTTTGGATGCACTCCAAGCATACCTATTTTGCCAACATTTTTTTTGAGTATCACTGTCCAGTTGAAACTTACAAATTTGTTATTTTTTTTCAGGACAACTATATCTTTTAGGCTGTTTCCAGATGAATAAATTGAATGAATAATTTCTTTAACCGTGTTAGGGCAAAACCCCCATTCGTTTTCAAATACTTTATTTAAAATATCAGTAAATATTTTTTCATCGCCTATTTGAAGGTAATGTAATTCTAAAGTTTTAGGTATTTCAATAGATTGCAAAATATTTCTATCATGTATTAAATTCGAGTATTTTTTTATTTTTTTGAATCCGAGTTTTGTCAATATGTTTTGTATTTGGAGATCATGTTCTTGTGTTTGAATATGCATTTTTCGAATATGCATTTTTTTTAAATAATTTATATTTGATTGAATTAATTTTTTTGAATCAGGCTCAGAAAAATTTATTCTTTTAATTCCTAGGAATGTTACAGCTCGAGAAATTTTTTTTTCAATGTTTGTTACAGAAATTCCAGATATGCTGTCTTTCTTCTTAATTGAAAAGAATTTTTTAGGTCTTATAGACGTGGTTTGAAATAAGTTGTCTAAAATAGGATGAGGGAAGTTTTGTGGCCATTCAGACTTGTAGAGGTTTTTCAAAAACAAATTCCAAATATCCGGGTTAATGGATTCCAAGATTGCAAATTCCGAATCATTTGTTTTTTTTATCATTCACTTCCGCCTGAAGTTAAGTAATGTTTTCCCCAAAGATAATTTTTGGAGTAATTTCAATTATAACGAAGTCTATTTTTTTCAGAGCTTCTTTTGAATATTTTTGTCCATCTTCTTTTCCTCTGTATGAGATAGACATTGTTTCAACAATTCCTTTGATATTTTGGGCATGTAATTTGGCCACACCAGAGATTTGAACGTATTTATGATCTCCGTCAGATTGACATACACAGATTCCAACATTCGGGTTTTTTTTAATGTTTTTAATTTTTACGGATGTTTTTTCTGATGCAACTATAATTTTTTTGGAGTTATATAAATGCCAGACAGGAGTCATGTGCGTTGTACCATCTGGTTTTAGGGTAGTAATTATTGCTATTAACGGTTTCTTAAGAAATACATCAATTTCTTTTTTAGTCATTTTGCTCAATTGATCAAGTTCCTAATTAAGTTTTTATCTTTAAGCTAAATATTTTCCAATTTCGATTCAATTGTTTCCCAAATCATTTTACTAATTTCTGTTTTGTTTAAATCAGCATTAATGACTTTCCACCTATTTGGTTCATTTTTTGCTAATTTAAGGTATCCGTTTCGGACTCTGTTCAGGAATTCATTTGATTCTGTTTCGAATCTTACTCCTTCAGTTTCTCTTTGTCCCTGTGATTCATTTAGATTAAATCCCATTTGATAAGAACCAAGTCTTTCAATTCCAATTTTTGGATTGAAGTCTAGGAGAAAC
>Ga0114996_10005825_pt1 | contig 14381 bp, 23 predicted proteins | sample ArcticOcean_MG_C_4_FD_87039 | JGI IMG/M metagenome (GOLD analysis project Ga0114996, IMG submission 87039) | Marine microbial communities from western Arctic Ocean - ArcticOcean_MG_CB4_134 | ecosystem: Environmental > Aquatic > Marine > Oceanic | place: Arctic Ocean: Canada Basin | collected...
AGCACCGAACTTCGATCATTGCCATAAGACTAATACCTTTAGGGGGTGGCTATGTATGGAATGCAACACTTCAATAGGCAAACTCGGTGACACTTTAGAAGGTGTTATGAATGCAGTGAGGTATCTCTCATGAAACTTTTAGTGGATGCAGATTATGTCGTTTACAAATGCTGTGCAGCACAGGAAGATGAGATCGACTTTGGTGATGATGTCATCTTAGTTGTATCAAAATTCAAGGATGCTTACAACCATGTCAAGCGAGACTTAGCCAAGATTAAGAATGAGTTCTTATGGGATACACCTGAACTGGTGCTATTCTTCAGCGACTCAAAGAACTTTAGAAAAGAGATCTACTCTGATTATAAAGGTAATCGAAATAGAAAAAAGCCCTGTGGTTACCGACGCGTAATCGAAGAGCTAAAGAATGAGTTCACAGTCATCAAAATGGATACTTTAGAAGCAGACGATGCTATGGGTATTTATTCAACAGAACATCCAGGTAATATCATCTGCTCACCTGATAAGGACATGAGACAGATACCCGGACTCCTCTATAACATGTCTGAGACCGTCACCATTGACCCTGTAGAGGGTGCAAAGTGGCATCTTATACAATCCCTAGCAGGAGATCAAACAGACGGTTACAGCGGCGTTCCTGGGATAGGAATTAAACGTGCAGTAGCACTGTTTGAAGAGACTGGATATAACTGGAAGACAGTAGTCAAAGCTTTCAAAGATAAAGATCTTGGAGAAGACATTGCACTACAAAACGCACGCCTTGCCCGTATCTTACAAGTAGAAGATTATGACTACAAAAACAAACGACCTATTCATTGGACCCCCGCCTCCGATTACAGCATTAACAGTTGAACAAGATTTAAAGATGCGTCAGATAACAGATGCATTGAACAATCCTGCGACACAAAAGGATGACATCATCACTGTCTTCCTTGCCTTACAACGTCAAGCCTTTGTGCTTGGCAATAACCTATCACAACTAGTAAAGACATGGCCACATCCCCTAAGTACTACACAATAGGATCAATTGAGCCTTGGGATTTCATCAGAGATCAGAAGCTGAACTATCACCTCGGTTGTGCAATTAAATACATCTGCCGAGCTGGTCATAAAGATAGCAAATCAGAGGATCTAGAAAAAGCTATCCACTACATACAGAATGAACTTGAAAACACAGTATATGAGTCAGAGCTTACTGGACCAAGCTCACCACTTCCGAAAAGCTTACAATTTAGTTGTGACTGGGACGAGTGGCAGACTGATCCAGAAATGTTTGATCGATGAAGAATGGAGTGAATTCCATGAAGCTTATCATCATGAACCAGAAGAGAATCAACTTAAAGAACTAGCTGATCTAGTTTATGTTTGTTATCAATTTGCAGCATCACAAAACTGGGACCTAGATGAAGCTATGAGACGTGTTCATAAGTCGAACATGTCTAAGTTAGATAAAGACGGTAACCCTATCTACAGGGCAGACGGTAAGGTTCTCAAAGGCCCTGGATATGCACCACCTACACTAATAGATTTAATTTAATGTCAAACTATATCTCTCGAACAGGACGAGTTCAATCCTGGATGGATGACCCTACAGGTCGCCTGCCTGTCAGCTGCACGGTATTCCAAGTTGCTAACGAAATGGAAGGACCAGAAGGTATCGAAGCCAGCTGGCGCTTTGCGAGTCACGCCCTTAGGTATGGCGCAGGTTGTGCTATCCACCTATCTCAACTTGACCCACGTGGTTATACACGAGAGTCAGGTGTAGTTGCATCTGGACCTGTATCTTTCGGTAAAATTTATTCAACACTAAATGAAATTCTTAGGCGGGGCGGAATTTACAAAAATGGAGCAATCGTCCTGCATCTTGATCTCAGTCATGCTGATGCTAGGGAGTTTATTACTACTCCACGATCCGAACTCCCCTGGGTCAAACGATGCATCAATATTACCGAGGAGTGGTGGAACAGTTGTTCCTTTAAAGACGATCTATTACATGGAATCAAATCAGGCGACATTTGGCTCAACAAACTAAGGTACGATAACAATGGATCAAGAATATTCGGTAACGTCTGCCTCGAGGTTTACTTGTCCTCACGTGGCACTTGCCTCTTACAACATATCAATCTCGGTGCCTGTGAATTCGACGACATACCCCGAGCTTTCGTTGAAGGTATGTCCGGACTGTGCGCACTCCATAGTCAAACAGGTGTTGGAGAAACTGGCGAGTACCTCCCACCCGAAACTGACAGACAAGTGGGTCTCGGAATGCTTGGACTCGCTAACCTCCTACGGCGGTACGGTGTAACTTACGAACAATTTGGTAGAGCTTTAGAACAATACAACTCTGGTGAAACTATCCGCTCTGCAGCTTATGAACTTGTCTTACAACTTGCTTCAGGAATTAATCAAGCAACCGAAGTCGCTCGCAACGCTAATATGGTTCGAGCCTTTGCTATTGCACCAACCGCCAGTTGCAGTTATAGAAGCATGGATCTGGATGGCTATACTTGCACACCAGAAATCGCTCCACCTATCTCGACGACAGTCGATCGCGACTCAGGTACTTTCGGAGTGGAAACTTTTAACTATGGACCAGTCGAGACAGCTAGTGAAGTAGGTTGGGATAATTATAAAAGAGTGGCTGACGGTATCATGACGATGCTGGATGCCAAAGGGCTTCTTCATGGATATAGTTTCAACTCTTGGAGTGATATTGTAACCTACAACAATGAGTTTGTTGAAGAGTGGCTAAGGTCCCCACAGACATCTCTCTATTACAGCTTACAGGTAATGGGAGACACTCAAGATAAGACCGATGCATATGCTGCCTTAGAAGGTAGTGATGTAGATGAATACTTGAGTGATTTATTTAACAACAGCGAACTTACTTGTGATTGTCAGGAATGAAGAACCCTTATCAGAAACTGCTACAACGGAAACGAAAATGGACACCGGTACAGACGACTGCCGGTACATGCATGGATGGAAGCCAGGAGACCCTGCGCCGTGTGATTGCGCTTCGACATATGGAACTACCTGTGGGAGATTTTATTACTGATGCTCTATCCACTGACGTTCCAGAGTTGGCACGGGAGTTGCTCCTTTCCAATGTTAAAGATGAAGAGAACCACGATTTGGCGCTCGGTTACATTGCCACAGCTTTCGGTGTGGATCCAAAGGCTGAGAAGGAAGCGTTGGCGCTCAGAGAAGCTTGGACTTCGCATCCAGATCACACTATCCTCAAAGCGATGGTGGCCGAACGTGCGATTTTCTTCGTACTACTCCCATTTCTTAGGTGGAATGGTGATGCTGGAATGCGAACAGTATCAGCCGACATATCACGCGACGAACAGGTCCATGTCGCGGCTAATTCAATTGTTTGTAGAGAACTCAAACTAGAAGCGAGTCCATCCCTGGATAAGTTGAGGAAAGCCACCATCAATTGGGTGATGCAACCACTAGGTACTAATACTACCGATAAAAAACTAGATAAAAAATTTTGGCTACGTGCCAGCGATCAGCTGATGTATCAAGGTAAAGCCCCAGAGCTTTCCTATACAAAGTCAGCACGTATGCCTGCCTTCTTTGAGCACAGTAATGTCAACCTCCCCTCTTACGCTTGATCTCTTAGAGGTCAAAGGTATGCAAGCTAATGCCTTACTACAAACATTAGAAGAAACATTCCCACCAACAAACCCTAACCCAGAAGATACAATGGAAAAGATTATGTACAGGTCGGGACAACATAGTGTTGTCGAATGGATCATTAATTATATGGAGGAAAACTAATGGGAGCGAAACGATACTCAAATAACGCTAGTTCTATAAGCTACGGGGAGAAAACATCTTCACACGGTTACTACGCACCTGCTCAGAAAGGTGGTTCGTACGCTGGTACAAATTCAAACGGTTCGCGTTGGACAAGTACAAATATGGAATGGTATCCAACGCAAGCTGCTGCCCCCAAACCTACCGCTGCTGCCGCACCAGCACCAATTGCTGCACCACAAGCAGCTACTCCTGCATTCGATAAGAGGATTGCTGATATCAATAGTAGTTATGCAGCAGAGACTACACGTCTTACTGGTCTTATGGCTCAACAACAGAAAGATTATAATACTAGATCTACTAATCAGATGAGCATGTTTAATCAAAGGTCAGCTGAACAACAAGCAGCCTTTGATAAGTACAGTGGTGAACAAGATAAAAAGATTTCTAACCTTAGTAACTCTGTAGCTAACTCTGCATCGCAGTATGATCCTACAAAGAATATGAGTACCAGTAATAACATTAACCCTGCTCTTACGATTCAAGAGAAAGGTAAGGATCTAAGTAAAGGTACTCAACGTTACAACCGTAACAGTAAACTAAACATTACAAACGTAAACGTATAAACACATGTCAGCTAAACAACGTTATGATGCGCTGACTTCAGACCGTAGTCAATTCCTTGATGTAGCTAAAGAAGCATCTAGATTAACCTTACCTTACCTTATAAGTGGTGAAGAAGAGAGTTCAGGATCTAAAGTTCTTAGAACACCATGGCAATCAGTCGGGGCCAAAGCGGTTGTGACGTTGGCTAGTAAGCTAATGCTTGCGCTCCTTCCTACACAAGGGTCATGGTTTAAACTACAGTTAAATGAATCAGCAGTAAAAGAAGAGTTCCCTCCTGAAGTAAGGAGTGAATTAGATTTAAGTTTCAGTAAGATTGAACGTAGTGTTAATGAAGCTATCGCAGCTAGTAGTGATCGTGTTGTAGTGCATCAAGCACTTAAGCATTTGGTTGTTGCTGGTAATGCACTTATCTTTATGGGTAAGGATGGACTTAAACTATATCCACTCAATCGTTTCGTAGTTGAACGAGATGGTAATGGGAACATTATCGAGATCGTCACTAAAGAACGTATCAACCGTGAACTATTAGTAGGTGTACTAGAAGAACCTAAACCTAACTCTGTCTCTAGTCAGATGGATCAAAGGGATAATGAAGTTAGTATCTACACTCATGTCAAACGACTTGGTTCCACTATTATGTGGCATCAGGAAGTGGATGATGTTGTACTACCTAAGTCAACAGGTAAAGCACCTATTGAGACCACACCATTTTTAGTTCTACGTATGAACTATTGCGATGGTGAAGTATATGGTAGAGGTAGAGTAGAAGAATTCATGGGTGATCTTAAGTCACTTGAAGCACTCTCTCAGGCCCTCGTAGAAGGCTCTGCAGCAGCCGCTAAAGTAATCTTTACTGTCAATCCATCTAGTACTACAAAGCCTGCCACACTGGAACGTGCCCCCAATGGAGCTATCGTTAGTGGTCGCCCCGATGATATCGGAGTGGTGCAAGTTGGCAAGACAGCAGATTTCAAAACAGCATACGAAATGATGTTGCAATTAGAGAAACGTATCTCTGATGCATTCCTTATTATGCAAGTCCGTAACTCAGAACGCACAACTGCTGAAGAAGTACGGATGACACAAATGGAATTGGAAGCTCAACTCGGTGGCCTGTTCAGCATGCTTACCGTTGAATTCCTAGTACCTTATCTCAATAGAAAGATGTCAGTCTTTCAGAAGACCGGTGAGATACCTAAGATTCCTAAAGGAATTGTCAAACCGACAATCGTTGCTGGTCTCAATGCACTTGGCCGTGGTCAAGATGCAGAACAACTCACAATGTTTATCACTACTCTTGCTCAGACAATGGGACCTGAAGCTATTGCTCAGTACATTAGTCAAGAGGAATACATTAAACGCTTAGCTGCTTCACAAGGTATTGATTACCTTGGACTTATTAAAAGTCAAGAACAGATGCAAGGTGAGCAGCAACAGCAACAACAACAAGCCCAACAAATGGAGCTTACAAAACAAGCATCCAAGATTTCTGAACTTGGTATGGAACAACAACAAATTCAAGATGGACAAAACGAAACCAACCCAAACCCACAAGGTCAAGCAGAAGCCCCTGCCTAAAGCGGCTGAACCTGAAGCAATCAAACCCCTTGCAAGTAACAAGTATGCACCTAAACAAAAGGTGGGTAGTCCACAACTACGACAAGCTAATCGTGTATCGACAGTAGGTCTCGGTGGTCTTGAAGTAATTACTGCAGAAGGTATGAAAGAATGAGTACACTTACTTATGATCCAACACCTGCTGATAACCCTGAGTTCTCTGAAGAGGAACAGGCAGCAATCCAAGTAGGTGAAGCACTAGAAGAACAACAGAACGGACTACTTGCTGGTAAGTTTCAAGATGCAGAAGCATTAGAGAAGGCTTACATTGAACTGCAAGGTAAGTTAGGTAGTGCATCAGAAGAATCAACTGATGAACCTGAAGTAGAAGAAGAAAAGGAAGAGCAATCTACTGCTCTACTTGAACGTCTATGGCAAGAAGCAAGTGCTGAGAAACTTACTGAAGAAACTATTAATGAGTTACGCTCTGCTTCACAAGATGACCTTGCTAAGATGTATCTTGAATATAGAGATGAAGTAGAAGCTAATAAAGCAGCAGAACCTACAGTACTTACTGAAGAACAAGTAGGTGGCTTGAAGAACATCGTAGGTGGTGAACAACGCTACAACGATATGATGGCCTGGGCTGGTAATAACCTAGCTGAAGGTGACATCAATATGTTTGATCATGTAATGGATCATGGAGATCCTGCCTCATGTTTCTTTGCTATTCAAGCACTTCAATATAGGTTCCAAGAGGGAACAGGATACGACGGACAAATGATTACAGGTAAACCTGCTGCTAATAAAGCAGATGTATATCGTAGCCAAGCTGAGCTTGTAGCTGCACAAGGAGACTCTCGTTATGAGAATGATCCAGCATATCGTAATGATGTAATGGAGAAACTTATGCGATCACCCAATCTACAATTTTAAATGACAACAGTTAAAGAAGACGGCGGACGAACAAACATCTACGCCACTGAACCCACTATGGAGATTATGGAAGTGAACGAATTGCATTCAGAAAAAGCTGAACGCCTTAACGGACGCCTTGCAATGCTTGGTGTCATCGCTGCTCTAGGAGCCTATGCAGTAACAGGTCAACTTATCCCAGGTATTTATTAATGAAAGCACTACTACTTATCCCTGCACTACTTCTCTCTGCTATGCCAGGACACACTAATAGTGTTGATCCTTCTACTTCTGTAGAACGTGGTGCTCCTTACTCCATTCGTCAGTGTCCTGATACTGATGGATCCTTTGGTAAGTTTCTATGTTACAACCAACAAGTTGGACGAACTGTATCAGTACTAGGAGTACCTGTACTTCCTGTATATTTCGAGTCCACTAAGGTTCGTCAGGTGAACTGTAATGTTCGTCATCCTGGTGATACTGTACGTGGCACGATGGCTACTACTTACTGTCCAGTATTGGGTAGTCTTCCTAAGGCATCTTTCTTGGAATGATAGGTGTCGGAGCTACTCTTATGTTGCTCGCTAGCTATTATGGACCAGGATTACATGGGAACCTCACAGCTAGCGGCACACGATTTGACAGTAACGCAAGTACAGCTGCTCACAAATCACTTCCATTCGGCACAGAACTTCGCGTTTGTTATGTCGGTTGTGAAGTGGTGACTATCACTGACCGTGGGCCTTATGTTCATGGTCGTCACCTAGACCTCAGTGAAGGTACAGCAAGACGTATTGGACTTATCCATTCTGGTATAGGTAATGTAAAGACTACTAGGTTAAACTAATGGCATTAGAAAGTAAGTATCTTAAGGACTACAACACACGTGGTGCTAAGACTGAAAAGGATAAGCTAAAGATTAAACAATGGAAAGACTTGCCTAAGCAAGTAAAGAACAAAGTTAAAAAGTACACTGGCAAGAATGCTTAATGCCTTACTCCGCTGAAGAGCGGGCGGCGCGGAGACGAGAACAAGCTAAAAATCGTAGGAATAAGAAACGAGCTTACCTACATAAAGTTAAATTAGAAATGGGTTGTGAGGTATGCGGGTATAACGCACACCCTGCAGCTCTTCATTTTGATCATATAGACCCAAGCGAAAAGAAGTTTGGAATTGCAGACTTACATGCTGGTTGGGATGACATGATTACAGAAATAGATAAATGCAGAGTTCTCTGTGCCAACTGCCACTCAATTCACTCCTATGTGAATGAACACCATCTTAGCTAAATAGAATAAGAGGAGTGCAATTCTCCTCATAGCTATTGCCTGTCCTGGCATAAAACGGATTTTACTTACTAGAACAAAAACAAATGAACTACTATTTAAATGACCGCTACTATTTCGCTACAAAGACAACAGAATAACCCTTGGCAGAATTATCTTAGTTGGGTAACTAGCACAAACAATCGATTATACATCGGACATTTTGGTGTAGTAATGATTCCCTGTTTGCTAGCAGCAACAGCCTGCTTCATTATCGCCTTTATCGCCGCACCCCCAGTAGACATCGATGGAATCAGAGAACCAGTTGCAGGATCATTACTCTATGGAAATAACATCATCTCCGGTGCAGTCGTCCCATCTTCAAACGCCATCGGTCTACATTTCTACCCCATTTGGGAGGCAGCAAGTCTCGATGAGTGGCTCTACAACGGAGGCCCTTTCCAACTTGTCATCTTCCACTTCCTTATCGGTATCTACTCTTACATGGGACGCGAATGGGAACTTAGTTATCGACTTGGAATGAGGCCTTGGATCTTTGTCGCATACTCTGCTCCAGTTGCAGCAGCATTTGCTGTATTCCTTGTGTATCCTTTTGGTCAAGGTTCGTTCTCTGATGCAATGCCTCTTGGCATTTCTGGAACGTTTAATTATATGTTCGTCTTCCAGGCAGAGCACAACATTCTTATGCATCCCTTTCATATGCTTGGCGTTGCTGGTGTCTTTGGTGGATCACTGTTCAGTGCTATGCACGGGTCGCTTGTTACATCGTCTCTTATCCGTGAGACCTCTGAAGAAGTGAGTCAGAACTATGGATACAAGTTCGGACAAGAAGAAGAGACCTATAACATTGTCGCCGCTCATGGTTACTTTGGTCGTCTCATATTCCAGTACGCTTCTTTTAATAATAGCCGTAGCCTCCACTTTTTTCTCGCCGCTTGGCCGGTGGTAGGTATCTGGTTTGCAGCACTGGGTGTATCAACAATGGCATTCAATCTCAATGGATTTAACTTCAATCAATCTATTGTCTCCCGTGACGGACACGTCATCAACACCTGGGCAGACATCCTCAACAGAGCAGGACTCGGAATGGAAGTCATGCATGAGCGTAATGCCCATAACTTCCCGCTCGATCTTGCGTCAACTAGCGCCACACCTGTGGCCTTAATCACTCCAACTATTGGATAACAAATGACATCATCTAGGTACAGAAACATAGATGGTCTAGATGCTTACCGTACGGTCCCTCCCACCCAGGGACCCCGCGGCCTTGCTGGTCCCTCTGGACCTCAGGGACCTGAAGGTAAAACTGGACCGCAAGGATTACAAGGACCGATTGGTCCAAGAGGAGAACAAGGAGAACAAGGTGTCTCTGGAATCACAGGATCTACCGGTCCTGAAGGACATCCAGGAACCCCTGGAAGAGACGGTAGAGACGGAAGGAATGGAACACCCGGAACACCAGGAACACCCGGTCCTCTAGGACCACAGGGTGAACGTGGAGAACAAGGTGAGAAAGGACTGACTGGTTCTCAAGGTATTCAAGGACCACAAGGTCCATTCAATCAAAGTATACATAGAACAATGAGTACTATTTTAGAACGTTTAGCAGTACTTGAAAAGAAAGTGGAGAACCGTCGATGAGTTTTAGATCTTACATTAAAGTTGGACGTTCTGTTCCAAATAACTCACGTTATGTCAGACAAGTTGATGCTGGTTCTGGTGACGGAGATGGCTCATCAGGTGGAGGAGGTTCTGATGGTCTTGATGGTCTTGATGGTAAGGACGGTGAAGGTGTACCTGTCGGTGGTGAAACCGGTCAGATCCTAGCCAAGATTGATGAGAATGATTTCAATACTGAATGGATTGATAACTCATCAGTGTCAATTCTTGAGGAGTCACGTCCAGGAAAGCATGAAGGCGAACAAATTTTCTATGAAGGTAACTTATATGTCTGGGTTAATTCGGAGTGGGAAGTAATTGGGCCCACAGATATTGATGGTTATGCCACAGAACAATGGACAACAGAAGCTCTCGAAAGTTATCTAACCGTTGATGCTTTTGATAATGGCCAACAGATCCAGACTGATAGCATCAGTGATAACAGTAAAGCAATTGAACAGAATGCTTTAAACATTGCTGAACTAGAAGTAACCAAAGGCTCAGTCGCAAGATACAAAGTAGTCGATACTGCATTAGGTGTTGCATCCCGACCAGGCGAACTCTATACAAACAATAGTGATGCCAGTCTTGTCACAACGGTGAGCTTTGCTGCTGTTGACAGCAGCAGCAATGCAACCAAGCCAATGAATGATGGCGACATCATTGAGTTTGACTTTGGCAATGGAGTTGTTAGGTATGTAACAGGAGGGTCAGACGCTAACGCTTTGCCCGTCACCTATACCGACGGTCAGCACACTTTCAGCATCAATGAGGAGATGGATGTCTACATCTACCCTCAGAATAAAGCAGGCGCTAGCAAGGACTATGTTGATGAACAAGACGACTTAAAGTATGACAAGACAGGTGGATTCATTACTGGACCCATAAAAGTTCAAGTTGATTCTCCATCGTCTCAGACTTGTTATGCAATCTATGAACCAGAAGGCGTAAGAACCTATTACATCTGGAATCCCGGCGGGCGGGGCGAAAACATTAAGCACGTCTGCCTGGATGGTAGCGATTTTGAGATTACTACTACAGCCACAGTTAGCGGATCTAAGAAGACAGTAAGTCCTGCTATCTTTGGCTATCAGAATATCACTCTTAGCGGCGGAACAATCAGGCCACAAAGCGCCTCAGCAGATGTAACCGTCTCTCACAAGATAGACACTGCACATACTTTTGAAGGACGAGCAATATTCAAGCTCCCGTCTGCTGGAGACGGCTTCACTATTAGAGGTAACGCCACCGATGAAGACAAACTTTTGTCGACTTACCACAACAACGGTGGCGCGACTAAAGATGCTATCAACTACGCCGGTAGAACTGACAGTGATTCCAACATCCAGAACAAAGCATCAGTACAGGACTTAATACAAGCAGCCGGTGTAGCCACACCCGTTGGCGCAATCATGATGTGGATGAACCCGACAGCCCCTACTGGGTGGTTCTTGATGACAGGAACTTCTTTCAGCGTCAATACATATCCTCTGCTGCACGCTTACTTATCGAATACATACGGATATTCATCAGGCATACTCCCCAACTGGCGTAACTACTATCCAGTAGGAAGTGGTACAGATACCAGCACAGAAGATAGTAACTTGGGTAAGAATTACAACTATAAAACAGCCAGGCCCCAGAGCAAGTTTAAAACTGCCGTCAGCATCCCGAATGGCGATGCCAGAACATTCAATGGTGCTGGCAGTACCAACGCATATTCAGATGGACTCGCAATAGTAGACATTACTGGTGGTGATTCTATTACCAGACCCAAGTCAATTGCAATCCATTTCATTATCAAACATGATTAAACACTAACGAGAGAAACAATGGCTTACGAAGGACTTACAGTTGAATATTATGTCGCCACAGCAGGCGATCCTTTCTTTATCCCTGGCAACGTACAGGCACCCACAAGCTCCCATGACAACCCTGATAACGGTACTAAGGCAGAACGTATTGCCGGTTGTCAGAAGCTGTCTCCAGACGGTGTAGCAGTCGTGGCTACCTAATGAAACAGGCAGCCTTCTATTTGGTTGCCGGAGTAATCTCCATTCAGTTATTAATGGTAGCTGGTGTGTTAACAGGATGCTTTATAACACAGAACAGTAAATGTAATGGGTCTAAAGCATCTGAATTAATGACATACATAGTTGCTCAAAGCTTTGCTCTATACGCTTCCGAGAAATGATTAAACTTACAGATGCAGCTCTTTACTATAAAGAAGAGAGCCAACAATTTGAAGCCTATCAATGGCTTGAATCTCAGGTGGATCCTTGTACCCTTGAGATCTTTGGACAAAAATACAGGGACAAACCAGAAAGCATTGATGAGAACCCACTCCTTGTTGAGTGGCAAAGTCAGAATGATAATGCTTCTGGAACTGGTTATCGTGAATGCTTCTCATCATCCATGGCAATGATTGCTATGTATTACGATAAGGTAAAGAACGATGATGAATATAACTCTATCCGTTCTAAGTATGGAGACACAACAGATGCGTCAGCACAGCTTGCAGCTCTCCGTTCATTAGGACTTAACCCATCCTTTGTAACTAATGCTTCTATTCAAACCCTCCAAAACGAGATTGATTCTGGCCGCCCTGTTGGGACTGGTTGGCTCCATCACGGGACATCCTCTGCTCCTAGCGGTGGCGGGCATTGGAGTGTGGTTATTGGCTATTATGAAGGTGGTGTGATTATGAACGACCCCAACGGTGAGGCTAATCTCGTCAATGGTGGTTACACAGCTAATCAGAATGGTGCCGGCCTCAAGTACTCCTACAAACATTGGGAACCACGATGGTCTCCAGGTGGGAAGAATGATGGTTGGTGCATGATAGTTAAGCCGTAAGGTGTAGAGCAGGTTCGACTCCTGCTCACGGCATTGGACATTGGCCCGTACGCGGATACCCTTTGTCTAACCGGTTAGATAAAGCCTATGAATTTTATCAAACAATGCTTCAAACAATTAAATAACTCAGACGTCTGAGAGCTAATGTAAACAACTCTCTTTTTTAAATTACAATGACTACATGGTCCCCAAACCCCGGTGTTGCTCCTAATGCAACGATCACCGCGGTAGGTAACATCAATAAGACTCCAGGCTTGGGACTTACCCAAGGTGGAGCAGACTACGATTCTAAGTATGCCACCTATCTGAAACTTTTCAGTGGTGAGATGTTCAAAGCTTACGAATCAGCTTGCATCGCTAAAGGTACTGTTCAGAACCGTACACTTACAAGTGGCCGGTCAATGCAGTTCATCTTTACTGGCCGCATGGATGCTACTTATCATCAACCTGGAACTCCTATCCTCGGCTCCTCTAACCCTCCTGTGGCAGAGAAGACGATCATCATGGATGACCTGTTGATCTCCTCAGCATTCGTATACGATCTCGATGAAACTCTTGCGCATTATTCTTTGCGTTCAGAGATCTCCTCCAAGATCGGTCACGCTCTTGCAGAAGCCTACGACAAGAAAGTGTTCCGCACGATTGCTCTTGCAGCACGTGAAGCACATCCTGTCACCGCATCCCCTGGTCCTGAACCAGGTGGTTCCGTCATCAAACTTGGTGTCGGTAATGAGTACAACGCTCAAGCAATCGTAGATAGCTTCTTTGAGGCAGCTTCGATTCTCGATGAAAAAAATGTACCCCGTAACGGACGTACAGCTGTGCTCTCTCCTCGTCAGTACTACGCCATGATCTCTCAGGTCGACAGCAACATCCTTAACCGTGATTATGGCTCCTCACAGGGTAACATGAACTCCGGTGAAGGTCTGTATGAGATCGCTGGTATCTCCATCAAACGCTCCAACAACCTTCCATTTATGGCTGGTAATGTTGCACGTGTCGATGGTGAGAACAACGATTACTCTGGTGACTTCAGTGCTTCATGTGGTCTTATCTATATGAAGGACGCAGCTGGTGTTGTTGAAGGTGTTGGACCTCAGGTTCAAACCACTGGTGCAGATGTAAAAACAATGTATCAAGGAGACATCATTGTTGGTCGCCAAGCAATGGGCGTAGGTACTCTTAACCCTGCTTGTGCTATCGAACTTCAGGCTGCTTGATATGCCAGCAACTCCTGGTACATCAACGGCTGTAACAGTTGATCCAGCAATTGGATTGACTGCATCCGTTACCTGGGATCCCGAAGTAGGGATCGAAGCAGGTCGGACAATCGTGCCTGTTACACCTCCTGAAGGTAAGGCACAAAGATCATCTGCTAAATAATTATGGCAACTACTACACGCTTCAGCGTCGCTAAGACGGAAAAGAGCTATTCCCCATTGGGACTGGCAGCTGTTAAAGGTTCTACTGTTAAGTCAGAAACCGAACAGTGGAGTGCTGGGCTTGCATACCCACCTTCCAAATCTACTACTCAACTAGCACCTACTAGCTGATAGTCCTGGCCTCTCCTTCGGGAGGGGCTTTTTTTTTATCTATACATATTTCTAATGAGTTATACAACTGGCGAATCTATTGAATTAAAAGCAGTTAATGGAATACTGGCGTCAGTTGGTCAAGCGCCTGTTACCACCTTAG
>Ga0114996_10005827_pt1 | contig 14378 bp, 11 predicted proteins | sample ArcticOcean_MG_C_4_FD_87039 | JGI IMG/M metagenome (GOLD analysis project Ga0114996, IMG submission 87039) | Marine microbial communities from western Arctic Ocean - ArcticOcean_MG_CB4_134 | ecosystem: Environmental > Aquatic > Marine > Oceanic | place: Arctic Ocean: Canada Basin | collected...
CTCACCTACTTCAACCCCGATTGCCTGCAGAGTTAGCTCGCTGGCCGGATTGGCGTATTCGACCACCTGATCGCCGGTAATGCGCAGCACCGGGTTCGGGTTCTGGTCGGGGAACTTGTTCATTGCGATCCGGGCAGTGATGTCCGAACCGTAGATGTTAGTTATCTCAAACTCGGGAGTGTAGACCGGCAGCAGCGAGAATGTTCGACCGCTTCCGCTGACCAATAGCGGTTCATCGGTGACGTTGTTACAGACATCCTCTATCAAGCCGATGATTTCGTGACTGAGTTTGTCGCCAACTCTGGTTCCGAGCGCCTTGATTACCAGACCTGCAGCTTCGTTTGCGTAGTCGAGCGTGCCATCACCGGTCATTTTCATCACTGGGTTCGGGTTCAGGTCGGGGAACTTATTGAGTACCTTCATCGCTGTCACATCTGTGCCGTAGACGTTGATAAAACCCTGATCTTTGAACATCACTGGCAACAGTGAGAATGTCTTTGTTCCCGCGACAATATCGAAAGAACCGGCCATTTCTCTGTCGGCTTCCGTCATCAGGTTCTCAAACAGCTGATCGGGCAGTTTTTCGTCGTTCGACAGACCAAGCGATGATGTGATGGCCTGGCTGGCAGAGTTGGAGTACAGGAGAATGCCGTGGAACGAAATACGAAGCACGGGGTTCGGGTTGAGGTTCGGGAATTTGTTGATTGCTTCTAACTGATCACGGAGTCGACTGTGTGCAGATGCATTCGCTCGGCGGGCTGAGCCAACGACGGTGGCGCTGGTAAGCAAAGAAACGGTGAACGGCACCATCACGGTGAGCGGTATTTGCCACATCATCCGTGAAGTCCACTCGCCAGCGATGATCGAAGCACCCTGTGTAATAGCAACCGGCAGAGTACCCACAAAAAGTGCCGTTTTCAGTGCACGTCGTATTACTCGCCCATCACGTAAATCAGTAAACCAGATTCTGGTCCGCATATTAAACAACTTGGTGTATTTGTCCCTATTTTCAGATTGGAAACTTACCGTAATCCGATAACCAATGTATCCGCAGCGAGATCCAATTGTCGCCTGCGGCGGCTACCGCCTACGGCTTAGATTCATCTCAACGAAAAAGGGCGCGGCGGCAGTCAAAACAACATACGTATGATCCATCACAGTTAAGCGAAACAAGCATTGAATGGTAATTCACGAGGCCGGCCACTCAGGCGTCTTGATCTGCGTGTTTTGGCTTGGTCAGAATCGACAAAATCAACCCGAGTACCGAGAACGTGGTCACGAGAATATACGCAAAGCGCCAGCCGTTCATGAACGATTCGCTTGCAGCCCTATCGCCCGTAATCTCGCCCAGCGGGACATCGAAACCGTCCGCAACCATGACTCCCACGACAACAGCTGAGGCGATCGCCTGTCCTGCGACGTTCCCGACGTTCCGTGTCAGGTTTGTAAACGCACCTACGATTCCAAAAGACTCTTTCGGGACCGCACCCATGATGATGCTGTTGTTGGGCACGTTCCAGAGACCCATCGCAAGTCCGCTGACAGTGAGCACTACCAAGATCATCCACATTGCCGTATCTGAAGTGAACGCAGCGAAACTGAGCGAAGTGCCGACCAGAATGACAAAGCCAAAGACGGCGAATGGTCGCTCTCCAAACCTGTCGCCAAGTCGGCCTGCACTCTGCGCTGCGATACCCATGCCCAATGACACGAGGAACAGTGCCCCACCCGCCGCGGCCTCTCCGATATCTCGCAGGCTAATTAGGTAGATGGGCATCAGGAATCGCACGGTCGTCGTGCCAAGGAATCCCAGCAACCGGGCGGCCACGGCCATGCTGAACACGAGATTCTTGAACATGCGAAGCTCAAGCATTGGCGATTTTATCTTCAGTTCCCACCAAATGAATAAACCGAGCAATGCCGCAGTTGTAGCGGCGCCGCCGAGGATCAATGGAGAAACGATGGATACGCCGAACGGGTTGTTTATGAGAATCACGCCAACAATGATCGTCAAACTCGAAAGTATGGCGCCCAGCCAGTCGTACGATTGGCGTTTGCCTAGGCGCTGCTGACTCACAATCTTTTCGTCGAGTATGAAATAACCGACGACGAACGCTATTACGATGGGAACAGTCAACACCCAGAACATTGCCTGCCACGGCAAGAACTGGAGCATTATTCCTGCGACGATCGGACCCGATGCCCCACCGATGGCTACTGCAGTCGTCTGGCTGCCAATCGCCTTTCCGCGCTCGCGATCGGGGAACACCGAAATTACCATTGCTGTTCCGACGGATTGCGCCATCGAGTTACCCATCGCTGCGAGTACTCTGGCCATAATCAAAAGCCCAAAACCGGGGATGATCAGAGAGAATACCGTTGCGCTACCGGTGGGAACGACCGCAGTGAATATCGATCCGCTTGCGAACAGCGTCAATCCGATCAGGTGAACTTTCTTTCGGCCGATAATGTCGGCCAGTCGCCCCATCGGCATCATGAGCGCGCTGATCGTAAGGCCCTGTGCGATGACCACCCACGAGACCAATCGCAGCGTGACGTTAAAATCTTCGGCTATCTGCGAGAGAGCGACGAAAACCATCGACTGGCTTGCCACCATTGTGACAAACGAAATACCGATGGCCGTGAAAGCCTTCCATTTATAGGTGTCGGATATTAACGGCTGGTCAGTCGGCTGTGATGGTGTTCCTGGAACCTCGCTCAAGCAGCGGCGCTCGGGGCGATAACGCTATCGGAAAATGGCATGTGCGCCATACTACTCCCGCCCAACGGACGAAGTGCAATGTTCCGGATTCAGGGCACGACTTTCGATCTGTTATGTCGCTCTTTGCTCTATCCAGTCGAGATCGAATTCGAAACCGAAGCCCGGTGCGTTCGATGGCGTTATGTAGCCGTCCTTGATAACAGGGGTGCCGGGCAAAACTACCAGTTCTTCAAGCGGGACACCGGGAGGAGCTACTCCTTCAGACCGTTCTGCCCACATTACCGAGGACATCGCATAGGCAAGGTGCTGGCCGTACGGATAGTTGGTACTTGCATGAGGGATCACCGTAAGGCCGTGAGCTTCGGCCAGATGGCAGATCTTGATACCGGCGGTCATTCCACCAACCCACTGCAGGTCTGGCTGGAAGATATCGACCAGTCCGTGGCTGGCAGCGAGCGCAAACGGGTGGATCGAGTACCAGTGTTCGCCCGAGGCGAGGGTTTGATACGGAATGCGCTGGCGCAGGTTGAAGTAGCTGACCATGTCTTCAGGCAGCATGTAGTCCTCAAGCCACTTGATTCGATACGGTCGCAGCATCTCAGCAAGGCGGACCATGTAGTCGGTGTTCATAGACATCCAACAGTCGACGGCGATTTCTACGTCTGGACCTACCTGTTCACGGGTCTGGGCTACAAGCTGCTCGGTGCGGTTGAGTCCGGGTAGCCCGGCATCTGGGCCTTCACGCAGGAACAGTTTTACTGCCTTAAACCCGAGTTCCAGGAACCAGTCGATCGAGTTTTCGGTTCCGTAGGAGATATCGGTATTGCTGGCGTAGCAGAAGATTTTGTCTTTCTGAGGCCCACCAATAAGTTCGTAGACAGGAACGTTTAGCAGCTTGCCCTTGAGATCCCAAAGGGCGTTGTCGACTGCACTTATGGCAAAGCTAGAAACTCCCGCTGTTCCGTATGGTGAAGTCGCCTTTTGCATGAGATCCCACAGCCGTTCGGTCGCCATGCAATTCTCACCCTCGATCAGCGGCCCGATGTGATCGTTAATGAGTGGGACAGTCACACCGCTGTGCAGGGTCAGTCCAAATCCCCATGTTCCGTCTTCTCCGGTGACTACACAGGCAGTACGCTTCCAGTTGTTGCCCCAGTCGCCTCGCTTCAACTCCGGGTATCGCTGCATCGGGCTGACAAAATCGTCGGTATCGATCTTTGGGACACGCGGCTTCGTTGTGGCGTGCGGAGTAACGTCGACCTCTATCGCTTTGACTGACCTGATTTTCATGCGCTGATGTTCCTGTCGATACGGATTTCGTTTGGCGGGTGTTCGCCGGACTTTACATGAAATATTATTGATTGCTGTCGGGACAGCCAGTTATTTCCTCGGTGTTCCTAGTGAAGCTGGCGACACAGAAACCGCCCGTATCCAAAACTGGATCACGGGCGGTTTCTGTGTTTTTGTTTTAGGCCTCTGAGTTACTCAGCAGCGCCTGCAGGAGCGGGTTCCGCATCAGTGGAAGATTCGCTTGCTACGACCTCAGGCTTACGCCCTTCGATCGAGATGTTCGGGATCCATTCGAGCCACGTTGGCAGGTACCAGGCACGATGACCCAGTATCCGCATTACGCTCGGCACCAACAGCGATCGTACGATCGTCGCATCGAGCAATACCGCCGCTCCAAGACCGAATCCCATCGACTGGAAGAATGCGATGTCGCCGAGTGCGAACCCGCCGAACACTGCAACCATGATGAGCGCCGCACCGGTGATGATGCTGGCGGTCTTACGCAGCCCGAACGCTACAGATTCGGAGGCGAGCCCCGTTTCGTCGTAGCGTTCCTTGATCCTGCTGAGCATGAACACGTGGTAATCCATAGACAGTCCGAACAGGATGCTGAACATGAACAGTGGCAACCAGAATTCGATCTGGTCGACTTGTTCGAACCCGAAGAAATCGATCATGAATCCCTTCTGGAACACCAGCACTACAAGTCCGTAAGCCGCAGCTACCGACAGCAGGTTCATGATAATCGAAGCGATCGAGATCGTTATCGACCTGAATGCGAGCAGCAACAGGATGAAGCTCAGACTTAGCACTGAGGCGAAGACAATCGGCAGGTACTCGTCCGTGATTTTCACAGAGTCGACAACCTCAGCCGGGCCGCCACCTACCAGTGCCTGGTACGAATTATCTGGTACACCGGAGAAGGCTTGGGGAATCAGCTCTGACCGCAGCTCACGGATGGTTGTGAGGGCGGTTTGACCCTGGGGGTCTCCAGGGATGTGGGCATTTAATACAGCAAGATTCACGCTGGTTTCTATCCGAAGTTCAGGTGAATTCAGACCGGGATCGTCGGCCATCAACTGTTCAAGATTGGTAATTGCGCTGGCCAGCGGTTCCGAGCCGACGTCGCCATCGATAGTGACAATTGCACGGGCGTCGGAACCGAACCCGAATTTTTCGTCGAGCGTCTCGAAGCCCTTCTTTGCTGGAAGCTCGTCTGGCAGAACAGAAATACCACTCGTGCCTTTCTCGAGGTCGAAGTAGAAGTAACCAAGAAAGACCAGCACTATCACAGCAGAAATCATGCTCAGCCACGGTCGACGCATCACGTTGACGGTGATGGTGTTCCACATGCCACTCTCTGCCTCCGGATCAACAACTTTTTCGCCGCCAAGTCCTAACGAGTACTTGTTGTTGCTAAATTTGCGGATCGAGGTCAGGACGACCAGGATGAGAATCACCCCTGCGGAGACCATGATTATGTCTTTACTGAACCCTAAGGTGACAGAAAGGATCACGGTGCCAATCACGAATAGCGCCCCGGTAAGGGGAAGTGGCGCACGAACTGCGTAGACCTTGTCGCCAAGTATTCCGATGATTGCGGGAAGCAGGGTTATTCCGACGATTACAGCGACGAACACCACCAGGATGGCACCGATGCCGAATGCCTGGAATGTGCGTTCCGGGATGATCAACATTCCGAGCAGTGCCAGCACGACTGTTAGTCCACTGAATACCACCGCTCGGCCAGCTGAGCCACCCGCTGCTTCGATCGCCTGTTGCTTATCCAACCCGCGCTCGCGTTCTTCTTTGAATCGGGAGAGGATGAACAGCGAGTAGTCGATACCAACTGCGAGTCCCATCATCGTCAGGATGTTCGGTACGAACTCGTTGAGTTCCATGAACTGTCCAACAATTGCCGTAAGACCTATCGCTGCAAAAATCGCCGCAATGGCGAGAATGATCGGGATGAAGGCTGCGACGACCGCGCCGAACACCAGCGCAAGAATAATGAGTGCTACCGCGATACCTATAGTTTCGCCGGTAATAAGGTCGCTCTCGGCAAGTTCACTGAAAACGTGGTTGATGCTGGCGTTACCGACCATGTAGACCTCGAAGTCACCATCGGTGAATTCTTCAGCCACATGTAGAAGCGTTTCAATATGCGCATCTGATTCCGAGAGAATGTTCACCGAGGTAAGCAGGGTTGTTCCATCGTCGGAAACCTGACCCTCGTAGTCGCTAAAGTCGCCCTTTAATACTTCGACGCCAGCATCAATTTGAGCAGCGGCCAGAGCTTCGCCAAAATCGATTACCCGCTGATCAAAAGCGGCTTCACCCGGTTTCGTACTGTTGGCGAGAATCACCACGAATTCACCGGATGTTGCGGGGCCGGTGTCTTCTTCGCTCTGTTCGTTTGTGCCGTCGAGTTCACCGAAACGATCGTCGATGAGCATCTGAGCTCGTTCGTATTCAAGAACCTGGGTTGGTCCCTGCTCGCCCTCAAGCGCGCTTTCTAGCATCGTTGCAGCAAGGCCACCAGCAGCCACCAGGGCAATTACCCAGCCCAGTACTATCCACCATGGTCGACGACCGCTGAAGCTTGAGATTCCTTCTAAAGAAACTCTCATTTGTATCCCCGTTGATTTGTTGATGCAGTGCTTGAGTATGTGTGCGCTTTTACAAAAACGACAGCACCCCACTCTGAACTGTTCACAGCTTCTTGTCGAGCGTTCTCACTAATCTAAGGTGTTTACTTGGGTGTTCCCAAGTTAGCAATTGGTTGACTTGCAGCAAGAATCTTACGCTTGATCCCAGGGAAGGCATCCCATGTGGGATATTTATCCGCCACCCGTCCAGCTAAGAATCTTCTGCAAGCTGGGTCACGAAGATTAGATTGTCTTCGCTGTCGGCCGGTGCTGTTGAGTAGTGACCTTTACCAGTTATGTCTTCAAAGAAGGACATCCCCCGGATTAAACGTTCTGATTTCACCGTCGGCTATCTGCATGGTGACCTGCCCTTTGAGTATCACCATGAATTGGCGCGCGGGAGCGACGTGCCGGTCGCCGTCCCATCCGGCGGGTACGGACAAGAACATTGCCTGCGTGGCTGAGCGGTCACCGCCGATATGTGTTGGCGCCGCCGGTGGAGCGAAATCTGTAGACACCATGTCGCCCACAACATCTTCGCAGTGCGATTCACCTTCGGCGTCGGCGTAAATGCGTATGTACGAATATTTTGGCATCGGTGAATGTTATCTATCGATTTGCCATTTTGGATACCGGTGACTACGTTCATGAAAAACGGGTGTGAACTTATTCCGCCCCGAGCGGGAGGCGGGTACACTCCCGCCACCAGATCTGGCTCAGGGCAGGCCCGCCTCGGCGTGGGTAATTCTGGTACGGATCGTTATTTTTAATTCAGGTACTTGGAGATAGCACATGCTCGCAGCCGGTACTGCCAGAGTCGATATAACCCCACCGATTGGAATTGCACATGCCGGATGGGGTGCGCAGTCGCACGAAGGCGCAGAGGGCGTCGACATGCCGCTGACTATCACGGCCCTTGTAATCGAACCAGACGGAAACACCGATCCTGCGGTGCGAATCGCAATTCTCGATATTGATACTTGCATGCTGGTTGAGGCTTACGACACGGCAATTCGAATTGCGGTGAACGATGCGACAGGAATTCCGCCTGCGAACCAGCGAGTGTCGTACACGCACACTCATTCGGGTCCTATAGAGGGACTTTCGTGGATTGTCCAGGGATCAGAAATGGTCGAGCCGTGGTTCGATTCGATGGGACCTGCATCGGCAATGGCAGTTGAAGAAGCCATCACGAAGATCACGGCTGTCCGGGTAGATTCGGGCACCGGCCACTGCGAGATCAACATCAACCGACGTCCTGTGAGTCACGACGGCACGGTGTTCACTGGTCGAAATCCCGGCGGGTTCGTTGATCACGAAGTTCTGGTAACTGCTATCGACGATCTTGACGGAAACCCGGTGGCGACGCTGGTCAACTACGCCTGCCACCCGACCATCATGGGACCCGATAACAAATTGATTACACCCGACTACCCGGGACCTGTGCGTGAGACGGTCGAGAGCATTGTTGGCGGCACCTGCCTGTTCCTTCAGGGAGCAGCGGGCAACCAGGGCCCGGTGGATGGCTTTACCGGCGACACTGCTGTGTACCGTCGGCTTGGCAAGCAACTCGGGTTAGAGGCGGCACGTGTGCGACTCAATATCGACCCTGTTCCAAGAGAAGCGAAACTCGAAGAGATCCTAGCTTCGGGTGCCGATCTCGGGGTGTATTCGTTCAAGCAGGTTGGGGAGTCGGACGACACGCTGGGTGTAATCGACTCTATGGCATCGTTGCCTATCAAGGAAATGCCGCCCGAATCTGAGGTTCAGGAGAAGTTCGATCGAATCCGCGATCATCTTGATAGTGTTAGGAAGAGCGGTGGATCGGTAGAGGAGATTAAAAAGGCAGCGTTCCCGGCCAAGCGTGAGACGCTGTTGCTGCGCCACACCCAGACGTTTGGCAAGGGTGGCAATAAGCGGGATATTCCCATTCAGGTAATCCGAATCGGCAACACTGCTCTGGTAGCTATTCCAGTCGAGCCGTTCGCCGAGATCGGAACCGCGGTCAAAGAGCGCTCCCCTGCTGATTGGACACTGTTTTCAGGCTACTCGAACGGCTACTACGGCTACCTGCCTATGGCGTATGCCTACCCGGAGGGCGGTTACGAGGTTGGACCGACGGCGCCGTTCGAGGCGGGAGCAGCCGAGCAGATGATTGAGGACTGCCTGGAAGCGATCCATAAGCTCTGGAGCTAGGGCTTCTTTTCAGTACCTTCACTATTGGTCAGGCTAGAACCAATGCAGCGGTGAAAAGGCACCCTGAACCCGTTTGTCCCGCGGCTGCTCCGGCGGTAGTATCGGCTCAGTGTCTATCCACCGTTTACTTTTAACCCGCCCGGCAGAGACCTAAACCATGTACAAGTTAAACCACATCCACCTGAAGTCGAACGACCCCGAAAAGGCTGCGAATTGGTGGGTAGACAATTTTGGATTCACAATTGTTGATGTCTCTACCCGCTCCACGGGTGATCGTTTTGTGAAGTGTCGTTCGGCCAACGACGTACCTGTGAATATTTCGGGACCACTCGACGGTCAAACACTTGTCGAGAGTGACTCAGGCCCTAACCTTGGACTTGAGCACTTTGGATTCGATGTCGAGGATATCGACGCTGAAATAGAGAGGCTTGCTGCTGTTGGCGCGCCACTTGTCGACGGTCCGAACGAGCTTCCAGACGGCACTCGGTTCTGCTGGGTTAGCGCACCCGACAACGTCCGTGTAGAGCTGATCCAGTGGCCCGCCCAGTAAGTGGCCTTGAGCGGGCTAAGGGCTAATTCGAGTTGAATTCGGACATCACTGACAACAGCTTTTGATTGAGCCAATTGGCTTACCTTTTAGTTTGGTTCGTATCCTGCTCCCCCGACAGTGAGAGAGTGTAGAACGCCAACCCCCTGTGTGGTCTGAGTTAAATTCAAAGACCCAGCACGAAGCTGGGTCTTTGTTGGGGTTTATATTGGTCGGGGCGGCAAGACTCGAACTTGCGACCCCCCGCCCCCAAAACGGGTGCGCTACCACTGCGCCACGCCCCGACATGCCGTTCATTCGGGTAACCCGAACAGAACAACCTGACTATTGTAGAGCCGTAAACGCTTGATCACATAATCGAATTCAGGTGATTATTGGTCATCTTCATTGTCAGTTCCCTCAATCTGAACGTAAGCGTTAGTGAACGAATACTGACACGAAGTTAAATTTTTAACTCATTGCGCAATTCACCCAGAATTTTGGTGCCAAATGTATTGAGATTCAGCGAGTTAGACGCGAACGTTTAATAAGAGAACGAGCACCAAGTCGTTTTATTGATTATTTTTGTGTGAAACCTAGACAATGCCTAGACCTCGAATCGACAGGCTGCGACGAGGCTCTAGCTACGGCTTCTCTCCGAATGCTCCACCGACAACGCACCACCCAAGCAGCGGATGGACCGATAAACAACTCACGACCCGTCCGTCATCTCAGGCGTGGTCATCCTCTTGGCGTGCTCCGCAATAGCCAGTACCGACGTTACTGGGCGGCGGGTTTTACGACTTTCACCGGATTCAACATGCAGATGTTGATTCGCGGTTGGCTGATGTACGACCTCACCCAGTCGCCGCTCATGGTGACCATGGTGACAGCAGCAATGATGATGCCGATGCTGTTCCTTTCACTTGTTGGCGGAGCGCTTGCCGACCGCTTAGACCGCAAGATGATTACTATGACAGCCGATTTCACGCTGCTCGGAAGTTTTGCCGCGTTGTTCGCTGTTTCTGCCTTTGGCGTTATGGCTCCGTGGCACATCATCACGATTTCGGTTATCAACGGAATTGCCTTCGCACTCGCGGTTTCTGCACGACAGGCGATGGTGTCCGGACTCGTACACCGAGAACAAATGCGCACAGCGGTTGGGCTATCGTCAACAACTTATAACTCAGCCCAGATAATCGGCCCCGCTATCGGTGGAGTAATGCTTCCTGTGGTTGGAGTCACATGGGCGCTCGCAGTCAGTGCGTTGCTCGTAGTTCCAGCTTTGTTTCTCTACGCTTCCTTGAAGCCCGTCCACCACGCCAGCGTAAATGATGCAAAGGGCTCGGTCGTCGAGAACGTCAAGGCTGGCCTTGTATACGCCTACCAGCAATCTACTCTTCGATTCTTGATGCTTGGTGCGATGGTGATGATCCTGACTGTCGGGCCATTTCAATCCCTGATGCCGGTGTTCGCTGAAGATGTGTTGAAGGTTGGCGCGGGCGGACTTGGAGTACTCATGTTGGCGGCCGGTATCGGTTCGCTTATTGGCTCGATCACCGTTGTCACAATCGGTGAGAGTATCGGACACCAAAAACTCGAACTGATCTTTGGTCTGTTCGGTGCGGCCATGCTCGCTGCGTTCGCACTTTCACCCTGGTACCCGCTGTCGATCATTCTTGTGAGCCTCACTGCGTTTTCGACCACCAGCTTCATGGTCGTGAACATGACAGTGATTCAGCTCACAGCTCCCGACTATATTCGGGGTCGTGTTGTTAGCGTCCGCTTCCTCGTAATCGGGTTGATGCCATTCGGCGCCCTGTCGATGGGATTCGGCGCTGAAGCGTTCGGTGCGCCCACGGCTGTCGCCGTCATTGCCGGTGTTGGTGCGGTTGGGTTCGCAATCGTGCAAGTTGCATCACGGGTGTTTACCCGGTCAAACTCTCAGGCAACTCACAGCAACGAGTAATTCAGCCGTAAGATCGGCTAAATCAAACTGTTTCTAACGAGCAATCGGTGTCGGGCCAACGCCCGTGATCGGCACCGGCTGCTCGCAATATTCGGGCGATCAATCCAGCGGTGACATGCTCACTGCGCCTTCCTCAGAGAACGAGGAGAATTACTATGATCGTTTTAAAATCCTACATTCGATGCCAGGGTGACGTGCACCTGAAAGTTGACCAGTACGGCGAGTACCTCAACTGTCTCCAGTGCGGTTCCACAACGGAAGTACCTGGACGTATCGATGTGAGTTCTCTCCCTGATATCGCCTGATAGCAGTCATTTTCTGGTGCACCGATTCCACGTCGCTACGACTCGTGTGGATTTCGGGGTGTTGAATGCAACCTCGACCCGGTAAGATCGGCGAGCGCCGGTTTCGTTCGAGACCGGGCAAGATCGGTCACCCGAGGCAACACTCCGAATGAAAATTACGTCCATCAGCGCCGTCTACCCGAAGTACAACCATGCTGTTGGTGCCTGGCGTACCCACCTGTGGCAAATCGTCGTGAGGGTCGAAACTGACACCGGTCAAACTGGATGGGGATTTGGTGGCGGTGGCAAAGCAGCGGTCGAGATTGTAAACGGCCACTTTGCTGAGATTCTTGTTGGCAAATCGGTCGACTCTATTTCGGATATCGCTAATATTTGGGATTTCCTCTATTTCGAGTCGATCCCGTACGGTCGTAAGGGAATCGCGATCATGGCGCTGAGTGGAGTCGATCTGGCTTTGTACGACGCACTGGGCAAAGCTGAAGGGAAGCCTGTTGCCAAACTGCTCGGTGGTTCAACCAGACGAAAGATTCGCTGTTATGCCACGGGTCCTGACACCGACTGGTACGCGGAAATCGGCTTTACTGCGCAGAAAATGCCCCACCGCTGGATCGGTGATGAGTCGATAGAGACTGCGGTTGAAGTTGCCGAGAATGCCCGAGCTGCATTTGGACCGGCCGCCGAGGTGATGTTCGACGTTTACATGTCGTGGGATTCAGAAGTAACGCTTCGAATGAACGATGCTCTGGCGCATGTTGGCATTCACTGGTTTGAGGATGTTCTCACGCCCGACGACTTACGAGAGTTGGGGAATCTCAGACGCAAGATTCGTCCGGTGAATATGGCAGGTGGTGAGCACGAGTTCACCACTCACGGTTTCGCTGATATTGCGCGGAACAAGTCTTATGACATCTGGCAGCCCGATATCACCTGGTGCGGCGGGATCACGGCCGGACTGCGCATCATCGATATGGCGAAGGATGCGAAAGCGGATGTCGTGCCGCACAGGGGTGGCGAGCCTTGGGGATTACACCTTGTGGCAGCGACCGATTGCGAAGATTTCGCTGAACTCGTGATGGGTGTGCGCGACGGCGGCAAAGACGATCTGTGGATCGGTGCGCCAGAACCGGTCAACGGTTTTATCCAGATAGCAGACACACCCGGATTCGGGATCAAACCCAACGAAGATTCGCTCTAGTCCTTCGCTGTGATTTAATGCGAAGGGTCAGCAGGATCTGATCCCGAAACCATGGATATTAGCGACTAGTCGAAACTTACTTCAGTGCCCGGGCGATTCCCTCGCACGCCTGCATGTAGATCGTGGCGTCGACGTTGATCGAGAGGTACTGGACTCCCAGGTCGATCAGCCACTTGCCCATCTCAACGTCCTTGGCATACGAGCCAACAACTCGACCCTGAGCTCGAGCCTTTGCTGTTGCTTCTTTCAGCGCGTCCTCAACGATTTTAGATCGGACTTCACCGGGAACTCCAAGCGACTGCGATATGTCGTACGGGCCTAAGAACAGAACATCGATACCGTCGACCGTCATGATCTCGTCGAGGTTGTCTAAGCCCTTCTTGCCTTCGATATGAACGACCGTCATGGTCTCTTCGTTCTGGCGCTCCGGGTGATTCACGGCATCGTCTTTGTAGTAGTTGCCTGCCCGGGTGAAGACAGAAACACCGCGCTCGCCCAATGGTGCGTACTTGGCGGCGTGGACTACCTTTTCGGCATCGGCCTTTTCGTTGATCTGCGGCACCTGCACGCCGTCAGCACCGATATCTAGCGCACGTAGAATCGGCCATTCTTCGTTCCCGCCAACTCGAACGATCGGCGCAACGCCAGTGCCCTGAGCTGCGATGACCAGATCGGCAACACGCTCCATGGAAAGAGGACCGTGCTCCGTGTCGAGAATGCAGAAGTCCATCCCCGCGTATCCGAGTGCATCGATCATCGTGGTTGATGGGACGATCGTGAACGGACCGATGACGGTCTCGCCTGCCAGGAGTTTTTTCTTTAGTGCGCCACGAATGGTCTTGGTCATTATTAGTACTTCACTTGTGGTGCCAAATCTCAGAGACTGGACACAGAATATTGGTAGATATTGTTGAACGGATTGAAGTTTACCGGTCGAACACCAGAATCGGCAGAATTTTTATATGGCGCAAGAATTTACTCTCGAAGATCTCATCCCGTATCTCGACCTATTTGAGGAGTTGAAACTCGACATTTGGGTTGACGGGGGCTGGGGGGTCGATGCGCTTCTCGGCGAGCAAACTCGATCGCACGAATACCTTGACTTCCTGACCGAAAAAGCGAGTTCAGACCGGCTAGTTTCCGCTATTCGCGAACGGGCTTTCATCGATGTGTACACGAACGATCACACTCCGTGGAACTTCGTTATGGGAACACCCAACGGCAATAATTTCGATTTCCATGTGCTTGAGCGAGTTGCCGATGGTGACTACACATATGGCGACCCCGAGAACCCGATTCCGCTTACAGCTGCGTCCATCGACTGCACTGGCACTATCGCAGGTCGATCAGTTCGCTGCCCTACCCCCGAGTTCCTGATCGACAGTCACACGGGCTACACCATCAAAAGGACCGATATCCACGATGTGACATTGCTCAGCGAGAAGTTCGATCGACCGCTTCATCCCGAGCAGTTGGCGTATCTGGCGGAGCATCCGCGAAGCTAAGCGATAATCACAGGCACCAGCA
>Ga0114996_10005828_pt1 | contig 14377 bp, 14 predicted proteins | sample ArcticOcean_MG_C_4_FD_87039 | JGI IMG/M metagenome (GOLD analysis project Ga0114996, IMG submission 87039) | Marine microbial communities from western Arctic Ocean - ArcticOcean_MG_CB4_134 | ecosystem: Environmental > Aquatic > Marine > Oceanic | place: Arctic Ocean: Canada Basin | collected...
AACCAAAACATGCCAGGATATGTGGTTATGTACGACCACCGGGGCGGCCCGATTAATGGATCTCAAAACTGGGCTTCGGGATTTTTGCCAAGTCACTACCAAGCTACACCACTACGTTCCTCGGGGTCCCCTATCCTAAACCTTTCCACTGATCCTCATATGACACGTGAAGAACAGCGCCGGCAGCTCGATTTAATCAGTCAACTAGGAGACGAGTTCCGTTCCAAGCACCCTCAAGAGTCCGCTATCCAGTCTCGGATTGAAACACATGAACTAGCATTCCGCATGCAGATGGCGGCTCCGTCAGTCTTGGATATATCAAAAGAGAGCCCAGAAACAAAGTCTCTCTATGGTATCGACAAAGAGATCTCTCGCTACTTTGGCATCCAGTGCCTCATGGCCAGACGCCTTGTTGAAAAGGGTGTACGATTCATCCAATTATACTCTTCTGGCGGCAACCAACAGGACAGTTGGGATGCCCATTTGGGGCTTAAAGAGAACCATGACCTACACTGCCCCGAGACCGACCAACCCATCGCGGGCCTCATCAAGGACCTCAAAAGGAGAGGCCTGTTGGATGAGACCCTGATCGTTTGGGGGGGGGAGTTCGGTCGACTTCCTACCAGCCAAAAAACAAATCAGGGGGCTCAAGGCCGCGATCACAATGCAGCAGGCTTCTCCATGTGGATGGCTGGAGGCGGAATCCGGGGAGGTACCAGCTTCGGTTCCACTGATGAGATTGGCTGGAAGGCCACTGAGGGGAGAACCTCGGTAAACGACATACACGCTACCATTTTGCACCTTATGGGAATCGATCACGAACGGCTAACCTATAACCATAACGGCAGGCCTTATCGGCTCACCGATGTGAGTGGGCGGGTGATTGACGAAATTCTAGCGTGAGTGCCCAGTAATGAGAATTTGCTGGTACGGCCACGCCGCCTTTATGGTTCAGGGCCACAACGAGCGAGGTCAACAGCGACGGGTTATTCTAGACCCCTACAACTATCCCGACTGCGGTGGTTACCTTCCTATCAATGAGGGTGCCGATGTTGTTTCGATCAGCCACGACAACCCACGGTATCACTCGGATATCTCGGCAATTAAGGGAAAATTTCAACTAGCCCAACCTTTAGAATTCATTGGTCAGCGACGAGAAATAGGGGGTGTCACATTCAACTCCCATTTAGTATTCGAAAATCTCGAAAAGGAGGGACCCAACGCTATGATCCGGTTCAATCTGGATGGGATTTCAGTAGCTCATCTGGGAGATCTGGGACATCCTCTAGACGAGGGGGCTCTGGAATTCCTTTCGGGGGTCGACATTCTTTTAGCATTGGCAGGAGGACCTCCCACAATAGAGCTCAAAGACCTGCTCATTCTTACAGAAAAGCTGCAACCTCCACTGGTTATTCCTATGCATTTCCGAACTCCAAAAGTGAACCTTAACATCCAACCTCTCAAAGATCTGATAGCACTTTGGAGGGGGACCATTTTGCAAGCAGAAGTCTCCGAATACATAATAGATCGTGCGACGATTCCCACAAAAACTACGCTATTGATATTGGATCACGCTAGATGAATCCATCTCTGTGAATACTAGAAGAACATCCGAAGTTTGCGAAAAGTGGAAGAGCGAAGTCTATCCAGGATCACCCAGATCTCTCTCACTTTGGGTTAGCTAGACGGGGGAGCATCGAGTCACAGTTGGAGTCCTAATCCTCAGATCGAAGACCCCTCTAAATAGGCTATTGTGATCGGCCCCTGTGGCAGGACGGCCACTCTACCCAACTGCCCCACTCTTGATCGGACCATTTCTCCTATATCCAAACATGGCGTGAATAATGCTCTCTCAATCTGATCCGGTGTCAAGCCCTGGCTAAAGACACACACTTCAGCATGCTCTTGGATCATAGCTTGGATTTGCACCTGCCATTGATCCTGAGCATGGAACCCTGGACTATTAATCATCTCCAAGACTCGCCTGGGAGATCCCGCCTTACTTAAAAGCTCAGCGTACCGCCCATGTTCGGGAAGTCCATCTGCACAGGCAGCAACCATTAGAATAGTTCCTCCTTGCTTGACGATCTGGCGAGCTGCGCTCATTCCTTTCACACACTGGTACAAATTCTGATCCAGGGGGTAACCACTATTGGTTGTTATAACTAAATCAAAGGGTTCTTCTACGGGAACCATGGCACGGCACTTAACAAAGTCGCATCCAGCACGGTGGGCCGCAAGCAGATCCCCCGCAAACACTCCAGTGATCTCACGCTTCTCATTCAGGGTGACATTTAAAAGAAATGTGGGTTGGGCTAGGATTGCCGCCTCTAACATTTCTTCCCATATGGGATTCCCCTCCGTTATGCCCCAGGTGGCGCGCTGATCCATAATCATAGAAACTGAGTGGTTAGTTAAAACACTTTCCACACCTGCTATGGCTGGTAGAATCCCCTTCGGACCGCCGCTGAAGCCAGCGAAAAAATGCGGTTCGATAAAACCCGTTAGGATCCGAACATCGGCTTCCATATAAGCACGGTTAATCCTCAGAGTGGACCCGGAAGAAGTATGGCCTAACTGCATCAGGTTGGCATCGTCATACGCATCGTGTTGAAGGCAACGGTATCCATCAACGATAGAATCTCCCAACATTTTCCGCAGTTCTATATCGGTTTGCGGACGATGTGTACCCAAAGCATTCAGGAGGGTTATGTCCTGAGAATTTACGCCCTCTGACTCTAGCAGTTCGATGAGGACTGGAAGGATGCGATCATTGGGAGTGGCCCGGGTGATGTCACTGTGAACAATGACGATTTGATCTCCCGCCTTTACCTTGCTGGGGAGAGGCCTGTCCTGGATAGGATTCAACATACTCTGTCTGAGACACTCTACCTCATCTTTAAGACCAGGAGTTGGGCGTGAGTCGAGCAACACGGATTGATCAGGTAGTTCTACTTCCAGGCCATGGTGGCCATAAGCAAGCTGAACCTTCATAAGAGCTCAGATCCCCTCGGCTAGTATGAGACATCCTTCCAAGCACCCTCTTGGGCTGACCTTAGAACAGCGTCGCACACGATTTGAGTGTTGAGACCATCTCTAAAATCGGGACATCGCTTCTCACCGGCTTCTAGCCCCTTGAGGAAGTCAGCAACAGCATTGATAAAAGTGTGCTCGTATCCGATGGAACATCCCGGAACCCACCAGTTGTTCATGTAAGGATGATCTGAGTCCCATACTTGCACATTTCTCCAGCCGCGCACCTCAGTGTCATCTTCATGGGAGAAGACTGCGAGTTCGTGTGCATCCTCGAGATCAAACTGAATGGAACCCTCCTCGCCGTTCATCTCTAGTGTATTTTGATTCTTGCGGCCCCGAGCATAGCGGGTAGACTCAAAAGTTCCCAGGGCTCCATTCTCAAAGCGAGCCAGGAAGGCACAGGCATCATCGATCTCAACCGGAGCTAGACGTTCTGGCTTTCCTTGAATGGGACGCTCTTTTATGAAAGTCTCTGTCATCCCGACAACTGAAGAGATCGGACCGTTTAGCCACATAGACAGGTCAATAGAATGAGCCAAAAGGTCGCCTGTGACACCGCTACCTGCAACTTTACTGTCCAGCCTCCAGAGGGTTGCGCCTCCTTGGGGAACTTCTGGACTGATAGTCCAATCCTGCAGATATTTCGCTCGATAATGGAACACTTTACCCACTCTCCCTTGGTCAATAATCCTTTTAGCCAGGGCCAATGCAGGCACACGACGATAGTTAAACCAAACCATGTTCACAACACCCATCTTCTCCACCGTTTCGGTCATCTCTCGGGCTTCATCGGAACTCATAGCCAATGGTTTTTCACAGGCGATCATTTTGCCAGCCTCAGCGGCAGCCATAGCTATTTCGTAATGGGTATTGTTGGGCGAACAGATATCCACTATGTCAATGTCTTTGCGGCTGATTAAGTTCTCCCAGTCTGTCTCTGTTTCTTGCCACCCCCAACGGTCTGCAAAGGATTCGATTTTGTCCCGCTTGCGAGCACAAACCACTTTCATCACGGGCTCGTAGTCAAGATCAAAGAATTGATTCACCTGCCTATAGGCGTTGGAATGGGCGCGCCCCATGAACCCATATCCTATTAGTGCTACGTTGAGCTTCTTTTTCATGGACGTGGCTCCTTAGAAATTCGCAGACACCTCCAGTGATTGCTTTCTAAAAAAGGAAGCATCATTTGCCTTCACCTCTCCTTACAGGGGCTTATTCCGAAGATTTCCACATTTGACGGACAAATGGGAATCCCTCTTCATATACCTGTTCTGGCGACTCGAAAAAGGTTCTCCATACTTTGATGGCATTGGCGAAATCCTGTGCCATTCTTGAGAATGCTTCTATTACCAGCCAGCGGTCATATCCGATCTCTCTTAAAGCCTGGAAGGACTTTTCCCAGTGGACCTGTCCACGTCCTGGGGTGCCTCTGTCACTCTCACTGATGTGGACATGATTAATATGAAGGGCAGAGGTTCGGATAACGTCTACGACATCCTTTTCCTCGATGTGAGCATGATGGGTATCGTAAAGAATCCCTACTGAAGGATGCCCAATACAGTTGACTAGCTCACAGGCTTGAGCAGCAGTGTTCATCAGATAACACTCGAACCGGTTTAAATGTTCGATCGATAATTCTACACCTACACTGCCAGCATAGTCGGCCACATTACCCAAGACTTCTACGCATCGGCTCAACTCATTCTTTGAGGGCGGTCTACCCGAGAAAACAGCGTGCGGAGAGTGGAATGGCCCACACAGAATTTCACTACCTAAACGTGCTGATGTATCGACGGCCCACTTGAGGCGGTCCTCAGCAGCTTGTCTAACCTTGGGATCAGAACTCACAGGGCTGGTCTCGGAGTTGACGGTTGTTACGGTTGTGACTTCCAGGCCCAGGTCCTGCAAACATTGGGCGATCTCACCGTAGTTGTCAGGGTTGTCAGGATCTATAGGAAGCTCGACCCCATCGAACCCTACTTTCTTCAACTTTTTGAAGATGGGGAAGTGCTCGGACGTCACGCAGGTCGTCCAGAGAAGCAGATTCATTCCGAGTTTCATTAGGCTTCCTCACTCCTATTAAGTCCATCTATTGAATTGCTTGATCAACTGGGATCACCTTAGCAGATCAACAGCCGGGGTTGCAGATATGATTTCCTACTAAAACTTCCGAATACAGTTATCAAGAGGTCGTTATCCCGTAGAAGGTCTCTGGACAGCAGGGGTACATTTTGGTGTCGAACCACTCATAAGGTAAAATATCCGCAATGGCCAGAAACCATGGTTACCCTCGGATCTCGACTTTAAACAGTCCGGAAAAATTTCGTACACACCTCGATCAATTGGGGTTGGACATGGGCTTCGATGAAGAACTCGAATCGGGATCAGACTCAGCTCTTTCAAAGCCTTTAACATGCGGAGAACACCTGATCGGCAACCGTTTCTGTGTTCTCCCGATGGAAGGCTGGGATGGTACAAGGGATGGCCGCCCAACCGAGTTGACCACTCGCCGCTGGAAAAACTTCGGGCGGAGTGGAGCCAAGCTTATCTGGGGAGGAGAGGCTGTTGCTGTCCAGACAGATGGTCGGGCAAATCCCAACCAACTTCTGATGTGTCAGGCCAATTTGAGTAGCTTGGAAAATTTACGACATGCATTAGTAAAGACACATTCTGAAAGATTCCACAGCACAAGTGATCTCTTGGTCGGATTGCAGCTGACTCACTCCGGTCGCTTCGCACGCCCTAGTGAGTCGGCCAAGTTGGAACCGCGCATTCTTTTCCATCACCGTCAGCTCGACAAAAAATTTGGGACTCCTCCAGATCTTCCCTGTTTGAATGACTCAGAGATACAAAAATTGGTCGATCGATTCATACAAGCCGCTGTTTGGGCCAGCCAGATAGGGTTTTCCTTTGTCGACATCAAACACTGCCACGGATACCTTGGGCACGAGTTCCTCAATGCTGTGACCCGTAGAGGGCCCTACGGTGGTTCCTTTGAAAATAGAACCCGTTTTTTGAGGGAAATAGTTGCTGGCATCCGTGCGGAAGCTCCCAGCCTGGAGATTGGCGTTCGCCTGAGTGCATTTGACATGCCTATGTATGTAGCAGATGAAACTGGCAAAGGAATTCCAATGGCACCAGCAAAAGAGGATTTCATGTTTGGGGCTCTTGCTGAAAATTCTAGAAATTGGACTGAGATCCAACTGCCTGAGGTCGAACAGTTGATGCGGTTCTTCGAATCGCTGGACATTCGACTAGTCTGCCTGAGCGGCGGAAGCCCCTACTACAATCCTCATATCCAAAGACCTGCTCTATTTCCACCTTCGGATGGATATACTCCTCCTGAAGACCCTTTGGTAGGAGTCAACAGACACATCCAGGTTACCCGATGGTTGAAGAAGCGTTTCCCTGATGTAGTGCTAGTAGGCTCAGGCTACAGTTATCTTCAGGATTGGCTGCCTCATGTTGCACAAAGAGAGGTGCGCAAGGGGGCTGTCGATATGATCGGCCTAGGTCGAATGATGCTTTCCTACCCCGATTTGGCGTCAGATGTTTTGGCCGGTCGACCTCTGGCTCGCAAGCTGTTCTGTCGAACCTTTAGTGACTGTACTACGGGTCCGCGCGCAGGCCTGATCTCAGGCTGTTTCCCGCTTGACCCCTATTACAAGTCCCATCCGGCTGCAAAAGAGCTCAAGAAAATCAAATCTAAGAACTGAAATGAGGGTATAACCTGCACTCACGGATAGAGAGAAATTAAAGTGCCGGCAAATGTCAGCCAACCTGTCACCCAGGCTTCCACCCATGACCGTTATCTTTTTAGACTGGTCTCCAAGGAATATCCACATCGGATCAATAGGCTCTCTGCATCCTCAAGTCGTTGTACCAGTTCTACGGAATAAAGGGAAATCAGGTGGTTTCAAGTTGGATGAAACGCTCCCTAAGTATGCTGATCTCAGATCGCAATGAAGACGGTTGCGGCCGGGTCATCCTAGACAGTACCAGACTTCCATCATGGTTCAATGGCGACACCCTTCAAATAGCCAAAGGTGCCACCTGAGGATCCCCTTGTGCATTCCGCAACCCCATAGACCTAATAGCGAGGGCTCGGTGAATCGCTTAACTCTGATTGGTTATTCGACGGGTCAGTCAGAATTACGTGCCAACCGGTCGGCCCATGTACTCCACGGACTAGCGTGGCCTCAATATCACCAGTCTGACTCGGCCCGGATATGAGGCTTATGAGACTCGATTTTCTCAGCGGCAGGTTACTGGAAAAAGCTTCTTGGGAATTTCCAACTATTCGATTCACATCCAGGAAAGTAACCCGGTTTGGAACTAACCCCAACAACAAGCGCATCCTACGCCTTCCAGAGTAGAAGAAAACTGACCCCGTTTCCGCGATCGCAAGCCTGCCTGAACCCGCAGAAAGCTTAGCCGACTCTATATGGCGCAGTGCCAAAGGTCTAACGTTGAGCACTATGGGAAGTGTACTTATCCCTTTGGGGTGGGATGAACACACCAGCTCATTTTCTTCAAAAGCGTTCTTGTCTCGAATTTGGTGGGGTATGCTGTTGGCGACCAGCACATCAGGGTCCTCCCAAAAGATCTCATTCGCTCCGGTCTTTTTTAGAACGCGATTCAGGCATTCCTGGAGACCTAGCTCACGAGCATCGAAAACATTGCCCCCCGCCTCCTCAAGTCTACGAGTAAAAGTATCCACTGGATTATCTGATCTCCGAAGGGGAATACGCTCGAGAGAAAGTGGTTTTTTCGGGTGGTTACCTGATGCCTGTCGAAGACGCCAAAGTATCTCGGATCGGCTCAAGATCCTTCCCTCTCAGCGTACATTTCCCGGAAGGTCTTTTCCGGAAATCCCGGGAGTTCATGGTACCGCATCCATCTCCTTAAGAATGGGACTGGAGGGAACCTGTGCCCTTTTCTCAAGAGTATCTTCTGGCCAATCCGAATCATCCGTCTCACACCAGCAACTCTTTCCGGCCTTTGCATGCACCACACCCAAATCTGAAAGGCTAGCTTTTGAAGTTGGATACTCCCTGATTTCCGATCCTTTCCTAGCCGAATCTTTTCTCGGAGTTTTAACAGGATTTGAGGAATTTCAATCTTTACAGGACACACCTCGCCGCAAGCGCCGCATAACGAAGATGCAAATGGATGATCCGGGGCAGCCTCCAGAGATTCCAGCTGCGGAGTCAAAATAGCTCCGATTGGGCCCTGATACGTGCTCGCGTAGGCGTGACCTCCTACATTTTGGTAGACTGGGCAGCTATTAAGACAAGCTCCACACCGAATACAACTTAGAGTTTGAGCTAGAAATGGGTCACTTAGGATCCTACTACGACCATTATCCAACAGAATTAAATACAGCTCTTCAGGTCCGTCGATCTCCCCCGGACGGCGCGGCCCAGAAACCAGATGGACATAGGATGAGATCCTCTGTCCTGACGCGCTATAAATCAGTAACTTGAGGAAATTCGGTAGATGTTCGAGGCGGGGGATTACCTTTTCGATACCCATTATAGCGACATGGATCCGAGGCTTAGAAACAGTCAGCAAGATGTTCCCTTCATTTTCAATTAAAACCAACGTGCCGGAGTCAGCGATCCCAAAATTGACGCCGGTTATACCCATGTCAGCTCTTAGAAACTCCTGTCTCAATCTCTGGCGAGCTTGAGCTGTTAGCTCCTCCGCCCGAGAGAGCTTTGGTGGTCCGTGTTTTCTGTAGAAAAGGTCAGAGATCTGATCCTTAGAGAGATGAACGGATGGGCCAAGTATGTGTGACGGCTTTTGCCCGGCGATCTGGACAATATATTCTCCCAGATCAGTCTCAACAACACGTGTTCCTTCTCTCTCCAAAGCAGGATTGAGGGCAATCTCTTCAGTCGTCATTGACTTACTCTTCACAACACTCCGGATATCACGATCGCGAATTAGTTGTAGAATGAAGTTACGGGCGTGCTCTGCATCTTGCGCCCAAATTACCTTACCTCCCAGGCTGACAACATTTTTTTCCAGCTCTTCTAGATACTCTGGGAGCCTTCCTAATGTGTGTTCCTTCACCTGTCGACCATATTCACGAAGCCTTTCCCAATCAGGGGTGCTTTGGATTATCCTCTCTCTCTGTGTTCCCCGGCTCGAGCGCTTCAGATTTTTCTCGAGATTGGCCTGTAGCTGCCGATCTTGAAGTGCTTCGTGAATGCGACTCTGCAGGATAGGCAAGTCTTTTTCCACTAGAATTCCGCCAATAGTTCCGCCATGTGGAGGGTTTTCAGAGAGGCCTTTTCCCTCCGAATTAGACCATCCAGATGCATGAGGCAACTGACGTCGGTGGCGACCACGTACTCGGCTCCAGTTTTCTCAATGGCTCGCAGTTTTTGAATCCCCATCACCGCAGAAAGTTCATCAAACTTAACTGAAAACAATCCTCCAAACCCGCAACAAATGTCCGGATGGTCCATTTCCCGGAAATCGATATCGGTAACACCGCCAATGAGTCGGCGTGGTTGTTCCTTTATGCCCAATTCGCGCAGTAGGTGGCAGGAGTCATGATAAGTAACTATGTGAGGGAAAGAAGCCCCTGTGGAATCCGTCCTCAGAACGGTTGACAGGAAATCGGTGAGCTCATAGGTCCTCGACGCCATGCGTTTACTGGCAACAGCCTCTTCAGGTGAGGACACCAAAAGCTTTGGTAAAAAAACCTTGATCATAGCCGCACAGGAACCTGAAGGTGTCACAATATAGTCAGATCCGGAAAATACTGCTAACAGATTCCTGCCTACTCGGGCGGCTTCCTCAGGGTAACCTGAGTTATAAGCCGGCTGCCCGCAACAGGTTTGATTAGGGTTAAAATCAACCTCCAGGCCTAAGCTTTCCAAAATGCGGACCGTGGCCATGCCTACTTCCGGATAGAGATGTTCGACTAAACAAGTAACAAAGATCGAAACTTTCATGTTCCCTACTCTCCGTCTGCCACGATCTGAGTATATCGAAACTGGAAGGTAAAATCACAGTTCCTCTGCGTCTAGACCCTCAGGATCAATGGAAATCCCAACTCCATCTAATAGGGCGATCCGAACATTAAAAGGTCCGTCCAGATAACAGTCTGGCTGTGCTAAACTGTTATCTGATTTGGACCCTTGAAAGCCCAATAGAGAGCACTTGGTGTAAACATGTTGCCATTTTTAATTAACGCAGCCAGTTGCCTGGCTACGTCTTTACTGGTTCTGTTTTTTTTGAAGGGGTCCCGGTCTAGTCGTCTGCTCTGCATGCTGTCACTGCTAGTACAAATCAACCTGGTCCTTGGCGAGGTGCCTCCAGTGACGATACCAGCCCCAAAGGCGCAAGTCGAAGGGCTTGATCTTTCAGGAACCTTTTACGACAGCACTGGGGGGGAGGTTTCCCTCACGGACGACGATGGACGTGTTATGTTTTTGAATTTTTGGGCTACTTGGTGCAGCCCCTGTCGGACCGAGATGCCTGCTATGGCAGAACTTTATGAGCACTTCGAACAAGATGGGCTGAGCATGTTTGCTGTTACGGAGGAACCCCTAGAGCATGTCCAAAATTACCTCTCAACCCGTCGCTACCCTTTCACAATCCTCCACGACACGAACGGAGAGTTAACTAAGCGTTTTAAAGTTCGTGGACTTCCTACCACCTTTATTCTCGATAGAAAGCGACATGTAATATACAGCCAGATGGGTGGGGCTTCCTGGGACGCTCCCACAGTTATCGACCTGTTCCGAGATGCATTATCAGAATGACCCCTAACTTTTTTTTCCGTTGTATAAACACCGACTGTGGTGGGGAGTTCGATCCTCAGAACCGACTCTACCAGTGTCCAAAATGTGGTGATTTACTGGACCTGGAATACGATCTTCAAAGGCTGGATGCTGAAGAATTTAGAAAAAAGGTGCGGAATCGCCGGAGTTCTAATCACCCGCTCGATATCAGTGGTGTCTGGCGTTTCCGTGAATTGTTGCCATTTCAAGAAAACGACTATCATTTAGCCATCACACTCGGAGAAGGCAACACCCCCGTTTTGGATGCACCTAATTCGGCCGAATACATCGGCTTGAGCCGACTTCGAGTGAAACATCTGGGCTGGAATCCCACAGGTTCTTTTAAAGATCATGGGATGACCACTAGTATCACCCAAGCCTGTAAGCTGGGAGTTAAAGCTGTTGCCTGTGCGTCCACAGGCAACACCTCGGCCTCTATGGCCGCATACTCTGCTAGGGCCAAGCTCCGAGGAATCGTGTTTATACCGGAAGGCCATATAGCTCACGGAAAACTTTCCCAGACGATGGAGTTCGGGGCGCAGACCGTACAAATCGAGGGAAACTTTGATGTTGCAATGCGCATGGTTAGAGAACTTGCTGACACAACAGATCTATACCTATTAAATTCCATCAACCCATATCGAGTGGAGGGACAGAAAACGGTGATTATGGAACTCTTAGACCAGCTTGATTGGCAGGTCCCAGATAGAATTGTCCTGCCTGGCGGAAACTTGGGAAACACCTCTTCCTTCGGGAAGGGCCTGATGGAGCTCAAACGCATCGGCCTGATCGAGAAGGTACCCCGCTTAACAACGATTCAGGCTTCAGGGGCATCCCCGCTACATTCAATGCTATCGTCAGGCCGTTCTACACTGCAACCAGTGATGGAAGCCCGAACCCAGGCGACAGCAATCAAAATTGGAAGTCCTGTTAGTTGGAAAAAAGCCGTGCGCGCGCTAGAATTCTCAGATGGCTGGTGCGATTCGGTGAACGAAGAGGAGATCGCAAACGCGAAGGCAGTTCTTGGACGTGATGGTCTGGGTTGCGAACCAGCATCGGCTACCACAGTGGCCGGGCTGAGAAAAATGATTGGCGCACCGCAGGATGAAAATCAGGTCACGCTACACCCTGATGAAGATGTGATCGCCATACTTACCGGACACCAACTGAAAGATGCAGAGTACACGGAAAAATATCACCTGGGTAACCTGGATATTCAGGATTCCAGCTCTGATGAAGGTGTGATGTATAAGTTTTCAAACCCTCCCATACGCATCCCAGCTGACAGAGAGAAGATCGTTGATCTTTTAGGCCTATGAACCACTGTGAGCAAGAGAAATAGAGTGCGCCGAAATTGAGAGATTGCAGCAATGAGTGATACCAAAACCCGAGGCATACGTGTTCAAGTTACAAGTATTCATGATCCCAAAAGAAGCCTGCCCGAAGAAAGTTACTTTTTTTTCGAATATAGGGTGACAATATCCAATCTGAGCAGGGAAACGGTCCAGCTCATTAGCCGTAAATGGATCATTACCGATACAAACGGAAATGTCGAAACAGTGGAGGGGCCCGGAGTCATCGGGCAGCAGCCTATTCTGGGCCCTGGGGAATCTTTTCAATACAGAAGCTTCTGTCCCCTGAGTACATCCGTCGGATCCATGCACGGAAGTTATCAAATGGTTGTAGAAGGGGGTGGGCAGTTTGACGCAGAGATAGCTCCTTTTTCATTGGCAGTACCTACAGCAGTCAACTAACACGTTGCGTCTCGCTTTAAAAGAAGGCCCCATGAGTGAATGTGCCGACCAAAAGGATTGCCCGGGCCGATCTCCTGAATCAGTCCGAGTCTCTGGAATTCCCAGGGACATTCCTAAAGGCATTGCCGATCTATGCGAAGCTAGGATTCTGGAGGCTGTAACGGAATTAATGGACCTCTCTGGAATTGAGGATCTATCCATTGCCGTCGGTCGCAAACCACAGATTTTGGAAACGGCTCGAGCTCGGTCGGTCACATCACCAAGATCCGGGGCTGAAGAAGAACAGTCAGTGGAGGAAAGAGCCGAGCAATATGTTTCAAAAGATCCTTTCTTCGATTTCGAGTTTCTTGTCGTCAGCTCGGAGCTTCGCGAAAGTCTCCTTTCGGCCATTGATCTAGTGAACCTCGAGAGTACTGTTTTTGGATCCTGGAACTTAAGCTCGATTGAGCCTTTCCCCCGCACGTCACTAAATTTCCATGGACCTCCCGGAACAGGAAAAACACTTGCAGCACACGCACTCAGCAGCTATTTAAAACGCCCCATACTTCAGGTTAGCTATGGCCAGATAGAAAGCAAATACGTAGGAGATGGAGCCAAAAATGTGGAAGCTGTTTTTTTTGCTACCCAGCGGGACAATGCCGTCCTCTTTATCGATGAAGCGGATTCCCTGCTGTCTAAACGGCTGGTTAATGTCAATCAAGGGTCCGAACAAGCCATCAATTCGATGCGTAGTCAACTACTGGTGTGTTTGGAACAATTCAAGGGGATCGTAATCTTCGCCACCAACCTAGTGGAGAACTATGACCGGGGATTCGAGACACGAGTCCGGAACCTATATTTCCCAATGCCAGACTGGGCGGCCCGTCAACAGATTTGGAAAAATCACCTACCTGAGGCACTCCCCCTCGAAAAAAACGTTTCTGCACGCCGACTAGCCGATCTTGAGGATGTGTGCGGGCGCGATATTAAAAATGCCGTAATCGATGCTGCTCTTCGCACTGCGAGAGCAGGTCAGCTAGCCATTTCTCTGTCAAGTCTTGAGGATGCTATTGGTCGCGTCAAATCAGCCCGCATAAATGCCGATAATAAGGGCTAGATTTTGCAAGGGGAGTCCTATTCTTTTCTCGATATTCTCCCCTCTTTGCGGCTTTCGATCCGGCGACGATGCCCTTCAGACCATTGCTCCAGTAACTTCTCATACTCCGACTCCTGAGCGTCATCGAGTTTAATTCTGATCTCCTCTTCGACTTGGCCTAAAATTTTGTGTAGCCCCTGCGTCATCCCCTTGCGGAGTATGCGGATCTCCGCTCGACCCTTTTTGACCACATCCATGACTGAGGAGTGTTCTGTTAATCCCAATTCCAACCTATCGTAGAATTTTACTGAAAGTGGAGTTAGGTGTTCACCTCGCCAACTCCTTCGATTAGAACTACTGTCCCGATCTAAAATGCTGTGGACAGTTAATCCCGTCAAAAAACCCATTGAAAATAGCAATGCAATACCCATCAATCTCTTGCCAAAATTCATTGGTTGATCCCTTCAAAGTGGAATAGGGCCTCTACGATAAGTTCTACCCCCCCATTGTCTGCCCTAAGGAGGTTTAGGATCTGTTCGGTAGGATCAGGCGCTGTTGGCTGCATCGAACCTTGCACGGAAAAAAATATCATAAGAACCAAACTCCCAATGCAAGTGATTGGAGACATGCGCCAGCACCAGGCGCCCAAAGACATCTCCGGAAGTTCTGTCTCGGTGGACGCCAGATCCCGAAGAAAATGATCGAGAAAAGTT
>Ga0114996_10005830_pt1 | contig 14374 bp, 13 predicted proteins | sample ArcticOcean_MG_C_4_FD_87039 | JGI IMG/M metagenome (GOLD analysis project Ga0114996, IMG submission 87039) | Marine microbial communities from western Arctic Ocean - ArcticOcean_MG_CB4_134 | ecosystem: Environmental > Aquatic > Marine > Oceanic | place: Arctic Ocean: Canada Basin | collected...
CCACTACATGTCCGAAGTCAGGCCCCTTCCCTCCACCGGCATTACCCGGCTTCGCAGGTACTACGCGCCTGTCCGCCACCCCAGACCGCCCAGCCTGGCCCTTGCGGGTTACCGGTTGGGGGCTTTCACCCACCAGACTGGGGTTTCCCGTGTTGCACACCTCTCCTCTTCCACACATGCCGTCGCCACTACCCCGGCGGAATCGTTAGATGCCTATATCGCTCGCTTCTCCAACGACAGCGGCCTTCCCTCATTTACGGCCAGGTCGGCTTCCGCATTACACTTTTCGAGGCCTGCTCAGCGTTCACTGCACGTTACGGCCTGCATGGTCGCCAAGTTGCCCAAGGCAACCCGCTACACCGGAGGCTTCAGCAATTTCGTTACCTCCATTACTGCTCCGATTACTACCGGCTGGAGCGACAGATGCCGGGTGGGATTCGCACCCACGGAAGAGGTGCACCTTTGCACGGCGCACCGAAAAACAGGTGTTATGAGACGTGCCAAATCGTGCCAACAGAACGAAATGTTTGAACCATTAATGGTCAATTAAGGCAAAGCTAAGGGTTGGCACGGAAATAAGTTCGCAGTTTCTGCGCAAATCTCTGAGCGGCCGGGTCGAGTGAAAATGTGAAGTTATTGTTGTGTCATCCCTAACCGGCCACATCTTCGTGGTCCGTGTTGAGCGATTTGTTATGAACTTGCCGTTTGCTCATTGGTATTCTGCGATTGCATCTCTTTGATGAGTTGATCTTGTTTCATCATATGGTTAAATATAACTATCAGTCCAAACCCGATCATAAGAGAACCAATCAGAGAAATAGTAAAAGAGGAGGCATCGGACCCATGCGCGCCCATATTGGTCATGAATAATGGTCCAAAGGAAAAGCATATTGCAAGAACACTGATCAGAAACTTAGACATCGTGATCTCCTTCAAAACTTTCATATGTTCATAACTTGTGATTGATCTACAAAAATGGTATTGATCCCATCTCAACTAGCAGGAATATCGTTCACCTACTCTCTATGCCATGTGCAAGACCCATCTTTATAGCCTGGCATTTGATTAGACCTTTGACCCTGCTTCTGTCGAAGTATAAGTACCTTCTGATGGAAACAAGCCATCGGTAGTTCTGTAGATCAAGCAATAGTATTGCTTTGGCATTTCTCATAACGGTCCACCAGTGCCCGAACCACGAAGTGGTTAGGCGGAGGCGTAAAGCCGAAGCCGGGCACTGGTTGTTATGAGTCGTTGCGTCACCTGCCGAACTCGAAGCGCGCAGCTACATACCCGCCTCCGTGGGGCCAGAAGCCCACGCTGAGCAGCCGCCCTATACCATCACCCACAAAATACCCTACACTCCAGCCTACTATATTCCCTGCAAAGCCTAACGCCACACCTTTCGTGCCACCCCCTCCGATAATGGTGCCGAGAGGGGCACCTAACAGGACTGCTCCGGCAACGAAGGGAAAGAAGACCCAACTTTCTTCCTCGAACTGGTATAAATCCGACACCGTTGGTTCCCGTCCCTGTATGAACCGCTTTGTACCAACAAGAGCGGTACAGAGACCTCCGCCCACGAAAAACCCGACGCCACTGCCTAGACCAGCACGCCTGCCCCCACCTAAACCAGCGCCTAGACTTCCGCCTGTAGTTATGCCTGTTATGGCCCCCACAGCACCGAAGACGCGCGGCACCTCTTGCGCCGCAAGGCCCGTCAGCGGCACCAGCAGGAGCGCGACGAAGAGGAACTGTTTCATACGACCCCTCCTTTTCTAGAGAGTCCAAGACCGCAATTTAGCAATGACTCATAACTTGTTGATATCGTAACCAGTTCGGATATCAGCCTTATATGGGGTGATATCGTAACTAGTTACGATATTTTTCTTATAGAGATAGCCAAACCACCCCTATTCGTTCGACTTTTCCGACTCTTTTAGCGTCAATAGATCCGCCGGACTCTGTATGCGCCCCAAATCCTTTTTGCTGACGTGGGTATAAATCTCCGTCGTTTTGGAGCTGCTGTGTCCGAGCAATTCCTGAATATATCTCAAATCCACCCCTGCATCAAGCAAATGTGTGGCAAAGGAATGCCGCAAGGTATGAGAGGTCGCATGCTGGGAAATATTCGCCTTTTTACGAGCTGCCCTGACTATTTTCTGCACACTGGCTTCCGTCAAATGTCTTCCGGCTTTAGCCCCAGGAAACAGCCATTTAACTGGCCGATATTCAAAAGAGAATAATCGATAGCGAAACACAGCTCACCGCCCAAGTCCCCCTTCTTCGACCGCTTTCTGATAGGCCTCCGGCGTATCCACATCCACAAAAATGCCCTGATCTTCTACCTCTACTTCCACCACTCTGCTCGCGTGTTTCTGAAAGAGAGATTTGGCCCCCCGGTCCCCTTCCAGATGCAACAATTCCTCACGGTAGCAGTTGGAAAATACAACAGGATTACCCCTCTGACCGCTGACTGTGGGCACTACAATAACGTCTTCATGCTCGGAAAAAACATCGCACAATTGGATCACCGTCTCCCCTTTCAACCGGGGCATATCACCCAGCGCAAATAAATAACCACCGCTTGCCGCCACTTCAACACCCGCTCTGATCGACGTCGACAGACCCTCGGCATAGTACGGATTGTGCACCAGCCGCAGCGCATAACCCCGCAGCACCTCCTCCACCTCAGCGCATTGGTGCCCGGTCACCACCACGACCTCTGCCAGCGGCACCTCCAACAACGTTTCGACCACCGCCTGGACGATGCGCTTCTCCCCCCAGGGCAACAGCAGTTTATTGCGTTCCTGCATGCGTGTAGAGCGACCAGCCGCCAACACAATCGCCGTGAGTCCCACTACCTCCCCCATCTAGCGATTCCGCCGCGCCACGACCATCTCCGCCCCAATGCTCAAAGCAATCTCGGCCGGCGTCTTAGCATTGATATCCAGCCCCGCTGGCCCCTGTATGCGCTCGATCTCCTGCTCGCCAAACCCGGCTTCTCTCAAGCGGTCGCAGCGCTTGGCATGTGTCTTACGACTGCCAAGCGCCCCAATATAACGCACCGACGATTTGAGCAAAATATGCAACGCCTGATCGTCAATCTTAGGATCGTGGGTCAGCAACACGGCATAGGTATCATCACTCAGCTCCATATCGCCGAGCACTGCCTCGGGCCACTGGGCAATGAGTTGATCGGGCGGCACCGGAAAGCGCTCCTTGGTAGCAAAAACCTGGCGCGGATCAACAACAACCGTCTCAAATTCCAATGCCTGCGCAAACTGCACCAGCGGAATAGTAATATGCCCCGCCCCAATAATTAACAATTGATCCCGGCGCGGAAAAACCTGGATAAAAACCGCTTTCCCCTCCACCTCGACCACCTGATTGCGCCGTTGCACATAAACATCCCGCCCCGCCTCAAAAGCCGCATCCGTCCCCTCCCCCCAATCGCCCACAATCCCATCCTCTTCTGGATCGATCAGCAGATGCCCCACCCCCTCCAGCCTCGTCAACAAAACAGCCGGCCGATTCTCCTGCACCGCTTGCCGCAACGCCCCCCAAACCTGGCGCGTCGCATCACTATCCGCAAAAGCCCAATGCCGCTCCACCAATACACTCACCTCTCCCCCACACGACAACCCCACCGACCACGCAGTCTCATCCTCCACCCCATATGTAAGCTGCTTCGCCCCTCCTCCCTCCAACACCTGCTGCGCCTCCTCAATAACCGCTCCCTCAATACACCCCCCACTCACAGATCCAGCTACTTCCATACCTTTCCCCACAATCATAGCCGCCCCCGCACTGCGCGGCGCCGACCCCCAGGTCTGAATAACCCGCGCCACAACAAACGCCTCCCCTTTCTCAGTCCAATCCTCCAACTCATCCCATATATCTCTCATAACATTCCCTTTCTGTTAGCGACGTAAATATAAGTACCCCAAGCCAAACGCCAACCAATTGACACACTCCCCCAATCTTCGTATATCTATGCCCTCACTATACAATTATATAAAGAACAAAAACCATGCACTTTGAAGGCACCCATAAATTCAACGCCCCCCAGAACGTCATGTGGGACCTACTCAACGACCCCGACGTCCTGGCCCGCGCCACCCCGGGCATCAAAAGCCTCGAGCCCCTAGCCGAAGACAAATACAAAGCCATCATCGACGTCAAAATGGGTCCCATCAACACCACCTTTAATGGCACCCTCGAAATCGCCGATAAAATACCGCCCCAAAGCTATAAACTGCTCATCGACGTCGACGCCAAAATCGGCATCGTCAAAGCCGAGGGCACCCTGGCTCTGGAGGGCGAAGACGAAAACACCGACGTCGCCTTTACCGCCGACGCCCAACTCAGCGGCACCCTGGCGCGCATGGGCCAGCGCGTCCTCAGCGGCGTGGCGCGCATGATGACCAAACAATTTTTCAAAGCCCTAGAAGAAGAAGTGCCCCAGCAATAAAACAATTTAAGGAATATGTAGACCGCATCAGCCATTACCACAGGAGGTTGACCAATGGCAGTACCCATCAAAATCACCGTTAACGGCCAGACCCACGAAAGCGAGGTGGATCCCCGCCTCTTCCTCGTGCAGTACTTGCGCGACAATCTGGATCTGACCGGCACGCATGTAGGCTGTGACACCAGCAATTGCGGCGCCTGCACCGTAAATCTCAACGGCAAAGCCGTCAAATCGTGTACCGTGCTGGCCATTCAAGCCGACGGCGCCGCAGTCACCACCATCGAGGGCCTGGCCCAAGACGGTGAATTGCATCCCTTGCAGGAAGGTTTTAATCAGGAGCACGGCCTGCAATGCGGCTTCTGCACCCCGGGCATGATCATGGCGGCCCAGCAACTGCTGGAGCGCAATTCGAACCCGTCAGAAAACGAGATCCGCCATGCACTCGAAGGCAATTACTGCCGCTGCACCGGCTATCAGAACATCGTTAAGTCCATTCAATACGCCGCCGCGAAACTAGGTTAGGAGGGGTGTCATGGGAGATATTATTGGCCAATCCGTAAAACGAGTCGAAGACAAACGCTTTACCACCGGCAAAGGACGCTTTACCGACGACATCGTCCTGCCCCGCATGACCTTTGCCTGCATCTTGCTCAGCCCCCACGCCCACGCCCTGATCAAGAACATCGACCTCAGCGCCGCCAAAGCGGCCCCGGGTGTGGTCGCCGCCTTTGTCGGCAAAGACCTGCAAAACGCCGGCATCGTCGGCCTACCGGTGGGCTGGCAAGTCGATTTTAAAAACGGCGACCAGATGAAAGAACCCGCCCATCCAGTGCTGGCCGTCGACAAGGTCCGCTACGTCGGCGATGGCGTCGCCGTGGTCATCGCCGAAACCAAAGAACAAGCCAGAGATGCCGCCGATTTAGTCGACATCGACTACGAAGTCCTCGACGCCGTCGTCGATGTAGTTAAAGCCACGCAGGACGGCGCCCCCCAACTCTTTGACGACGTGCCCAACAACAAACCTTTCGACTGGGGACTGGGCGACGCCGAAGCAGCCGACGCGGCTATTGCCAATGCCAGCCACGTCACCACGCTCAACATCATCAACCAGCGGCTCATCCCCAACGCCATCGAGCCGCGCGTCACCATCGGTGACTACGATGAGGCCAGAGACAAATACACCCTCTACACCTCGTCGCAAAATCCCCACGTCATTCGCCTGCTGCTCTCCGCCTTCGTGCTGAACCTGCCCGAGCATAAGGTGCGGGTGGTCTCGCCCGATGTCGGCGGCGGTTTTGGCAGCAAGATCTTCCACTACGCCGAAGAAGCCCTGGTCGTGTGGTGCGCCAAGCAGATCAACCGCCCGGTCAAGTGGACCGCCGAACGCAGCGACAGTTTCCTCACCGACGCCCACGGCCGCGATCACGCTACCAAAGCCGAGCTGGCCATAGACGGCGAGGGCAATATCACCGGACTGCGGGTAACGACCCATGCCAATATGGGCGCTTATTTATCCACCTTCGCCCCGTGCGTTCCCACCTACCTCTACGGCACCCTGCTGCAAGGGCTCTACACCACCCCGGCCGTCTACGTCGACGTCACCGCGGCTTTCAGCAATACCACGCCGGTGGACGCCTACCGCGGCGCCGGCCGCCCCGAGGCCACTTATGTGCTCGAGCGCCTCATGGACACGGCAGCGCGCGAACTCGGCATGGACCCAGCTGAGTTCCGCCTAAAAAACTTTATCCCGCCCTTTGACGGGGTCGAACAACCAGGCTACGAGACCCAAGTAGCCCTGGTCTACGACAGCGGCAATTACCACGCCGTGCTCAATAAAGTTTTGCAAATGGCCGACTACGAAAACCTGCGCAAAGAACAGGAAGAGGGCCGCAAGAACGGTCGCTACATCGGCATCGGTTTTTCCACTTACATCGAGGCCTGCGGCATTGCGCCATCGGCCGTGGTCGGATCGCTGGGCGCACGCGCCGGACTCTTCGAAAGCGCCGGAGTGCGAGTGCAACCCACTGGCAAAGTCTCGGTCTTCGTCGGCAGCCACGCCCACGGTCAGGGGCACGAGACCACGTTCTCACAGGTGGTAGCCGATCGCCTCGGCATACCCATCGCGGACATCGACATTGTGCACGGCGACACCGACATCGTGCCCTTTGGCATGGGCACCTACGGCTCGCGCAGTTTAGCGGTAGGCGGTACAGCCATCGTTAAGAGCCTCGATAAAGTCGTCGAGAAGGCCACCCAAATCGCCGCCCACCTGCTCGAAGCTGCCGAGGAAGATCTGGAATTTTCCGACGGCCAGTGGACGGTTAAAGGCACCGACCAGTCGGTTGCTTTCGCCGACGTGGCACTGACGGCCTATGTGCCGCACAATTACCCCGAAGGACTGGAGCCAGGGCTGGATTTTACCAGTTTCTACGATCCGGTCAACTTCACTTTCCCCTTTGGCGCCCACATCGCCGTGGTTTCGGTAGACCCCGACACAGGTCAAGTCAAACTCGAGCGCTACTTTGGTGTGGACGACGTCGGCAATGTGGTCAATCCTATGATCGTCGACGGCCAGCTCCACGGCGGCATCACTCAGGGCGTCGGCCAGGCACTGCTCGAAGGCGCCATCTACGACGACAACGGCCAATTGACCACCGGTTCCTACATGGACTACGCCCTGCCGCGCGCCGACGATGTGCCGTTTTTCGAGTTGGGCCGCGAAGTCACCCCCTGCCCCCACAATCCACTGGGTGTCAAGGGCGCTGGCGAGGCCGGTACCATTGGTGCAACTCCGGCTGTGATCAACGCAGTAATCGACGCACTGCAACCCTTCGGCGTTAAAGATATCGACATGCCGGCGACGCCCCAGCGCGTCTGGCAAGCCATCCAGGCAGCGAGCTAATTGACCGGTAACAGGAGAAATACAAAATGATTCCATCCAGTTTCGACTACCACCGCCCCGCCTCGGTCGACGAGGCCCTGGGGCTCTTGCAAGAACACGGCGACGATGCCAAGCTCCTGGCCGGCGGCCACAGTCTACTGCCCGCCATGAAGCTGCGCCTCTCCGCTCCCGGCCACCTAATCGACATCGGCGCTTTGGGCGATCTCAACTATATCAAAGAGGACGGCGACCACTTGGCTATTGGCGCGACCACCACCCACTACCAGATCGAATCTTCCGACCTGGTGCAGGCCAAAGCCAGCGTCCTGGCGCAAGCCGCCGCCGTCATCGGCGATCCCCAGGTGCGCAACGTCGGCACTATCGGCGGCAGCATTGCCCACGCCGACCCGGCCGCCGACTACCCGGCCGCCCTCTTGGCCGCTGACGCCACCATCCAGCTCAAAGGTCCCGACGGCGAGCGCTCAATAGACGCCGTCGACTTCTTCATCGACCTCTACCTGACCAGCCTACAAGCCGACGAGATCATCACCGAAGTGCGCCTGCCCGCCCAGGCCTCGGGCCGCGGCGGCGTCTATCTCAAATTTCCCCACCCCGCCTCGCGCTTCGCCGTAGTCGGCGTCGCCGCCGTAGTCAGCGTCGACGGTGGTTCCTGCAGCAACGTACGCGTCGCCTTCAACGGTGTAGCCAACGCCGCCTTCCGCGACAGCGCCGTAGAAAACGCCCTCAACGGCCAAACCGCCGACGCCATCTCCGCCGCCGGCGACCTAGCCGCCGACAGCGCCGAGATCCTCAGCGACAATTTCGCCGGCGAAGACTACCGCAAACACCTAGCCAAAGTCTACGCCAAACGCGCCCTGGTGCAGGCGGTACAAGCAGCCCAATAACACAAATCCCCGCCAGCAACCGCTTCTGCGGTCTTTCTGGCGGGGATTTTTCTGTACTGTTGCTTATGCGTCTCAGACTATTGCTCGGCTTATCGACGCAGTAATGCCTTAACCCTGCTCCACCGGATACCCCGCCTCCGTCCACCCGCGCCACCCCCCATCCATCGAAATCACATTGCTATACCCCATCTTCTGCAAATTATCAGCCACCATAGCCGACCGATATCCCCCACCACAATAAACCACAATCTCGGCATCAACATCCGCAATAACCACCTCAATATCCCGCTCAATAATCCCCTTACCCAAATGCCGCGCCCCCGGCAAATGCCCCCCCTCCCACTCACTCTCTTCGCGCACATCAATCAAATTAAATTCATCCCCCCGATCCATCCTCTCCTTCACCTCGTAAATATCCGTCTCCCGCACCTGCCCCCTAGCAGCTTCCGCTATCTTCAAAAACCGGGGCGAATGATTCATAACAAATCTCCTATCCCATTTATCCTAGTACCAACGTTCACCATCACATTAGCGAAGATCATCGAAGGGTCGGGCGTAGCCTCAAAGCGGATTCATTGCCCCCGAAGCCGCAGGATTGCGGCGCAGGGGGCAATGCCTCGGAGCGCCCCACGGATGGGGCGCGAGAATGAGCGCCGAGGCTGCGCCCGATCCTTCGATGATCGTCCATATTACAACACCAACCACCACTAATCCCGCGTCAACTGCCTATACTTAATCCTCTCCGGCAAAACCCCCTCCCCCAACCGCGCCTTCTTCTTCTCCTCATACTCCGAATAATTCCCCTCAAACCAAACCACCTGACTATCCCCTTCAAACGCCAAAATATGCGTCGCAACCCGATCCAAAAACCACCGATCATGACTAATAATCACCGCACACCCAGCAAAATTCTCCAAGCCCTCCTCCAACGCCCGCATCGTATTAACATCCAGATCATTCGTCGGCTCATCCAACAACAACACATTGGCCCCCTGCTTGAGCATCTTAGCCAAATGCACCCGATTGCGCTCCCCACCCGAAAGCTCACCCACCTTCTTCTGCTGATCCCCTCCGGAAAAGTTAAAACGCCCCACATAAGCGCGCGAATTAACCCGCCTATCGCCCAACTCAACCTCTTCCTCACCCCCCGAAATCTCCTCCCACACCGTCTTGTCCGCAACCAGCGTATCGCGCATCTGATCGGCATAGGCCAATTCGACCGTATCGCCCAAGTTTATAGAACCCGACGTCGCCTCCTCCTCTTGGGTAATCAACTTAAAAAGCGTCGTCTTGCCAGCACCATTGGGACCAATGATCCCTACAATAGCACCCGGCGGCAATAAAAACCCCATGTTCTCAAAAATAATCCGTTCTTCATAAACCTTGCTCAACCCCTCCGCTTCAATGACCACATTGCCCAAACGCGGACCCGGCGGAATAAAAATCTCCAACTCCAGCTCGCGCTCGCGGGCCTGTTGCCCCAGCAAATTCTCGTAGGAGTTGATACGCGCCTGACTCTTGGTCTGCTTGGCCCGAGGCGTCATGCGAATCCACTCGAGCTCGCGTTGCAGCGTCTTCTGGCGTTGGGTCTCGACTTTCTCCTCGCGCCCCAAACGATCTTGTTTCTGCTCGAGCCACGAGGAATAATTGCCCTTCCAAGGAATGCCGCGCCCACGGTCTAGCTCAAGGATCCAGCCGGCCGCATTGTCGAGGAAGTAGCGATCGTGGGTCACGGCAATGACCGTGCCCTCGTATTGCTGCAAATGCTGCTCGAGCCAGGCCACCGACTCGGCGTCGAGGTGATTGGTAGGCTCGTCGAGCAGCAGGATATCTGGCTTTTGTAATAAGAGACGGCACAGGGCCACGCGCCGCGCTTCACCGCCCGAAAGCACCTCGACTTCGGTGTCGTCAGGGGGGCAGCGCAGTGCCTCCATGGCCATGTCGAGACGACTGTCCAAATCCCAGGCGTTGACCGCCTCTAACTTTTCCTGCACATCGGCCTGTTTTTCGATCAAGGCGTTCATCTCGTCATCGTCCATGGGCTCGGAAAATTTATTGTTGATTTCGTCGTATTCGGCCAACAGATCCACGGTCTCCTGCATGCCTTGTTGCACGATCTGGCGCACAGTTTTGCCGGGCTCGAGGCGGGGTTCTTGTTCGAGGTAACCAATGGTGAAGCCGGGCGAGAGCATGGTTTCACCCTCAAATTCGGTTTCGATGCCGGCGATGATGCGCAGCAGGGTACTTTTGCCGGAGCCATTGAGGCCGAGGACGCCAATTTTGGCGCCGTAGAAGTACGATAGGGAGATGTCTTCTATAACATTTTTATTATTGTAGGCTTTGCGGACTTTGACCATCGAATAGATGATTTTATCGGGAGCGTCGCTCATTTTTGGGCCTTTCGTTTGGGCTAGCTTGGGGCGGTCCTGGAAAGCGTTCCTACGGTGGTTTAGTAAACTCGGCCTGGCGGCCTCAGACAGTACTAAACCACCTCCGAAACACCTTCCAGGACCTTAAAAATAACCGTTTATTTTAGAGGTTTTTGTAGGCATTGAAAACTATGTTGAGGTCGCGTTTGGCTTTGTTGAAATCCGAGTAGGGGGAGCGGGAGCGGTCGTCGAGACAAGCGATGAAATCTTTGGTCATGGCTTTGTAGCCCATCAGGTCGTTTGTGCCTGAAAAATAGGTTTTCCTCTTTGGGGGGGATTTTAGGCGTATGTATAGGCCGTTGCTTTCAAAAGTGATTGTTCCTTGTGCGCCTTTAATATGGGAGTGTTGGAAAATGCCCTTGGTTAAACTCGGCTTATTCCACGCATAGCTTAACTCGGCGCTGGCGCCAGTTTCATACTCCAGCTTTAAGATCGAATTGCGTTCGCTCTCGCCTTTTTGGTGACCGGGAAATTTAGCTGTCACCTGGACTGGCGCCGCGTCGAAGAGGGCCGAAATTAGGGCGACGAAATGAATGCCGCCTTCTAATAAAGCACCGTAGGCGTTCTTCCAACCGCTGGTTACCTGGGCTGTGTGTTTTTGCACCTTAACCGCTTTTAACTCGCCAATATAACCCTGGTCGATCAAGTCCTTTATTATCATCAGAGAAGGTTTGTAATAATAATTTTCCGCCACCATTAAAAAACAATCGGGATACGCCTGTACCGTCTCTTCTAAGTGCGCCACTTCAGCCGGGGTGGCACACATGGGTTTCTCTACCAAGACACATTTGCCGGCTTCTAGGGCACTCGATATCTGCTCGGTGTGGTGTTCGGGAGGTGAGCAGATGAGCAGTGCGTCGATGTCTTTGCGATCGATCACTTCGTCAAAGGTGGCAATGACACCCTGGCCACCGCATTGCGCCTGCAGGTATTCGGCGCTGGCCGGCGTACGGCTGTGAAAATAAAGCTGGGCCAGTGATTTTAAGTTTTTGGCATGCAGTTGGGCGATACTGCCGCAGCCGACCAGACAGACGTTGTGCATAGATCATTCTCCCTGAGCGATGATGCGATCGGCAACGCGCAAGGCGTTGGCAGCAATGGTCAGACTGGGGTTGACTCCACCCGAGGTCGGCAGGGCACTGCCGTCGAGCACGTAGAGATTGTCGACGCCCCAAAAGCGGCAATCCGGGTCCAGCGCGCTCTCTTGCGGGCTGGTGCCGCAGCGCACAGAACCCACTGCGTGCGAAAAGGAATCTATGCGATGCGTATAGGGAATCAACCCCCCGGCCGCGCGCAATACCCGGCGCGCTTTCTCTTTGAGATGGGCCAGGCGGCGATAATCGTTAGCGCTATAGGCATGGGTGACCTTAGTCAGCGGCAGGCCAAAGGCATCCTTCTCGTCGGCTAGTTCAACACAATTATCGTATTGAGGATCGTCCTCGGCAATGCATAGCAAGTTCTGCATACAGCCCGAGACCATGCCGGCCAGGCGTTTCAAACCCCAGGGCGCATGGTGGCGAACGACCTCGGGCGAGGGTGTGTAAATATCCTGAATCACGCCGACGGAGGTGCCCAATTCGGCGCGCATATCCTCGTAGAAATCGCTGAAACAGAGCTGTTTGTGAAAAACCTGGTCGGGGTTGGTGCGGCAGGGGAAAACGACGCTGACTACGGCGTTGCAGTGGCGCATCAGATAGCGGCCAACGCAGGGACCATCCAGGCCCGAGCGCAGCAGTAGAGCCGGACTGTGTAGGGCACCGGCAGCGACGATGAAGAGGCTGCTCTCCAGGCTGAATTGGCGGCCTGTGTTCTTATCGATGCACTCAGCCGCGACAATGCGGCCGTTGCGCTGCACCAATTTATTGACCACAATGCCCGGCATGATATCCAGTCTGTTTTCCTGGCCCTGTTTGAGCAGGGTAGTCGTCAGGTCGTTTTTGGCTTCGATCTTGCAGGGAAAACCGTCGCAGGTGATGCAGCGAATGCACAAAGGGCGGTCGGCATCGCTGAAATTAATGGCCAGGGGAATCTTAAAAGGGCGATAGCCGAGTTTCTGCGCCCCACCCCAAAGGCGCTGCGCCGGCGCCGAAAATTCGATGGGACTAAACGGATAGTCCTGCGAGCGCGGTGGGTCGTAGGGATCCTGGCCCGCCGTGCCGTGTACGCCTAAAAGCTGCTCACTCTTGCTGTAATAAGGCTCCAGATCGTCGTAAGCCAAAGGCCAGCGGGCAAAATCGGCCGCGCGCAAGCGCAGCGAGGCACCGCCGTAGAACACGGACATGCCGCCAACCACGGCGTTGGGATAAAACGGTTTGTGCTTGCGATCATTGTATTGCTTGATTAGAACGGGGGCATCGCTGCGGTAGCGCAGTTTGAGCAAGATTTCGCGCTGGTCCCAGTCGAGGTCGTCGCGCCGAGCCCAGTCGCCGCGTTCTACCACCAAGGTTTTCTTACCGCCAGCAGCCAGGGCATGGGCAGCGGCAGCGCCACCAAACCCCGAGCCGATTACGATGGCGTCATAGGGAGCGGACTTCATAAATGTAGAGCACCACCAGGCCGGCGATGATTACCAACGCCATATAGTGGAACTTCTCGCGGGTGTCGATTTGCTGCTGGATGCGCTCCAGATCTGGGCGGAACTTGCCCGACATATTGCGCTGGATGTAGGTCTTGTAATATTCGACGGCAAAGCGCTCCAGTCCGCCGTTCATGTAGATGAGGAATCCTAGCGGCACAGGGTAATCGGGACGGTTGAGAAAATAAAATAGCGGCGACAATACGGCCAACACTAAAGCGGAGCGCTGAAACTTGAGCCATTTAAACCCCTCGAACGGGGCGTCCTTATAAGCCCCGCCCAACGAAACGATGAGGCCAGTGCAATAGGCCGTGATCAGAAAACCCAGAAAACTTTCGATCTTAACGTCGATCAGCAGAAAAGCGAAGACAACGGCTACAATAACGCTGCCGACAGCATAACGCGCCAGATCGCTGGCGACGTGATGACCAAAGAAGGTAATACGCGACGGCACAAAATATTTTGCCTGGTCTTCAGTGCGAAGAAATCCCTTGTAGATTTCGGCCAGGAAACGCTCGAGCCCCATGACCAAATAAAAGATCTGCACCAGTCCTAGATAGTAGAAATTGTCGCGGAAGTGTGGCACAAAGTAGAGCGGCACTAAAATGGCCACGTGGAAATAGATACTGCGCGGGAAAGTTTTAGGTTTGTACCCTTCGTAGGGACAGTCCTTAAAAGCACCCCAGAGCGATGTGTAAAGACCGGATATAATAGATACAGTTAGAGAAAAAGCGAAACTCATATTAAGCGCAAAGTCAGAGAAGAGCTATCAAATTGGGATTAAATAAGTTAAGGGAGAGCTAATTTTACTGCAAGACATCTGTATCGCCGTATGCCTCGCTATATGCTGTAATTTCTGATTAATCTATAAAGGATCGGCATGGATGCAATTTTATTAGCTGCAAAATTAGCTCCTACATAAGATCTGATGGTCTTCTCAAAAATAAGTTTAGGAAGCAGTGAAGATAATTTGTCCCAACGGCAATGATTGATCACTCCGTATTTTGAATTATCTCCTTTTATTGGCATTAATAAGGTCGAATTATCGAGTCCCGTATTAGTGGTAAACCAACCTGCAGTGTACTCCCACACCGGCAAGAGTTCATTTGGATC
>Ga0114996_10005833_pt1 | contig 14365 bp, 12 predicted proteins | sample ArcticOcean_MG_C_4_FD_87039 | JGI IMG/M metagenome (GOLD analysis project Ga0114996, IMG submission 87039) | Marine microbial communities from western Arctic Ocean - ArcticOcean_MG_CB4_134 | ecosystem: Environmental > Aquatic > Marine > Oceanic | place: Arctic Ocean: Canada Basin | collected...
CGGCGGAATATTTTCAGGGGTTGTTGGAGCAGTCGTTGGGAATCACTTCTCGCGTAGACCAGCAGACGTTCAAGCAGTACCTTAATAAGGCGCGAAGAGGAGAATTCGACCTGGTACTTAGCAGCTGGTATCCAGATTTTGACGACCTGGTGACCTACGCGGACCTGCTGGGCTCAGATAACCCTAATAATCGGGGCAGGTACAGCAGCAAAGAGTATGACCGTTCACTAAAGGTGTTGCTTGAAAGCATTAATCCGGCGGAGAGGTTTAAGGCGGCAGCGGAGCTACAGCGAATTATCGTAAAAGAGGTTCCTCTTCTACCTAATTCAGAAACCAGTAGTGCGTATATGGTTCACCCGAAACTGAAGGGTGTTGTTCGCCGCGTCCTTGGACAGGACCCTGACTTTACCTATGCGAGGGTCGTGGAATAGAAAGCCTCTCTAGCTAAGCTGCGCTAGTGATTAGTTCTCCTGGCATATTCGTTAGGTGGTTGCTTGCCGTCCAGAATGGTGAAGAACAGTCAGCCCGGTTTGGTAAAGGCACCGACAACAGTTGGTCAATTTTGCAGGTTAGGCGTGCATGACTCCATGCACCTGTAACCTTTTTTTTGCCCCGGGGTTATCAAAGTCTATCTCAATCACAATGGACTGCGTTCTCTTGTACCGTGATGCTCGACATCATAAGCTCCATTTTGTTGATTCATAACGAACTACCGTATTGTCGATAAGTGAACTATATCCAGTCGTGCTCTGGGCAATGGTGGTCATTGCTCCATGTGCTTTTGTGTTGCTGTTTTTTATCTCGGCGCCATACGGACGGTATCTTCGTGCAGGCTGGGGTCCCACCGTGTCGTCCAGAACCGGCTGGCTGCTAATGGAAGCCCCGGCAAGCCTGTTAATGCTGTCAGTGTTGTTGCTCATTCCAGTTAATTTTGTTGTTTACCTGTTTCTTGGTGCCTGGCAGGTTCATTACTTCCATCGGGCGTTTGTCTACCCTTTTACATTGACATCTCGAAGAAGGATTCCGATGACGGTAGTGGTGATGGCTATTGTCTTTAATTCGGCGAATGCTTTTCTCAATGGGTACCACTTTGTGCTTCACCAGGACTGGTACGGACAGGAATGGCTGACCCGTTGGAACTTTATTGCAGGGTCGCTTTTGTTTGCCCTGGGATACTACATAACGAAGCGGTCAGATCGCATTCTGGCTGGTCTTCGGACGGATGCCGCTGATGATTACCAGATTCCCCGGGGTTTTCTTTACCGCTATGTCAGCTCACCCAACTACCTCGGAGAGACTGTGCAATGGCTTGGTTGGACGTTGATGACACTTTCGCCAGCTGCCTGGGTATTTCTCTTGTGGACGATTGCGAACCTGTTGCCACGAGCCATCAGCCACCATCGGTGGTATCAGGAACATTTTACCGATTACCCGAAAAACAGGAAGGCGTTCATACCGTTTGTTCTTTAGCGAGTATCGAATGAGGGCTTGAAAATGTTGCCAGTAGTGCGGGTAGTGACACCAGGGTTAGGAAAATCAGGCTGGTTAACGCGATGGTGAGCAGTATGCCGATTGAGTAAATTCCCTGATGGGAAGAAAAGCTGAGTGCGCAGAAGGTCCCGAGCGTTGTTAGGTTACTCAGGAACACAGCCTTTGGAGTACTGGAATGCACGAGCGCTTCAACATTCCTCGACTGGTGGAACCTCTTCACGATATGAATGCCGTTATCTACCCCTAGTCCAAATATCAAGGGGATAACAACAACATTCGCCATGTTGAGCGGCAGGTCAATCAACACCGAAACACTTAATGTCAGCATTGCGGTCATCGCCAGTGGAATGAAAACGAGGATCGAATCCACCAGACTGCGCAGAGTAATCAGAAGAATGAGAAATATCAGCGAGACTGCGATCAGGATGGCGGTTTGGAAGGCGGTGATAACAATATCCCCGATCCCCAGATCAAGGACTGGTCTACCAGTGATTTCAGGTACTACCGCCATCACGTCGGTCGTGAACCGGCGCATGGCTTCGACCGGTACAACGTCCTCCGCAGGCGTGATTGACACCACAGCTCTGCCATCTTTGGCAATCAGTCGTTCCTGGAGTGCTACGGGCAGGCGCTCCAGTGTTACCTGTTCGGGCGCCAAGGCAGTCTTGAGCCATTCAATTTCGCTTTTTATAGGTGGCACAATCAGCTTAGAGTAGAGCGCGCGGGTATCCGAAGATGCCTCTTGCAGGTCGCTTACAGCCTTTTGCAACCGGGTGAGGGAAGCCTCCAGTTCAGGACTGTTGTGACTAATACCTGGGCCTGGACCAGGGTTTTGTAGCGTGTTCTGCAGACTGGTGTTAATGCTGGAAAGCATGAGCAGTAAATTTTCGTCACCCCAAGTGACCGAGGCCGGTGGTGGTGCAAACAACGAATCCAGGAAAAATCGCGCGTCTTCCAGAATGTAGAGATTTTCCTCCTGGTCTACCGGGAGATAGTCCGTGGGCGTTTTTACGTCGGAAACAACCGCCAGTCCTTCGAGCATTTCCCGGGTATTGTTAGCCGCGTCCAGGTCATCGGCCACGTAGGTTAAAGCGAAATCGGTGATGATGTCTTCACGTTGAAGCTCTATTAAGGTCGCCATGGCCTCAGATTTCGGGTCTTTTAGGGACAGTGTGCTGTAGTCGAACCGGGCCTGGGTTGCAATCAGGGCCAGAACTACCGCTACGCCTAATGTGATGTATGAAGTCCGTTTCGAGTTTTTTGCGACGGCTCGCGATAGCAGGCTGGCGAAGGGAATTTCGGTCGCAGGGCGTGGGTCACCGGATACTGCGAAAAAGGCTGGAATCAGGGTAAGACTCAACACAACCGCTATGATCATGCCGCCGCCTGAAATGATGCCCATCTCACCAAGGCCAATGTATTCCGTTGGTACAAAAGCAAGAAAGCCGATAGCTGAAGTGACACCACACAACATGATGGCAGGGCCAAGCTCCGTGCCGGTTTCAATCAACGCGTTCATCTTATCAAGGCGGAGCCGGGCTTCCTGGAACTTGAGGCACAGGTGAACCGCAAAATCCACACCCAGGCCAATAAACATCACCAGGAAAATAATAGAGATTGTGTTGTACTGACCGATCGCGATCATGGCAAAAGCGGCCGTCCAGATCAGTCCGATAAACATGGTGAGATAGACCGCTGCGACAATCCACATGGAGCGAATGCCCCAGGCCAGTACGAAGACCAGAATAACCAGAGCCAGGGTACCGGCAAGTTGGGCGCTGTCCAACGCGCTCACAATCTCCTGGTGTTCCAGTGGCACTTGCCCTGTCAGGCGAATGGTCACATCGTCGCGATAAGGGTGTGAGAGACCGGCGATGGTTGATTCTAGCGCTTCGATGATCCTCCCATTGGGTAGGTCTTCACCAAAATTTTGCTGACCTTGAATAAAAATGACCTGATAGAAGGTGTCGTCCTCAACCTGGAAAAGTTCGTCTCTCCATGAAATGGGTTTTGAGTCGCCAGTCAGTGCCTGTTCTGCGGTCGAACTCAGGGCATCCAACATGCGGGTAAACCCGGTTGGCAAGGTTTCGTCTGAATTCAGGGCATCGAGTACCAGTTGGAGTACTGAACGAAGGGAGTCGTCGGTCGCGACAGCGGTCAGGAAAGGCTGCGCGTCTGCAAGTTTCGAGATAGTGTCGTTGAGGGTGTCTGGTTCAAGATAGAGCAGGGCGTGCTCCTGGGCGAACTGGTTGGACGCCGGGCTGTAGACTGTTCGAAACACACTGTCATTTTCCCTTATCTGGCTGGCAAGGTGCGCGGCGACAATCGATACTTGGTTCGGTTTGTTGCCAGTGACAACGACAAAGGTGTTTTGGTTATATTGGGGAAAGGTTTTAAGGAACGCACTGTTCACCTGCTTCCAGTGCGTATCCTGGCGGATGAGAAGCGAGTTATCTGAATTCATGCTAAACGCTGCGATAGCGTAATAACCGGCACCGATGGTCAGGAGCATCGTGACCGCCATGATCAGACCAGCGCGATTCGATATCCAGGTAATCCAGGCGGTTAAGAAGGGGGTTAACATGGACTATTCGTCTTGTTCTGCCGCATTGGCAGCGATATTGGACGATATCTCTTGCCGGACTGACTCAAGGCCACCCTTTTTGAACATAGCAGAGTAATTTGAGCGCTTTAGGGACAGGTCACTGACCCCGTTGGCAACGATGTCGTAGATCCTCCAGGTGCCGTCCTCTTGCTGTAACTGGTAGTCGAGGGTGACGGTTTCTGTGCTGGTTTCGAGAATCGACTTTACCCGTTTGCGGTTTGTCGCGATGGGTTCCGTGGCCGTGATGCTAAATACCTGTCCATTGTCTTCTTTGAATCGTGAAGCATAGGTCGAGTTCACCAGGTCTTTCAGCAGGGCCTGAAAACCGGCTTGATCTTCAGCGTTAAGCGAACGCCAATGTCGTCCCAGTGATATTCGTGCGATGGTGTGAATTTGGAAGTGATCGGTGACTGCCGGTTCAACAACGCTCAGCCTGTGCTCATAGGAGCTGCTTTTCATGGCGGTAGTGAGTGCCGCGTGAAATGCTGTTACGACGTCAGAGGGCGCCGTATCAGCGTAACAGGGGGCGACGCCCAGCGTTAGCCAAAGACTTGCTAGTACAAGGCTTGTAGCAACCTTAAATTGTTTTATTTTTTTCAACAAATTCAATAACTTCGAGGTTAAATCCAGAAATTGCATTAAAACGAGTTGGTGAGCTGAGCAGACGCATTTTACTCACCCCGACATCCCTTAGTATCTGCGACCCGGTACCCACAACTCGATAACCTCCAGCCTCATTGGTATGACGCTGGACAGGTGGAACCTCGGGGAAATGCTGTATATGACTCAACTCATCGGCCTGGTGAAATTCCTGTCCAACCAGCACCACGACACCGGATCCTGCTTCGGCGATGTGTGCCATTGAATCAGACAGCGACCAGGTGCTTTCATGCCCGGGGCGCGTCGTATTAAGTATGTCTCTGAGTGTATTGAGTACCTGCACCCTGACCAGACAGGGTTGCTCCTCGCTAATTTCGCCCTTTACCAGTGCGTAATGGACACATTCAGAAATATTATCCTTGTAAGTATGGAGTTCGAACTCTCCTTGATGCGTTGTTACCTGCTTGGTATCGATTCGTTCAATAGTCGTGTCGTACAGATTGCGATATTGGATGAGGTCGGCGATGGTGCCGATTTTGATACCGTGTTTCTCGGCGAATACTTCCAGTTCCGGTCGCTGGGCCATGGTGCCATCTTCATTCATGACCTCAACAATCACTGAGGCAGGTTCATAACCCGATATTCGAGCCAGGTCGCAACCCGCTTCGGTATGCCCGGCTCGAGTCAACACACCGCCGCGCTTGGCAATGAGGGGGAATATATGGCCGGGTTGGACCAGATCGTCTGCTCGGGCATTTTTTGCGACGGCAGTTCGAACTGTCTTGGCTCTGTCAGCAGCGGATATGCCTGTCGTTATGCCTTCTGCAGCTTCAATTGAAACAGTAAAGTTGGTCTCGTGCATTGAGCCATTGTTGTCTACCATCAGAGGTATTTTAAGTTGCCGGGCCCTTTGTTCAGTGACGGTCAGGCATATCAGCCCACAGGCATGCCTGGCAAAAAAGGTAATGTGTTCAGGCGTAGTCACGTCAGCAGCGATGATGAGGTCGCCTTCGTTCTCGCGATTTTCGTCGTCCATCATAAGGACCATCTTTCCTTGACGAAAATCTTCGAGTATTTCTTCAACCGTGTTGATGGGCACTGGTTACCTCGGGTTGCGGGAAAATAAGTCGCGATTATACCGGAAAGCCTTATCCTAAGGAGTTCGTACCAATCAAGGCCCGCGCCCGTATAATGTGGCATTCGCAGCAATGACTTTGCCATATGTCGATCTATAATCAAGACTTTATTAAACGTCTACGCGCCATTACGAGTGACATTATCACCGATGAAGAGCGGCTCGCTGTCTATGAAACAGATGGCCTTACCGCTAAGAAGCAGCTACCTGGGGTTGTTGTGATCCCTGATACTATCGAGCAGGTGCAGGCTATTACTGCTCTATGTCAATCCTGTGAAGTGCCGTTAGTCCCCCGGGGCGCTGGGACGGGTCTATCGGGTGGAGCTATGCCCCACCATGAAGGGGTGCTTTTGGTGATGGCCCGCTTCAATCAGATACTGGACGTCGATACCTCCTTGCGAACTGCCACGGTGCAGCCGGGAGTGACCAACCTTGCCATCTCGGAAGCCGTCACTAATCTTGGTTTGTACTATGCCCCGGATCCATCATCACAAATAGCCTGCACGATTGGTGGTAATGTTGCGGAAAACTCAGGCGGTGTTCACTGCCTTAAATACGGATTAACTGTACACAATGTGAAACAGTTAAAAGTTGTGCTTCCGGGCGGTGAACTAGTGGTTGTGGGAGGGAAGGGATACGACACCCCTGGATATGATCTTCTGGCGCTCATGCATGGATCAGAGGGCATGCTCGGGATTGTTGTCGAGGTCATCGTTCAGTTATTGCCTAAGCCGCCTGAAGTTGCCGGCATTATGGCGGCATTCTCTAATGTGATTGATGCGGCAAACAGTGTCTCTGGTGTGATCAGTGCGGGGTTGCTCCCCGCGGGACTGGAAATGATGGACAAACTGGCGATACAGGCAGCGGAGTCCTTTGTTGGTGCAGGTTATCCCGAAGCGGCAGAAGCAATGCTGCTCTGCGAGCTTGACGGTTCGTTGGAAGAGCTGGAAGAGCTGATTGAATCGGTTCGGGCCGTGTTCGAAAGCAATGGCTGCATGACCTTCACGGCGGCCTTCGATGCTGTAGAACGGCAAAAACTCTGGCTTGGCCGGAAGGCGGCATTTCCAGCAGTCGGCAGGATCGCTCCGGATTACTATTGTATGGACGGTACGATACCAAGGCGCGAACTTGCGAATGTATTGCAGGCCATTACTGATTTGTCTCACAAGTATGAGTTACAGGTCGCCAATGTGTTTCATGCCGCTGATGGCAATCTGCATCCGCTGATTCTTTACGATGCGAATGACGGCGATCAACTGACACGAGCAGAGGCATTTGGCAGTGAAATCCTGGTGCTCTGTCTTGAAAAGGGCGGCACCATCACGGGCGAGCACGGAGTTGGTATCGAGAAGATCAACGAGATGTGCCTGCAGTTCAACCGCGATGAACTTGGTATTTTTCACGGTATTAAAAATGCATTTGATCACTATGGGATACTGAATCCGGGAAAAGGAATACCAACTTTAAGTCGATGTGCAGAGTTTGGTGCGATGCACGTTCATAGAGGGGAAGAAAGATTCTCTCACCTGGATAGATTCTAATGGAAGGGATAGACGCGTTCGCGGAGTCGATAAAAAAAGCTGGAAGCGACGGCAGCCCAATCCAGATAAAAGGTGGGGGAACCAAAGGCTTCCTGGGCTATGTTGCCGAAGGACTGCAGGTTCTTACAACGCAGTGCTACGCAGGCGTGCTTGATTACCACCCTGCTGAATTGATCATTCGGGTTAAGGCAGGCACCCCTGTAGGCACTTTGGACAATCTTCTTCGGTCTGAGGGTCAGATGTTGGCATTTGACCCGCCCGCGCACGATGCAACCTCCACCATCGGGGGCGTTGTTAGCGCCGGCCTTTCAGGTTCTGCGCGGCCTTATCGCGGTGCGGCAAGGGATCACCTGTTAGGTGCGGGCATGGTGCTGCATGATGGCGCGTACTGCGAATTTGGTGGTCAGGTAATGAAGAATGTAGCCGGGTATGACGTGTCGCGACTGGTTTGTGGTGCCTATGGAACGTTGGGCTTGCTAGCTGATTTAAGCCTGAAGGTTGTTCCTGTGCCCGAGCTGGAGAAAACAATCACTCGGGAATGCTCCAGCGATGTGGCACGCGAGACAGTCAAGTTATTATGCAACAGGGTTAGTCCCCTAAGTGCGAGTTGTTATTTCGGTGGCACACTCAGTGTGCGATTGTCCGGTAATGAACAGGCTGTAAAGGCAACAGAAGAAATGCTCGAGGGTACCCAGGGAGACAACGCTTTTTGGGACCAACTCGATGCGCAGGCACTTCCCGCATTTAAAAATGCAGTGGATGTCTGGCGGTTATCTACCGATGCCGATGAACCATTGTTCGATTATGATTTTGCAATATTGGATTGGGGGTTCGCCCAGCGCTGGTTGTTCGACCCGAAATCGGATCCACGAGTTGGTTATGCAGGGTCCGGGCACTGGACCAGAGTCCGGCATGATAAAGACCGATTTGAAGCAGAGGTATTTCAACCTTTGTCGGCCCTGGAATTCGCGCTTCATCGCAGACTTAAATCCACTTTTGATCCTGATGGCATTTTTAACCCAGGGCGTATGTACCGTAAGGAAGGCCTCTAGTGCAGACCAATATCCATCCAGACCTGATCGCGCTGCCCAAAGTGCAGGAGGCGGATGCCATACTGCGAAAATGTGTGCACTGCGGGTTTTGTACAGCCACTTGTCCAACGTATCAATTGCTCGGCGATGAACTCGACGGACCTCGTGGGCGCATCTACCTCATCAAAAATTTGCTGGAAGATAACACCATCTCTGATGACAGTATTGTTCATCTGGATCGCTGCCTGACGTGTCGCGCTTGTGAGACAACCTGTCCTTCCGGGGTAGAGTACGGACGGCTTCTCGATATCGGCCGGGAGTTTGTGCAGGACCATGCAAACCGGCCGCTCCGATCACGCCTGTTAACGTTCGCGCTTCGGCTGGTTGTACCGCGACCATTCCTGTTTGCGCCTCTATTGAAGTTAGGGCAGTTTTTCAGGCCACTGCTGCCAGCCTTTGTACAGAGTCATGTCCCGATCAAAATGCCGGTCTTGCACCGGGTCGAGCCCGTCATAGGTGCGAACGTTGTGCTGTTGTCCGGTTGTGTCCAGTCTGCTGCGACACCTAATGTGGTTGCTTCTTTGTTGAAGGTTCTGCATCACCAGGGTATGGATGCGGAAGTTTTCCATGAAGGTTGTTGTGGTGCGTTGGATTATCACTTGTCTGCGCATGAAGCCGGAATGCAGAGAATGAAAGCCGTTATCGATCAACTTTATCCGCGTATTGATCACATTGACTATATTGTTTCCTCAGCGACCGGTTGCGGTGTAACGATCAGGGATTACCCGGAAATTCTGCAATATGACGCTGAGTATCGTGACAAGGCGAGCGCGATTGTAGACAAGTTAGTTGATCCCATTGAAATAGTTAGCGGTGAGGCAATAAAAGTAACAACGACACGAGTAGCAGTGCATACGCCCTGTTCGATGCAACACGGGCTTGGTCTGACCGGTGCTGTTGAAAAACTACTCGGTGATATTGGGTTTGACATTGCTCCTCACAGAGAGGGGCATCTTTGCTGCGGTTCTGCGGGAACTTACTCGATTCTGCAGCCTGAACTTTCACAGCAACTCAAAGCGCGAAAGCTGAATGTCCTGGGGGAAGGCAAACCGGACGTTATCGTGACGGCTAATGTAGGCTGTCAGTTACAGCTAAAAGAGGGTGCGAACGTCCCTGTGATGCATTGGCTCGAGTTGCTCGCAGAGCAGATCTAGAAGCCTTTCAGTAACACGATGTTGCCATCGCTTGAAGCGAACCGGTGTTGGGCGAGTGTCTGGTACGCCTCTGATTGATACCAGGCCATGGCGCTTTCCTCTGACGGAAACTCGATCAACACTGTTCTGGAAACCGGCCATTTGCCCTCAATGAGTTTCGGTGCTTCGTCAACAGAGAGTATTTTACCGTCGTATTGGCTGAAAATTTCCATGAATCCAGCCTCGTACTTCGAATACTCCTCTCGGTCATCGATATCAATTCGTGCGATTAAATAATGGGTCATGTTGAAATTATCCCCGCCAGATCATAAACCCACCAGAGTAGTCCCTTTTGGGCATGCAGGCGATTTTCGGCTTGTTCGAAGATGATGGACCGCGAGTCCCGGACCATCTCCGGTGTTATCTCGTAGCCATCATGTATTGGCATGTCGTGCATGATTTTGCAGTCGATATCTTTTACCAGGGCCTCGTTGATCTGGTAGGGCGCCATTTGCTTTACGCGGGCTTCTTTTTCATCCTTGAAGTCCGGGTTGTTGAAATACTGCATATCGATCCAGGTGTCCGTGTAGACAAAGTCGGCAGAACCGATCACTTCTTTCGGATCGGTGACGCGCTGAATTCGATCTGATGAGCGGATGATCGACTGAATATCTGCATCCAGGCTTTCACCATTGTCATCGTTTTCAGGGGTCGCGATCGATAGCTGAATTCCGAGTTTGCTGCAGATAACAGCAAGAGAGTTGGATACGTTGTTCTGGACCCCTACATAGACCAGGTGCGCTGAGGACAGGTCGCCATCGTAGTGCTCGGAGACCGTCAGGATGTCCGTCAGGGCCTGGCACGGATGGAATTTTTCACAGCATCCATTGATCACGGGTACCTGACTGGCAGCGATAATTTTTTCCAGGTCCGAGTGGTGCATTAACCGGGCCATGATGCAGCTGACATTGCGCGAAAGGTATTCGGTTTCGTATTCGATTCCGGATAAAACAAAGTTCGAAGTCATCCAGTCGACAAAAATGGCGTGGCCACCGAGTTCCGTCATGGCGACTTCAAAAGACACCCGGGTTCTGGTGCTGGTTTTCTGAAACAGCATGGCGAGGGATTCGCCCGCGAGCAACTGGTTGTAAGCTTTCGGATTAGCCTTGATGGTTGCAGCGCGTTCCAGAATATCCTGAATCTCTTCCGTGCTGAGGTCTTTAAGGTTCGGTATGTGTCTCATTTCCAAAATCCAAAAAAAAAAGCCGGCTAGGCGGGCTTTGTTTTAGTCTTGATCAAGAATCGCAAGCTACCGGATAGCGACCGATTTGTACAGCGATGTGTGAATCACGCGTTACATCTATGTTAGCGTGGTTGTATGTGCGGCCGATTTAACATCATTGACGATCCACTGACCCAGATGATTATGGAGGTTATCGAGGGCGATGTCCCCTGGACCGTGACAACGGAGTACAACATTGCACCGACTCAGATGGTGCCCGTGCTTCGGCATTCCGACGAGGAAGGTTGGGACATGCCTTCCATGAGGTGGTGGCTGGTACCTTTCTGGTCGCCGGAACCCGGCACCAAATACAGCATGTTCAATGCGAAGTCTGAGACTCTGACAACGAGCAGGGCCTATAAAGAGCCCTTCAAGAGGCGCAGGTGCGTCATTCCTGCGTCGGGTTACTACGAATGGAAAAAAGAGGGTTCCATCAAGGTCCCTTACTACATTGAACCCGTGAGCGAACCGGGCTTTGCTTTCGCCGGGCTATGGGACAGGTGGCATCGTGGTGACCAGATCATTGAGAGTTGCACAATAGTGACTGCTGCATCACCAGAACCCATGAAAAATATACACCACAGAATCCCTGTCCATCTGACCGTAGATCAGGCAAGAACCTGGGTAAATCAGCAGACTGAATCATCCCGGCTTGAGGATCTGCTCGTGCCGGAAATCCGAATGGAGATCCAGGTGACGCCTGTATCGACAATCGTGAACAATGCAAGAAACAAAGATGACCGATGTGTGGAGCCGGTAGGCGAAACTATTAGGATTCACTAGGTAAAATTAATTGCGACACCTCACCGAAGCTAACACTGGGCGGAGAGGACAATTCGGTGCTACTTGATTTCTTGCGTGCGAGGCAGGACGGAGGTTGTCCCAACAGGCTGCGCTTTTTAGTTGCGACTTACGTGAAAGGTGTCGTCGTCCAGATTGTCCAGTGCGTATCCAACTTCATCTGGTCCATCCGACAGCCGTGATGTTCGATGACGTTCAGTGCTGTATTGGGGAAACTGCGCTGGATATGCCCAGGTTCATAATATTTTCTCGACTGCGGCGTTAAGGGGCGCAATAAGTGTCTTTGGGGTGGCTCGCTGAAAAGAGAACGAATAGCATTCGTGATCTTTGGCGAACTTCGCAATGCCACTGGCAAGTGCTTGTATGAGTTGGTCTTCAACCTTTACATGAGGCTCAAGCACCAGGTTGTTTACCTGCAACTGATGGTGTTTTCGGTGTGCTTTCGCGTCTAATCGTCCGATAAGGGAATCGCCGTACAGGAGGGGTAGTGAAAAATAACCATACTTGCGTTTTGCGGCGGGCACATAACATTCGAGCAGGTATTCGAAGTCAAACAGTTCGCGAGTGCGCCTTCTGTTGATCACCACGTTATCGAAAGGGGATAGTAGTCTGACGGATTGGCGAGTTGATCTCACGGGGAGCAGACTAAGTAGTTGCTCTGTTGTGTAGCAGGCGCGACCCTGCACATTCACTTCGAGTAGCTGGCCTTCTGCCACCAACGCAGAGAGGGTGGCTCTTAGCGGATCTTTTAAGGTGATTTTGGATAATCTGCGGATGATGGGTTTGGCATAGCCAACGTCGTATTCGGTGGCTATGCCCAAAGCGTGGACCATGCCCAGCACTATAAATCTTGTCCATTCCTTCAGGGTGGGTTCTGAAGTATTGATGGACGAAGGAAGAACATTTTCCGTCAGGTCGAATACTTTTTGGAAGCCTTCGCGGCGGGTCACCATCAGTTCGCCAGAGAAAAACAGGTGTTCCAGAACCCGTTTCGCGGGTTTCCATTCCCACCAGCCGCCACGTTTCCTGCCGCTGGTATCTTCGAAGTCGCGGGACTGCAATGGACCTTCGGCGCGGATTCGAGCCAGCACCTCGGCTTTGAGCTTGTCGTCACACTGCCTCGTGTTACGGAACCCCTTCATCACCGGAAGCGAGTACCGGAAATCCTTGAAAGGAAGGAATGCAGCTGCGTGACTCCAGTATTCAAAGACTTCCCGTTCCTGGACGAGTTTCTCAAGATGCGTGGGATTGTAGTTACCCACACGGTTATAAAGGACATGCTGGTGGGCACGATTGATGACAGAGATAGTGTCGATCTGGACGTAAGTCAGGCGCTGGATTGCCTTGTTAGTTGCATTTTTCCCACGCCCGAACTCATTATCCCGGAGCAAACCTTGTTGCTTGAGGAAGAGCTTTCGGGCATCGCTCTGGGTGAGTTCCATGCGGCCAGTTTAGCCGACTGGAGGCGTTGAGTCGCGGCCATGAAAGGATTGAACATGCTAAGCTTGTGTTAGCTGATTAATGAGTAATTGTATGAACCAAAGCATCTTGATTCTCCTTGGATCCCTGTTGATTTTTCCGAGCAGCGAGGCTGGCGCAGCAAGTCGGGAAGCGGTGTATGGCGAAGGTGCGATGGTGTCTTCTCGTTCAACCCTGGCGTCAACAGTGGGTGTGAAGATCATGAAGCGGGGCGGCAATGCCATCGATGGTGCAGTCGCTACCGCCTTTGCCTTAGCGGTTACCTATCCTTCCGCGGGAAACATCGGTGGTGGTGGATTCGCTGTCATCCATTTTGAGGACGGTAAGGTCATCACCCAGGATCATCGGGAAATGGCGCCTGGTGCGGCGCATCGTGATATGTATCTGGACGACAATGGCGATGAAATCAAAGGGCTCTCTCGAAATACCCTGCTGGCTACCGGAGTTCCCGGAAGTGTTGAGGGATTACTGGGTCTTCTTGGGGAATACGGGACTAATACCAGGCAGGAAGTCATGGCGCCTGCGATAAAGCTGGCGGAAGAGGGCTTTTTGCTTGATACCTACCTCGCGAAACACATCAATACTACCGGGCAAGCATTGTTTAAAAATCCGGCGGCGGCCAAGAAGTTCACAATTGATGGCCGCGCCCTGCAGGCCGGAGATATTTGGAAACAACCAGATCTAGCAAAAACTTTGAGACTTATTTCAGACAAGGGAAGGGATGGATTCTATGCAGGAGAGACAGCAGACCTGATCGTCCGGGAGATGAAAAAAGGTGGGGGGATTATTTCTCACGATGATCTGGCTAATTACCGCGCAGTCTACAGGGAACCTGTTCACACTAACTATAGAGGGTATGACGTCTGGACCATGGGACCACCATCTTCAGCCGTGTTGGTGCTGCAAATGCTCAACATGCTCGAACCTTTTGATCTCAAGGCCATGGGCTGGGGTAGTTCAAAGGCGATACACCTGATGATAGAGGCTGAGCGTCGTGCTTACGCTGATCGTGCAGAGCATCTGGGAGATTCTGATTTTTATGATGTGCCGCTGGACATGTTGGTCGACAAGAAATATGCACGAAGCCGGTTCGGTGATTTTGATATGAACAAGGCCTCCAGCAGTGAGGCGATTTTTGCGGGTGCTGCACCGGCGCAGGAAAGTATGGAGACCACGCACTTCTCAGTGATTGATAAGTCTGGCACCG
>Ga0114996_10005834_pt1 | contig 14364 bp, 6 predicted proteins | sample ArcticOcean_MG_C_4_FD_87039 | JGI IMG/M metagenome (GOLD analysis project Ga0114996, IMG submission 87039) | Marine microbial communities from western Arctic Ocean - ArcticOcean_MG_CB4_134 | ecosystem: Environmental > Aquatic > Marine > Oceanic | place: Arctic Ocean: Canada Basin | collected...
ATCGAGATAACTGCGATCACACCCGGCACCTTTAAGTTTAACCTGAGTGACACGAATCGTCTTCGCACTGAACTGGAAGATACTCTTCCACGGACCTGCGAACTTGCCCAACGATTAAAAGCGCCGCGCATCATCACTTTCGCTTTCCTGCGCGAACCTGGTATCGAACCGGATGCCGTGATAGCCCGTTTGAAGGAAGCCGCTCAGATCGTCCAGAAATTTGGATTGGAATTGTCCGTAGAAAATGAACCTGGCTTGTATTGCGATACAGGAATCAACACTGCCAATATCGTAAAAGCTATTGACCAAGAGCATGTTGGAATCAATTGGGATCCAGCCAATGCAGTCGTTTCGGGTGAAGTCGGGTATCCGATCGGGTATGAAGCAGTCCTCCCCTACTTACAAAATGTCCATATAAAGGATGCGATTCCGATTCCTCCGGACAAATGGGAAAATCGACTCATTGGTGACGGTGGGGTCAACTGGCTGGGACAGTTAAGGACTTTATTAAGAGACAAGCCGGTCGCGCACCTGACCTTGGAAACACATGTATTTCCCCTCATAGAATCTACCAAGGAAGACTTACGAAGGCTCCGCATCCTATTTGATCATGCCCGTCAACTCGGCGCAATTTCATGAAAGTTAAGAAAATCCTTTCTAACATAGAAACAATAAGAGTCATCCATCCGGACATAGCAGTTGAGAACACCGCAGCAGAATTCTTTCTCAACTACATCTCACCTAGGGCAAAGGCCTCAGCAAAGCTGGCCAGGAAGTCAGATGCGATTGACCTGACTCTCGCAGTTCTCGACCCCGAAGAAGCTGCCGAAAAAAACCTTCCAGTAGAACAGGATAGCGAGTGGCGGTTTATCCGTATTCAGCCGGACGGTAGGGTAGAGCTTTATGCTTCACATACCTGGTTCCTCTACCGTTTGGCCAACCAGTTGATCGATGACTGGTTAGAAAAGGATGCGGCAATCTTCAAGGCCGGCAAAGTATTCAAAGCCGCGTTCCGTCACCTTAGACCGGCCTGGGACTCATTACTCAATAATCATGCCCGCACAACCAAAGGCTTTGATCCGGAGGAGCATATTAAAGAAATGGCACGCCTGGGCTTTACCCACGTCGAGGTGAATGGACTCGCCGCCACCTTCCCTTATGAACAGGCGGCTCCGGATGAATTGCTGTATCGTTTTTATACCTACTGCCCTGCTCTTGACCAGTTTGTCTACAGCAAACTCAACAAAGGGATTTACCCGTTTGAATATCTCAAGGCCAACCTCAACAAGCTCACGCGATCGGCTCAGTTGGCCGAAAAGTATGGCTTGCGGGCAGGTATTCTGTCATTCGAACCGCGCAGCGTCTCGGACCAGTTACTTGAACGCTATCCCATGCTGCGGGGCGCACGGGTTGATCACCCGCTCCGGAGTTTCCGCCCGCGATACAATCTGACAACCGCCCACCCCGTTGTGCTCGATCACTATGCGGAAATGCTGGAAAAGATCCTCAAGCAGGCTCCTAATATTGATTACATGGTTGTCTGGTCAAACGACAGCGGCGCCGGGTTTGAATACACCAGCTCATTGTACGTGGGACGCAATGGTGGAGGCTATATCGTCCGCGAGTTCAAAGACGACGATACCATCGCCAAGGCAGCGGCCGAAAACATAATTCGTTTCCTCAAGACCCTACGTGATGCCGGACGCCGTGTGAATCCGAACTTCTTCTCCGTGCTCCGCAGCGAAATGTTCTGGGTGGAAGATCCCTACCTTCGTGAATCCATCGAGGAAGGTATCGATCTGGAAGTTAACTCCCTCGTAGCAAAAGGATTTGATCTCGGATACAAACATCCGAAGTACGATTGGGCGGTTGAATTCAACTATTGTGGAATGTTCAACCAATGTTCTGAAGCGGAAAGTGTGGCCCGTGAAGCCGTTGAAGAAAAGGGATCCAACGCCCACCTATATTTCAGCGCAGGTGCTTTCTGGAATCAAGAGCCAGTGTCAGCTCCCATTTATCCAAAACTTTTGTATGAACGCCTCAAGGCGGTACATGAACAAGGATTCTCCCATGCTGTAGGATTGACCGGTACCGTCGCCTCCGAACTGGCACCCTATAATATAAACCAAGAAGTGCTGAGAGGATTTCAAAACGATCCGGATTTGGATCTGGATATATTTATTCATCGGAAAGCCCTTGCTTGGGTTGGGAAAGAAGAAGCGGATGAACTTCTGAAAATCTGGCAGTATGCCGATGAAGCCTACCGTTCATACCCACCTCCTGTGAGCGTCCTTTCCATGTGGAGCACCTGGTACCGGGTTCTGGTGCGACCTTTCGTTCCCAATGTTGAAGCTCTTAGCGAGGAAGACCGTGCCTACTACGAGGATTTTCACCTCGGCCATGTCAACAACCGTGTCCGCGTCGATTTTCGACGTGAGATTAATTTCGACTTTTGTACGCCGGAATACGCAAGCCTATGCCGCCACGCCATTACCGATAACGTGTTTCCTCAAATACAGGCTGCCGTTGCATTGGCCATGTCACAAAGAGATTCCGTGCCGGATAATTCTTCCGCTCGCTCAGTTTACGCCCATTTATTTGACAGGCTGGTCGGCCTACAATGCTGGTTCAGAACACAAAGAAACATCGCGGGCTGGATTGAAGGTGTCCACGGTTACATCGAAGCTACAGATAAAGAAATAAAGTCAACTTGCCGTGCGCTGACGCGAGAAATCGTTCTAGACGAGAAAGCAAACGCTGCTGAACTACTTAGCCACGTCGAATCGGCTCAAACAGAATGGATGACCACGTCCGATGTCGGCGAAACCACTTTCATCTACGGGGAGAATTTCGCTGAATTGCTCCGCAAAAAAATCGCACTCATGGAAGGCCGGGAAGATGACGAACCTTACATAGATCCAGACTTCATGTGGCGCGTGCCGGGTCTCAATTTCTCCTCCGAATCGCGCCTATCGACCACCCGATGAAAAGGAAGCTATAAATGGCCAAAAATGTACATTTTACAGTGCTTTACAGGAAACCACAATTCTTGTAGCCCAGGACAACCGATTTACTAGGGTATTACCATATACTGCTTTTTGCTTTTACTATGAAACCCTGAAGTCGAGTGGCCATTGATCAAACACATGACCAAAAATCTTCTCTCTCAAATCCGCGATGATGCTATTAATGAACCATTGTATCAGCGCTGGTTGCCTATGCCAGGTGACCCAAAAAACAGAAAACACGTACGGCTAAGAAACTAATTTTTCCAAACACACTACGCTAAATCTACCCAATGGGTAAAATCCTAACAACTCGATAGATTATGAAGAAATACTACAAATTATTATCGCTACTCCCCCTCGCCTTAAACCTCACCGGAGGATTAATAGCGCAAAATTCCGAAGATGAAGCAGTCTTTGATCTTTCTCCCTTCGTAGTAGACGAATCCACTGACATCGGTTACAGTGCCACGTCTACCTTGGCAGGAACCCGGTTAAATTCCAACCTGCGAGATATTGGCGCATCCATTTCCATTGTTAACAAGGAATTCCTGGAAGATACCGCTTCTACCAATATCGCGGATGTTCTCCTCTTTACTCCCAACACGGAAGTATCAGGACCCGCCGGTAACTTTTCCGGCTACCAAGGCAATGCGGGAAGTCCAATCCCCGAACAAGAATTGGACAGACAACAAGGAGGCACAACCAGAATACGTGGACTCGCATCTGCCGACCTGACACGTGATTATTGGATTTCAGACGTCCCGTTCGATACTTTTAACGTGGATCGTATTGCCGTTCAGCGCGGAGCAAATTCTGCTCTCTTTGGCATAGGTAGCCCCGGTGGCATGGTCAATCACACCACCGTCAAAGCGAACTTGCTGGGAGATACAGGACGGGTCAGATTTGAAACGGATCAACATGGTACCGCCAGGGGTTCGTTCCGCTACAATCGCGTTCTAGTAGAGGACAAACTTTCCATTTTTGTTGCTGGCCTTTGGCAGGACAGAAAGTACGAGCAGGAGGAAGCGTTTGGTGAAGATGAACGTATTTATTTATCCGCGCTCTACAAAATAAACGAAAACCTCCGCGTTAACGCCAGTTACGAATCAGGTAAGCGACACTCATCCAATCCGGATCAAACACCACTTAATGACGCCATTTCACCTTGGATAGAAATGGGTAAACCTATTGTGGATAATCCAGCACAAGGTGCAACCATGTGGCGGGGAGTAGGAGATTATGCTCCAGGAGCCGCCAATAGATGGTTTTTCGGAGAAGCTCCGGAGGGAGCATCCATTGGACTTGTCAATTACTACGGTTTAAACAAAGCAGAACCTGACTATGCCCTTCCGGTCCGTATATTAGCAAATACAGATTTTCCTGGGGGGGGGGGTAACAATGACTCAGAGTTGTGGGTGCTTGCACCCAAGGTTAGAGAGGAAACCATTCGCCGAACAGGATTTCACCCCAATGGCGCTCCTGTGGAAGCAGGAACAGGAGGTTTTTATGTTGGCGGTTTTCTTGGTACTCAACTTCTTGACCGCAGTATCTTCGATTATCGAAAACACCTTTATCACGGTGGAGCCTACCAACAGAATGCTGATTGGGACATCTTCCAAGCTTCTATCGAAGGAACCTGGTGGGACAACAAAGTCGGGTTCGAGGCGGCTTATTACGATCAAACATTTGCAATGAGTTCACAAAACCCACTGCAGGGTAAGCAGGCTCGAAGCATTTACATCGATGCCAATAGAACCTTGGTTAACACTGACAACGGGCAACCTGACGGAAATTGGATTCCAAACCCCAATTTTGGGAAGCCCGTCATTGGCGCTATCTGGCAGGGTAACGACAATGAAACCGACCGGGATTCCACACGTATTACTGGCTTCGTGGATCTGCATGCCGAAGATTTTTTCGAAAGCAACCTCATCACTAGGATCCTTGGACATCTTAAGCTCACAGGACTCATCCAGGAGAGAGAAAGCCTTATCCAACAACACTTTGGTAGGGACACAATAGATCCTCAGACAATCGTAAACGCACTTTCAGACGGAGACCTTAGTGTTGGCAATGGCGTATTCCATCGCGTTACCCTTCGTTCAAGCTCTTTATTTGCGCTTCCCGTGGGCAACGATATGGATTTCCTTTCAATTAATTCTCTGAGCGATTTGTCCGGAGTAAATATTGGACCCGTTCCATTTGGTAATCAACGTAACCGCTCCCCAAAGTCAGCTTCATACACAGGCTGGAACCGCAATACCCAATCCTTTGTGGACTTCACTTCAGCTTCTCACAACTTGCAGGACAATGGAGGTTTTCCGGCTACCTTTTTTGGCTCGAGAGCCTTGGCTACTCTAGATTCGGAAGTACTGGTCGGCCAACATTTCCTCTGGGATGGTGCATTAGTGCTGACGGGAACCTGGCGTAACGACGTGTCGAAAAGCGCATCCATAAATGCTCCAAATAATTCTGGAGTTCTTGCCAGCGATTCTGACGATGTCCTGGACCCGGATTATTTGGCTGGGCCGAAATCATCAGATCTGACTACCAGTGCGGATCAGGACACCACCTCTTGGGGTGCAACCCTGCATACCCGCGAATTGCTGGGAGACAATTTTCTACCACAAGGCACGAATGTATCCTTTTACTACTCCGAATCAGACAACTTCCGCCCAACACCGGGGCGTGTAACCATTGACAACGCTGCCGTCGCTCCCACCACCGGAGCAACGGAGGAAATGGGTATAATACTCGAACTAATGGAGGGTAAGTTCCACTTGCGTTACAACGACTATGCTACCGGCGTTTTAAACAACTCCTTTGATGGAGGTGGTGTTTCGGCAAATGATGGGATTTTAAGAGGACTCGTCGAACAGACCTTGAATCCAATCAATATCTACAATGGATATACCATCGCAGATGCCCAGGCAGTGCTCCCATCACAAGGGGTCCTTGACCTCAATGATTTCAATCCCAACTGGGCAGCTGGAACAGTCGACACCAATCGAGATTCGTCAGATACCGGCACGCAGGACTTCACCAATGAAGGTAGTGAGCTTGAGCTAGCCTACAATCCGTCTTCGAACTGGACAATACTTGTGGGGGTGGCAAAACAAGAAACTGTCAAATCGAACACTTACCCCGTCCTGCTACCATACATGCGAGATTTTGTGCAGCCAAATTGGGTGGAAAGCTCGTTCGCGCAGAACTACATTATCAATACAGGTGGCGAGACCCTGGCCGAAAGAGCCCAGAACAGCATCGTTAATCCAGTTCTACGAGCGATTACTCAGGACGGTATCCCTGCCATCGAACAAAGAAAATGGCGCTACACGGTTAACACCAGTTACCACTTCGGTCGAAATAATGATATGATACCGGACTGGTTGGGTGACTTTACTGCAGGTGGTGGTTATCGCTGGCAGGACAAGCTTGGTATTGGTTTTGGAGTTTTTACGGATCAAACCGGAGGCAAGGCTCTAGATCCCAACAAACCATTCTGGGGACCAAAACAAGACTTTGTGGATCTATTCTTCCGGTCTAGATATCACTTGAGCGATAAATACGACCTGTCCGTTCAGTTGAATATCAAGGACTTGTTTGACAATGATGACCTGGTTCCGATATTCGCCAATCCGGATAGCACCAAGGTATACCGGTTCCTCCCTGGTCGCCTTATTACACTATCCGGCACATTGGAGTTCTAGAAACAATATTTATTATTTGTAGTTTGTAGTTCGTTTAGGCCGGCCTCCGTAAGGAGGCCGGCTATTTTTTAGCAGACTCAATCTTCAGAGAAAATCCTCATGGCAAATTCCCTTAGAACAGCCATCATCGGTTACGGCATAAGTGGACGTATCTCTCATGCCGACGCTATGCGTCCCAACCCAGCTTTCAATATAGTCGCAGTATGCGATCTAATGAAGGAAAACCGAGACAGAGCAGCCAGTGATTTAAACTGCTCGGTCTACGCAGACTATAAAGAAATGCTGTCCAACGAGAATCTGGACTTGGTCAGCATAGTGACGAGATCCGATACGCATGCCTCCATTGCCTGCGATTGTTTGGAGGCAGGATTACATACCGTAGTCACAAAACCTTGGGCTCTCAATCAGGAAGAGGCAAAAACCATGCTGGCAGCGGAGAAATCAAGCAATGGAAAGATTTTTCCTTGGATCCCCATGTACTGGTCTCCCGACTACAAGTGCATTACGGACCTTCTTTCCAAGAAACTGATCGGGGATATATTTCTAATAAGAAGGTATTACTCGGACTTCCGCTATCGAACTGATTGGCAGACAGAAAAATGCTATGGAGGTGGTTACCTTCTGAATTGGGGTATGCATCTTATTCAACCAGTTATCAGCCTGGCACAAAGCCCAACCAAACGCGTATTTGGGCAACTGCAGCAAGCCATTAATCCCGGCGATGCGGACGACAATTTCATGGCCGTAATGGAATTTGAGAACGGCATTCGCGGTGTAGCAGAATTCACACAATCAATTCACCCATTTCCTGGTTTTGTTATTCAAGGAGCCCGAGGAACCATCGTCTCAAATGCCAGTTCTGTAACAGTGAATCGTGCCAACCCAGCTAAACCCGAAGAAGTTGACACTGAGGTTTACCAACTTGAAGGGAAGCAATTTGGCGATGAATCAGAAATTTATAACGATATTGCCGCCAATCTTCTGGAAGGCGCCCCCTACTCAATTACCTCAGATTTAGCATTAGAAGGAACAATCGTGCTAGATGCTGTCAGACTTTCACATGAGCTCAGGCAAACGGTTGAAATCAGCTAACAAAGGCTTCGTTCCGGCCAACATGACCAATTGGGTGCGATTTTGATTATTGTCACATGGGCGATCAAACATAGTGCCGACGAATCGAAATGCCAATCAGGCGGCACTGCGAGGACCCACCTTCATGCATTACGGCGAGGTGCGAGCAGTTGCCTTACCATCCACAGAACTTCGAGAAAGGTACAGGGCTCGATCGCCGAGCGAGCTGTCGTGAAAACGGCGGTTTAGGGCCAAACCGCCTACCATATATTAGCGTACGAATAGCGTATGGCATCTTTCGAAATCAAACCCCTACCAATTAGCCCCCACCCTTTCGCCTTGACCATGCGATTGGGTCAAAGTTTGCTATAAGACTCAAGAGCTGCCTGACAAGGCTGGCCCTGATCTACTACAAACTCCAAATCAACAATGAAGTCCAAACGACCTTCGTGCAAAACCATTGCAGAAGAAGCCGGTGTCAGCCGGATGACTGTTTCTATGGCTTTACGCGACCATCCGCGGGTAGCCAAGGAAACCCGCGAACGCATCAAGAAAATTGCTGTCCGCCAGGGTTACACCCCCGATCCCAATCTGACTGAATTGATGCGATACCTGCGCAAGCGAGACATCAGCAAAGAGGAACCGGTCATAGCCCTATTAAATGGAAAACGCTACTCGGTGAAGGATTTCAGCCGTGACGCCAGACTCATCCGTGAAGGAGCGATTGAACGAGCAGAGGAACTCGGCTTCAAAACCCAAGACTTTTGGTTGCACGAACCCAATATGCGCGTTGAGCGAATCGTGCAAATTCTGGAAACTCGCGGAATCCACGGCGTTGTCGTGCTTCCAGTGGAATCCTTGCGCGATGTATTTTCATTTCCTCACGATGATTTCGAAGGAGTGGCGACTTGTTCCGTTGCCGCGAAACTAGGCTTTAATCAGGTGCATCCTCATTTCTATCAGGCGATGCATATCGGGATCTCCAGTTTGACGGAAAAGGGATTCAAGAGAATCGGTTTCTGTGAAACGGAAGCAGAAGACGAGCAATCCAATCATTTGTACCATGCCTATCTGACCTGGTATCAGCAGGGCATTCCAAAAGCGGATCGAATCCCTCCCCTCCTAAAAGCCTCTATTAACAAAAAAGATCTGTTAAGTTGGGTGGAGAAATATAATCCGGAAGTAGTCTACAGCTCCAATCTGGATCACTACCGTTGGCTGCAGGAGGCTGGGATGAAAGTGCCGGAAGATATTGCTTTTGCAGCTCTGGGACCTGCAGACCAAAATCTGGAAAGGATTGCCCGGGTGGACATTGCCTACAGCAAGATTGGAGCTACCGCCATCGACATCCTGAAAACCAAGCTTGCCCACGAGAGCCTGGGTCCGACGGATAACCCCGCAGTCACTTTGATTCGTGGTGTATGGGTGGATGGAGCCAGTGCAGAATTACCCAAAGCGGTCTTAGCAACCTGATTACGCGCCCAGGTTTACCATCCCCCAGAGTAATAGGACAACGATTCCAACGACTACCCAGCTACCACCGAAGCCAATTACATCCATCTTGTCCGGTTTTCCAATTTCCCAATTACTTTTGGGGAACATTTTCTTTCCAGCAAGTGACTCGGGATTATCAGTAGCATAAGCAATAGCTTTAGCTTCTTCCTCTCGTGATACCATGACCGGGGTATAAATTTTACTAAAGAAATAGTTTAGGTGTTTCTTGTCTGCTGGCTTGGTGACCATTGAAATAGTGAACAATAAGACGAATGGAAAGAAAGCACTGAAGAAAAATCGTACTGCCACCAATTGAGATTTTTTCCATGAAGTGAAATCAATGCCCAGCCAGCTCATTACCCATATCTCGGCCTCAAAACGCCCTATCCCTATTAATGGAGAATTGGGATCATCTGGATTTACCCGAGCGACTTTATTATAGAAGATCCCCCTCGGCTCCACAAACACCTCCTTCATTATCGTATCACCGACATTGACTGCGCGTCCCGCCTCGACATCAGCATTAGATGCAGGAGCCTTGTACGAGCTGGTGTAAGAATCGGTCTGAACTAAAAAGGCATCGTTTGTTCGTGCCCAATCAAGCCCTTGAAATAAGTTCGGCAAAATAGCAAAAATCGAAAAGCAAATGGCTACCTCTATGATAACCGCCATTCGCGTGAGTCTTCGCCAAATGTAACCCAACCAAATAGGTGCACCAAAAATAGCCGGAATGGATATTAGGTACTTAAAAATATCCAAAAGATTATCGATATAGATAGCGGCTCCAATTCCTCCCAACAAAGTGACCGCAATCGTAATGCGGCCAATTTTCAAATAATGCGCTTCGCTCCTACCCGGTTTAAGCGGCTGATAAATATTGCGTATAAATAAAGCTGCGTTGGAAACCGATCCAGCATCCAAAGAAGACATGTTAGCCGCAAGTATACCCACCAACATTAATCCAAGTGCCCCAGGAAGCAGCAAGTCCCGGCTCATGACACCCCAGGCCAAATCAGGATCGTGTAATTGCCCGGCATAAAGCCCCAGAGCGATCAAACCAGCCAGCACCCAGAAGAGCATCAGGAAACGTTTGAAAAACATCCCTCCAATCATTCCAAATCGTGCCGTCTGTTCATTTGTGGCGGATCCTGCCGTCTGCATGTTTTGCGCAACTGCCACAATCGAGGTCAAATTCGCGAAGAACATGGCCATGATGGTATACCACGCGTACTCGCTCAAAGAAACAGACCCGAACAATTCAAAATTAAACTGAGGCACCGAGGCATGGAGCCCCGCAAACCCTCCCAGCTTGGCCAAGCCTAGTGGGATCAAGATAATCGAAAAAATGACAATCAGGATCCCTTGAATGGAGTCCGTAATCGCCGCAGCTCGAAAGCCTCCCATAATCGTATAGATGGCGACCACCAATCCATAGATGAAGTAGAAAGCAATGGGATCCGTGTAGGAATAAAAGGACTTCAATTCTCCCCGAACATTCTTTTGGTAAAGCACATCATAACGGGCAATCTGTTCGGGCGTGCGATCAGCAACATCCGTTTTGACCAACACTTGGTATTCTTCAAACTCCTGAACCGTGACCTGCTGTTGAATGGACAACTCCTCAAACGGTTTGGGCGTCAGAGCCATCATGGTTTTTCCCGCGACCATATAACCCAGTCCGCCACCAATAAATGCCATGATGAGAGTGAAGGCTGCAAAACTGCCTCCGAGGAAAGGGCTTTGAAAACGCTCAGTAAAATAGTCTCCCAAAGTGGTTAAACGGGTTCTACGAAACAAGAGCGTGGTAAACCAATAAAAGGGAGTAATAAATAGAATCAGAAACTGGATCCACATTCCACCAACCCCTTGACGGTAGGTCTCTCGTGTGACCGCAACCGCCTGATCGGCATTCGTCGATGCCCCAAAATTGAGGAAGAACTGATAGAATTTTCCAAGTGACCGACCGGCTAAAAAATAGTCGTCCGTATCTTTATTACTTTCCCCTGCCTTCTTCCCCAGCCAAAGGATGACTACGAGATAAATAAGCAGAACAATGATGTCTAAAATATGAAGTCCGAAAAATTGCACGTATGTTACAGGGTAAATTGTCTAAGCTTGAATAGGTTCGATCATCCATACTGCAAAGTCCACTCCAATGGTTAAACGGCCGATTCAATATACAGTAAACTCCATTGCAGGATGGACGCCTCCGGGAACTTACCCACACTCAAAGACTACAATTTAATAGAGCCGTTCTCAGCATTCCAAAACGATACGTCATTCATGTCCGATCTTAACCGCATATCCACCGGTCGCCCGGAATTTGACGAGTTTTACCCACGCATAGAATCCTTCCTAAAAAAGGGTACCATGGACCTGGTTGTCGACGGCGTACCCATCCATGGATACCGTTCGCCGGATTGCCCGGCCCTCTGGTTAAGGGATCATAGCGACATGATGCGTGGATTCCGTCACTTTGAGCAAGATATGACCTCCACGGTCACACACTTCGCCGAAACTCAGGCCATGAACGGGCGCGTTTTCGATTTTTTCACGGATCGTCCACTGGCCACGCCCACTGAACGTGAGAACTGGGTCAAGTATGTTCGGGTGCCGGTCGAGGCCGATGTCGAGTATCGTTTTGTCAAAGCGGCGTTCCTGGCCTGGCAGGCTACCGGTGACGACGCTTGGATGGTGAACTTACTGCCATCCCTCGAAGCAGCCCTCAACTATATCTTCACTCATCCCTGGCGCTGGGATGAAGAGCATCAATTGGTCAAGCGCCCCTATACAATCGACTCCTGGGATTTTGCTTACACCGCCGGTACACACGATTGGCTGCAATTCCAGATCGATGATAATACCTTCTGGGGTATCATGCACGGCGACAACAGTGGCTACTACGAGGCCTGCCAACTATTGTCCCTAGCTTACTCTCGCTTAGGAAACGAGCCACGGGCAAGCCACTGGAAACAATTCGCCTTGGGACTCAAGGAGCGCATGAACAAAGTGTGTTGGAACGGCGACTTCTACACCCATTTTGCAAAGTTAAACCCTGTTGAGATTCCAGGTCTCGACGAAGCCAGTCAGCTCAGCTTTTCCAACGCGATGAACATAAACCGCGGCGTGACCAGTTTATCACAGGCCAGATCCATCTTACAGGAGTATCAAAACAGAAAAGCAGCCACCGGAGCCTTTGCCGAATGGTTCTCCATCGATCCAGGATTTCCGAATGGTGCATTTGGCGAAGAAAAAATGGTGCCGGGCGCTTATTGCAACGGCGGCATCATGCCACTGGTAGGAGGTGAGCTCGCGCGGGCATATTTGGAAAGCGGCTTCGAAGAAACCGGCGTCGATACATTGCGACAATACCACTCGATGATCCAAGAGAAGGACGAAACCTTCCTCTGGTATTTCCCCGATGGCACCGCCTCCTCTATCGAGAATAGCACCAGTCCCGATGCCATGCCAACCGATGGCTGGGGATCATCCTCTATGCTCCATGGCTTTATGGAAGGGTTGGTGGGTATCCAAGATCAAGGACGCATGCTCGATGCAGTCCGCCTTTGCCCCCGTTGGTCAGCAGCAGGATTGACCACCGCTGAAGCCAGTATGGGTTACGAAGTATCCGGTGCACAATTTGCCTATAATTACGAAGAATTGGCAAATGAGGTGGAGTTGGAATTAAGAACTCAGAAGTCAGAAGTTCATCTGCACCTCCTTCTTCCTCATGGGGCGTCCGTAAATGACGTTCAGCTAGCCAATACAAGTATCCCCTTTCAAGAAACAGAAGTCGGATCCAGTCGCTATGTGGATTGTGAGCTATCGATCGACCACGGCGCAGATGTAGTAGTGAGGTTTAAATAGCCACCCTCGCCCCTTTCGCCCCTCGTCCTTCGCCCCTTTTCCACAGTTTACCATAAAACCCCGTCAGGATGCCCTTGAGAGAGCCCTTGCTCTTCTATGATGGTCACTGGTCCGACTGATCCCCACGGACCGGATTTATTTTCATGCCCGAACTGACATTTCTCAACAGTCTCGATTTCACCGTGCTTGGCTTGTACATGCTGGCCGTGCTCGGAGTCGGATTCTATGTGGCCAGATTTAATAAGGGAACCGCCGACTATTTCAAAGGGGGAGGCAACATCCCCTGGCGGCTATCGATGCTTTCTTTGTTCATTTCAGGGTTTTCAGCCTTCATGTTCGTGGGGGCCGCTGGCATAGCCTATGGCAACGGAGGAGGTGCCCTACTCCTCTTTAGCATGGCCCTTCCCGCTTATCTGATTGGTGCCTGGATTTTTGGCCCACGCTGGCGTCGCACCCGATTGGATACGCCCCTGCAATTTCTTACCCGTCGCTACTCGCAGGGCACCACTTACTTTTATACGGTCTTGGCAGTAGTCCCAAACACGCTCGTTTTGGGCATCATGATCTACACCCTGTGTATTTTCATTTCAGCCGCGATGGGTATCAACGCCACGATGTTTGAGCTGGGTCCTATCAGCCTTAATGGTTTCCAACTGACCATGCTCGTAACGGGGCTCGTCATAGTCGCCTACACAACGCTCGGCGGTCTTTGGGCGGTTATGGTCACGGACGCGGTGCAGTTTATCATCGTTCTTTTGATCACCTTGATCATGACCCCTTTGGCCTACACCTATCTGGGAGGAGGCAATCCAATAGAAGGCATCAGTAGGTTGTTTAGTGATGCGCCGGAAGGGTACTTTAGAATTAACCTGACAGGAAAACCCATCCTCTTTTGGCCGACCTGGTTTATCTACATCGTATTTGGCTACAATGTGAATTGGCACATCGCCCAACGCTACTACAGCGTTTCCGATGAACGCGATACCCGCAAAATGGCCATCTGGGCCGGTGGACTTTCGCTGGTGATGCCCATACTGTGGATCATCCCCATTATGGTAACGCCTATTCTATTTCCCAACATTGCGGAACTCTGGCCCAACCTGGCCAAAGCGGAAGAAGCCTCCTTCGTTACACTGGCACTGGCCATTCTCCCGCATGGCATGTTGGGGCTACTTACAGCGGCTATTTTTGCAGCAACGATGAGCTCCACCGAT
>Ga0114996_10005835_pt1 | contig 14363 bp, 11 predicted proteins | sample ArcticOcean_MG_C_4_FD_87039 | JGI IMG/M metagenome (GOLD analysis project Ga0114996, IMG submission 87039) | Marine microbial communities from western Arctic Ocean - ArcticOcean_MG_CB4_134 | ecosystem: Environmental > Aquatic > Marine > Oceanic | place: Arctic Ocean: Canada Basin | collected...
AAAATCACCGAGGCGAACCATACGGACACCAGCGGGCGGGCCCCGAGGGAGGTCAGCACGGCGCGGAGCGTGAGCGGCGGGCGCTCTTCGGCGATCCGCGGCTCCGGGACCGCCAGCAGAAAGGGGATCGAGATCACGATGGCGGCTCCCACCATCGGGAGGAACCAGCGGACGTCCGCTCCCTCGATGCCGATCAGGGAGGAGATGGGATTCACGATGAGCGGGACGAGGCCTGCGACTCCGAAGATGGCGATTCCCTCGGTGCGGCGATCCAGCGGAACGATGTCGGAGGCGAAGGTGAAGTAGCCGGTGAAGACGGTCCCCGCGCCCATCCCAAAGACGATTCGAATGCCATACACGAGCATGCCCGTGTCCTCGACGAGTCCGATGCCTGCGAGGCCGACGATGGAGAGGAGGGTGCCGACGATGAGCGTCGGGCGGCGTCCGATCGTGTCGAGGGCCCAGCCCACGAAGGGGCGACTTCCGAGTCCCCCGATGGCGGCGGACGCCATGATCGCGCCGATCTCCGTGCGGCTGGCTCCGAGATGATCCAGGTAGAGCGGCAGGAGGATCATCGACGCGTAGCCGAGCGCCGAGAAGAAATGGGCGATGGTCAGCAGCCCGAAGGCGCGGGTGAAGAGCGCGGTACCCGACACGAAGGCTCCTTCCCGCCTATCCGGCGAGGATCTTCTGAATCGCCATTCCGACGCCCGTGAGGCTGTCTCCGGCGATCAGGCCCGCGGCGAGGACGATGAGGAAGCGGCTCGCCCAGGTCTTGCATCGATTGAAGAGGAGCCACGCGAGCACGCCGCCGAGGGCCATGGAGACGGAGTAGTATGCCGGGATCACGAAGGCGAGTCCCACGGCCGTCGGGCTCGGGATCCACGTGCGGATGCCGTCCGGGAGGATCTTCTCGAGGACCGCTCCGACGACGCCCAAGGCGGCGCCCCAGATCATCGCCGCGCCGGCTCCATGGGGCAGGTTCTCGAGGCCCCCTTGGAAGAGCTCCGCGACCGCCTTCCACTGAACGACCGCGGGCATGGCCCAATCGGGGTCGTCCCAGAGCTGCTGGAGTTGGGCGGCGTCGCCGACGAGGATGAGGTAGCCGAGGGATCCACAGATCGCTCCGGCGAAAACGCCCGCGAACTGCGCGTAGGTCTGTTGCCGGGGGCTGGCGCCGATCATCAGGCCGGTCTTCATGTCGTGAAGGAGGTCCGCGCATTGGCTCGCTGCGCCCCCCGTGACGTTCGCGGCCATCAGGTTCGCGCTGACGTTGCCGGACTCGATGGCGCCAAACGTGAGCTGGGTCACCTTCCCCATCGCGCCGACCGGCGTGATTCCCGTCTCTCCGGACACGCGGGCCGCGACGATCGCGAGGATGTAGGTCAGGAACACGCCGAAGGTCGCGAGGGCCCAGCCGATTCCGAAGAAGTAGAATTGCATCGCGACCGACGCCACGCAGATGACTCCGATGAGGGGGAGGTAGATATTGCGCGGCACGTCATCGGTGACGCCGTCGGACGCCGTCTCTTTGCCTCCACCGCGGATCGCGGAGAGCACGGATCGCCAGGAGAAGCTGAAGGAGGTGAGCGACGCGGATACCATCATGGCGACGCCCGGCCAGAGGAGCCACGGTACGAGATCGCGGAACCAGCCCTTGTCGCCTTTCGCGGCCAACCACTCCGCGGAATTCAGGAGCACGGTGGTGTCTCCGGCTTCTCCAGCGAGCACGCCGGTCACCCACCCGTTCTCGATGGCGATCGGGCCCAACACGCACCAGGCCGCGATCGCGCCGACGAGCATCGAGAGACCGGCGCGTGCGCCGATGATCGCGCCGACTGCGAGAAAGAGCGGGCTGGGACTCAAGACCATCGTGAGGTTCTTCAGGCTGGATGTTCCGAGCATGCCCGGGAGGGAGAAGTTGGAGATGCCGGCGAGCTTCATGGTGAGCTTGGCAGCGGCGCCTGCGAAGGCGCCTACGAGGAGGACCTTGACCCGGGCCATGGCCTCGGCGCCCTACGAGTACATCTCCTTGATGGTCTCTCCCGCGGCGATTCCGCCGGGGAAGGGGAGCGCGTCCTTGATCAGCATCTGACGGCGGAGGCTGACGGCGACGATCACTCCGACGAGCGAGACGGAGAAGGTCCAGAGCATGAGGTCGATCAGTTCCAGCTCCTGGCCTGTGATCAGCGTCCACGCGGGGATCGGGGCCACCAGCCCGGCAGACGAAATCGACGCGGCAGAGGAGGCAGCTGTCTGGTTGATGTTGTTCTCCAGCATTCCCCATTTGCGGGTGCCCATCGTCACGGTCAGCCCGTGATAGAGGCCGTAGCTCAGGAGCGCGGCCGTGATCGACATGTTGAAGCCCCAGCCGATCTTCAATCCCATGTAGACATTGCACAGCGAGAGGACGCCGCCGAGCACCATGCCCGTCAACACGGCGCGGATCGTGAGTTGGGGGTCGTCCAGATTGAGCGGTGGCCACTCGGGGGCTTCCGTCGGAGTCGCGGTCTCGGCTGTCATGAATGCACTCCATTGACGCGGACACGGGGTGCCCAGGGAGGTGCATCATTGCATCGGGGGGGATGGCTGCGTCAAGGGGTGGGGGAGGCGCAGATCAGCCATTCCGGCTGGCACTCGCTGGAGATGGCCTGGCTGGTGCAAGCGGGCGTGAGCGCTTCGTCCGTGCTCCCGCACGCGCTGATCGCGCAGGTATAGAAATTGCTGACAGCGAGGCTGTTGGAAGGACCGATCTGTTCGATGCAATCGAGCACGCAGCTGCTCTCGCTGAACGTCTCGCATTCCAGCGTGCACTGGACGACGTCATCGCATTCCCCGGCATCGGTCATCAGGTGCTCGGGGATGCAGGTCCCCGCGTTCTCGACGCAGGCGAAGAAGCTCCCGAGATAATAGCAGGACGTGCTGTCGATGGTATTGTCGCCGTCGGTGTTGCAGAGATCAAATCGGCACTGATCCCAATTCTTGGCGTCAATGAATCCGTCGGGACTGAGTTGATCAATGCAGCCATCGATGCAGCTCCCGCCATCGTCATCCGGGCAGTTCGTGGCGCAACTGAAATAGAAGTCAGCGCAGTCCTCGAGTCCCGTGTAGAAGCAGAAGGCATACTCTTCGAGGCATTTCCCGGCGAGGCATTGGGTATAGGCCTCTCCTTCCTCCTGAGTGGCACACAGCGCCTGCGCGCAGAATTGAAACGCAGCGAGGTCTGCAGTCTGCGTCGGGTTGAGCAGATTTCCACAGGTCTGGGTGCATTGGGGGCTCTCCGCGCAATTTTGCTGGCAGGTCGCATACGCATCCGTCCCTGGCTCGGGACAGTCCTCATCCAGGGTGCAGCTGCATCCCTCCTCCGTCAGGCACATGAAGTAGTCCGCGCAGCCCACGACCTCGCAATCACAGTCGGGGTCATGACAGTCGGGAAGACCATCGCCCTCGTTGTCGATGGTGTCCGCGCAGTCGGTCTCGATGCAGCCCGTGACTCCGGTGCAATCCGAATCCGCGCAATCGGTCAGCCCGTCTTCGTCCTCGTCGTTGCCGTCGTTGCAGTTGGTCTCGAACTGGGGGATCCCCCCGCCCTCCGCGTCGATGTCCACGCACGAGAAGGTCTCCCCGCACACCTGGCCGTCTGCGCAGGTTCCGCAGGAGGCGCCGCATCCGTCGTCTCCGCAGTCCTTGCCCGTGCAGTCCGGAGTGCATCCGGTCTCTTGTCCCGTCTCCTCGCCGCCCCCGGTCGGGGAGCCTGTCCCGCCCCCTGAGGTGGATTCTTCACCGTAGGTTTCGGTTCCCGTGGTCTCGAATCCGGTCGTCTCGGATCCTCCCCCGGTCTGTGTCGTGGCGTCGCTTCCCGTCGCGCTGCAGGCGAGTGAGGAGGCGAGGAGGGGGAGAAGGATCAGGAAAAAGGAGCGATCGAGCAGCTTCATCAACATGCACTTTCCTCTTGGCAGTACGGCATGCCATCCTCGGAGAATGACTTCACCAGCCTGACGAAATAGGCACCAACACGTCAACCCGAACCCAGGAATGAGCCCTTGCACGAGACACCCGCCAGCGCGCCTCTGTCGGCGCATCAAAAGGCGTTGGTGGTCCTTCTTGAGGCCCATGAGCCCGCAGACGATGTGGAAGAGGTCTTCCGGCAGAAGATTCTCAGACATGTGCGCGCCCATGAGCGGTGGTGGCACCGGGATACGGTCCCGGGACATGTCACGGCGAGCGCGTTCATCGTGGACGCCTCCCTCTCGCGCATGCTGCTGCATCACCATCGGAAGCTGGATCGCTGGCTGCAGCTCGGAGGGCACGATGATGGGGAGCGTTCTCCGGTGGCGGCGGTGGCGCGTGAAGTCGCGGAAGAGAGCGGCCTCGCGTCTTTTCGTTTCTACGACGGCCCGAAGATCCTGGATCTCGACATCCACGCGATCCCCGCTCGCGGTTCGATGCCTGCGCACGATCACCTGGACGTCCGATTTCTCCTCGTCGCTGATCCGGAGCTTCCGCTCAGACGCGACGCGGAGGAGTCCTTGGCGCTCGCCTGGTTTCCGCTTGTGGAGGCGATCGAGAAGATGGGGGAGTCCGGCGCTCGCCGCGTGGAGGGGAAAATCCGGGCGCTTCAGGGAGAGATCGCGTCCAGATAGGGGTTGTAGAGGTAGAGCTCGCTGACTTGTCCGGGCACGTTCAGGTGAGTCTTGAGCGCGTGGGCCGGTCGGAAGAAGAGATCGCCGCGGAACACGGGGCCATCGTCGGGGTCATCCCAGGCCCACGGAGGGTTGGCCTTGTCGTTGCCCCAGGAGTCGCCGTCGAAGGCCTTGCTCACGATCGCGCCCTCGTAGTTGAACGTCCCATCGAAGAGGCAAGTCCCATCGCAGATGTCCTTGTTCAGCGGCCAGAGCGTGTCTTCCAAGGAGACCAACTGGTAGCTCACGTTGTCCGCGTTTCCGCTGGGCGGGACCTCTGCAAATCCCTGATGGCGGTAGACGATCCCATCTCCTCCGGGAAACGAGGGCGGGGTTCCGTCCAGTGGGTGCTCACAGTGCCCTGAAGCCTCAAAGTAGAGAGCGCAGACGCCGTGCCCGTGCGACTCGACGTAGAGCTCGGGATGGGAGCCGTCCTCGAAGGTCACGCCGACGTCCTCAAGGTGCCCCGTTCCCGCTTGAATCGAGGGGTCGTTCACGTGAATGTGCAAGACGTTGTGGGCCTCGGTGTAGAGGGCTTCAAACGTTCCGTGGGGGGACCCGACCTTCCGGACGACGACCATCGCGCCCTCCATGTCGTTCTCATGGCAGGGTTCGCTGAACAGGCCGAAGAGGGGGGTGCAGTCTTCGTCCCAGTCCCGCGCATGAAAGTCCGCGTAGAGGATGAACCAATGGGTCTCGGTCTCGACCATCGACCAGTAGATGACTGCGCTGAGATCGACTCCCGGACTCTCGAGGTTCTCCCAGTTGTTGCTGCTGATGAAATCCCCGTCGAAATCGACCCGGGTGATGTAGTCCGACACGTAGCTGCTGTCATCCGTATCGTGGTACCAGACCGGCGCCCAGTGCTCGGCGAGCTCCAGGTGGGAGGGAATCGCGTTGGGACACGAGCAGCTCGCGTCGGCTTCAGCGCAGTTCGTTCCGGCGAACGAGAGGCCTCCTGCGGCGCATTGTGCGCACCATTGGTCCCAGACGGAGGAGCAGCAAAACGAGTCGATGGCGCAGACAGCCGCTTCGCACCCCGCGTTCGAGCACCCGGGCGTGTCATTCAGCTCACAGCAGGTTCCGGGGCACGTCGCGCAGAGAAGCCCCGCTGCCGAGACACATGTGGCGTCCCAGCCGCTGTCGCAACAGAAGGGGTCTTCGGCACAGACGCTGCTCTCGCAGCCCGCGTCGAGGCAGCCCGGGGCGTCGGTGGGGGTGCAACAGTTCCCCTGCTCTGGCGGATCATCCTCCACGCAAGTCGTGCAGAGAAGATCCGCCGCTGAGACACACGCGGCATTCCATGAGGTGCTGCAGCAGTAGGCATCCAGAGCGCATACAGCGCTCTCGCACTCCGGGTCGGTGCATCCGGGAACCGGCGCAGTCGCGCAGCAGTTTCCGGGGCAGAGGGCGCAGAGGTCCTCTGCAGCGGAGACGCACAGCGCGTCCCAGGCGAACTCGCAACAAAAGGAATCCTGGGCGCAGACGCTGCTCTCACACTCCGGGTTGTTGCATCCCGGGCTGCTCTTGGTGTCACAGCAGTCGGAGGGAGGAGGGGGCTCGTCATTGGGGCAGAGGGTACACAGCTCCTCGGCTTCCGAGACGCATGTCTTGTCCCAGGCGGTCTCGCAGCAGAAGGTGTCCCCGCTGCACACGGCCGCTTCACATTCCGGATCCGCGCATCCGGGGCCAGTGGTCGATTGGCAGCAGTTTCCCGGGCAGATGGAGCAGAGCTCTTCGGCTTCACCCACGCATTTGGAGTCCCAGTAATAGGCGCAGCAGAAGGCGTCGATGGCGCATACGATCCCCTCACAGTCGGCGTCGATGCAGCCGGCGACCTCGCTGATGGCGCAGCAGCTCTCCTTGGCGGGCTCCACGATCTCTTCGATCGCATCTTGGGGGGTGGGCGCGTCCTCCGGATCGAGGGTTTCGACATCCTCGGGGGCCTGGGCGTCAGGCGTGGCGTCGAGACCGCCCGCATCCGGAACGTCGTCGCCGGATGCGTCGAGGATCGTTCCATCCGTCTCGTTGGGATCCTCCGTGGTGTCTTCCTGTTTCACCTCGCCTGTCTCCCCCGACGTCTCGCTCTCCGCGCTGTCCAGCGTTTCCGTGGAGTCTCCGCCGAGGGCGTCCTTGGCTCCGTACTCGTCGCTGTCGAGGAGCGGAAAGGGGATGGGTGTGTCGGCGTCGTCGGCCAGCGAGATGTCCAGGCCCCATGGATCTTCAGTGGTCTCGACTGACGAGCAGCTGAGTGCGAATCCAAGGAGCAGGAGGCATGGGAGGCGGAGAGAGCGCATGATTCAAGCTTGGACGATCACGTCGATTGGATCCAGCGGGCGATGCGAGAAGCTCCCTCGAGGCAGCGTTCGCAGATCGACGTGAGGGCTTGCCGGTCGAGGCGTCCGCTCCCCGGCTGCTGAGCGACACGCTCGAGGGCGGCTACTCCGTCGAAATCGTCGTATGCGAGGCGCGCCGTCAGCTCTTCGGGCGGACGACCGAAATCGGATCCCGGCAAGATGGCGACGCCTGTCTTGTCGAGCAGGTCTCGGCAGAGGGTCGCGCTGGTGTGGATCCCTGCGCTCTCGAGCCGCGCCGCGTGCGCGGAGAAGTCGAGCAGGAAGTAGAATCCACCGTCCCAGGGGGCGATGCGGATTTCCGCGCTCTCGAGGGTCTCGGCCATGGCGTGACTCAGGCTGTCGAGGAGACGCCGGGAGTCGCGGAGGTATCGCTCGATCTCGGGGCCGCCTTCAAATGCCCGGATCGCGGCGTATTGGATCGGCGCGCTCGTGGAGGTGAAGGTCTCCGAGGCGATCGCGGCCATCGCGTCGAGGAGCCAGCGCATCGCGGGTGGAAAGGTGAAGGTCCCGAGGCGCCATCCTCCTGCGCCACACCATTTGGAGATCCCGCCGCTGATGATCGTCCCTTCGGGATAGTGGCGGGCGATGGAGACGTGCTCGCCGCGATGGTGCATGTCTCCGTAGATCTCGTCGGAGACGATGATCATGCGATGGGTCTGTGCGACGTCCGCGAGGCTCTCGAGCTCCGCGCTGGTGTACGAGGCGCCGGTCGGGTTGTTTGGGTAGTTGAGGATCAGGAGGCGCGGCCGCTCTCCGCCGGCTCTGCAATGGGCGTCCAGGGCCTCTGGGCTCAGCCTCCACGCGTCTTCACTCGAGGTGGGGATCCAGTGAACATCTCGGCCGATGATCTGCGCTTGCGGCGCATAGGATACCCAGCTCGGTGTGGGGATCACGAGGTCGCCGCGATAGGCGAGCTGAATCAGGAAGAGGAGCTCCTTGGACCCCGGCCCGACGAGCACGTCCGCGGCGCTCCGCGTGAGACCTTCCCGACGATTGTGGTAGTTCGCGACCGCCTCTCGCAGGGCCTCGAGTCCTCGGACGGGGAGGTAGTCCTTCTCCCCGGCGTGGGCGATGAGCGCCTGTACGACGACGTCGGGAACGGGAAAGGGAGATTGTCCGAGACCGAATTTCCAAGTCTCGAGTCCAGCCTCGATGCGGGCGTTGGAGGCCTCGTTGATCACCAGCGTGGCCGAGGGTTCGAGGCTCTCGACCTGGGGGTTGAGAGCGACATGCGGTCCCCGATCTATGGATGGTGGAGTGGGCATCGAGTCCTCTCGAGCGGGATCAGGTCTGGGCCGCTTCCGTGAGTTCGATCATCCGCTCGAGGCTGCGGCGCGCATCGGCGGCGAGGTGGGCGCGGTCCTCGGTCCCCATGCGCTCGCGGTGCCCGGTGTGAGAGTCCACGACGTCCCCGGATTTCACTTCGTTGAGCGCGGGAGCCTCTCCTCTCCGCAGCAGATCCAGGAGCGCTACGAGGTGGGGCGGGTCGTTGCGGCTCATGGTCGCGCACCCACACCCGATGGATCGCAGACGCGGGTCGGGGATGTCGGCCAGGTTCACGACGTCCACGCCTCGCGCGGCCCCGAGCTCCCGCGCATTCTGGACGAAATGGGCCTCGGTGCCGATCGCGATGCGCGCTCCCGCGGGGGCGTTTTGAACGGCTTTCCAGAGGTAGTCGGTCGAGCCATTTCCGTCGGCGACGGCGACGACTTCCCGGCGCGACTCGGGATGCACCAGGACCTGATATCCCCTCTCCCGCCACCACGCCACGTGCTCGGGAGAGAAGACCGTGTGGACGCCGCAATAGGACCCCCAGAGCAGGACCCGCGCACGATCCAGCTTGTCGCGCTCTTCGGCGTGCATCGCCTGGATGCGGACGTTCGCGCCGTCCCACCCCCCGGGAAAGTGGTAGAGGTCTTCGCCTCCAAGCCCGAGCTGGGCGGCCGTGTTCTCGCCGAGATGGCGGTCCGGCACGAAGAGCACCTTCTTCCCCTGGTCGAGCGCCCATCGCAGGATGATGGGAGCGTTGGAGCTCGTGCAGACGGCGCCGCCGGTGCGTCCAGCGAGAGCCTTGATGCGCCCCGAGGTGTTCATGTAGGCGACGATGAGCAGGTCGTCGCCGTAGCAGCGCTGGAGCTCTTCGACGAGGGGGGTGACCATGTCCTCTTTCGCCAGATCCTCCATCGTGCAGCCGCTCTTGGGGTTCGTGATGTAGACCGATTGATGGGGATGCGCGAGGAGGGCGATGGTCTCTGCCATGAAGTGGACGGCCGACTCGACAAAGAGGCGCGTCTCTGGTCTCCGGACGGCCTGGAGGGCGAGCACGTAGCTGTCGGCGATGTGTCCCCCGTAGCGCTCGACCAGCTTCACGATCTCGCCGCCCATGTAGAAGTGCGCGAGGAGAAGCAGGTCGTCTCCGAAATGGTCGAGGGCGGGCACGATGTAGCGATCCATCCAGGGCAGGACCGTCTCTGGTTTGCGATCCGGCAGCGCGAGATACTCCTCGGCGTAGGGCTTGAACTCCTCCTGGTACCAGTCCAGGGGAAGATCGGTCTGGCAGAGCGCGATGTCCGGGCGAATCACGATCCCGCTGGAGCGCATCGAGCGATCCACTTCAAGATTGCGTTGGGGTAGTTGCGAGCCGGCCATGGAGTCCTCGTCGTTGGGTCCCTGCGTGTGTTCGAGGGTGGCCAGGGGGCGCCTTCGGGTCAAGTCCTGGCGAGCCAGGGGTCGATGTCGAGCGCCATCCCGTTGTGCGCGGGCCGGAGGTCCAGGAAGAGACGGACGATCCCCTGAGCGACGTCCTGTGGGCGTCGAAAGGGTGTGACGTCCTCTCCGCAGAGGTAGTCGCGCAACATGTCCGTGGCCACCATCCCCGGTGCCAGGGTGAGGACGGCGAGAGAGCTCCCCTCGACCTCTGAGGCCAGGGCCTGGGTGAGCCCCTCGATTCCAAACTTTCCGGCCACGTAGCCCGCGCAATCGGGGCTCCCATGGCGGCCCAGGTAGCTGCTCATGTTGACGATCGCGCCCATGGGGGCGCGCTTCAGAGGCTCCAGCGCCGCCTGCATCATCTGGAACGTCCCGACGATGTTCGTGTGAAGGGAGGTCTTGAGCTCCTCGACGGGATAGGCGTCGAGGGGAACGCGGGGGCCGAGAAATCCGGCGTTGTTGAAGAGGATGTCGAGACCTCCGTGCTCATCCACGGCCTTCGCGACCATGGCGCGCACGTTCGCCGGATCTCCGATGTCCCCCGGGGCGCATTGGGCGATGCCGCCGGCCGCGTGGATCCGCGCAGCGGTGGCTTCCAGGGCGTCCGCACGCCGGGCGCTGAGGGTCAGGCGGGCGCCTGCGGCCGCGAGGGCGACGGCCGCTTCGGCTCCGATGCCGCTGCTGGCGCCCGTGATGAGAATGGAGCTTCCCTTCAATTCCATGGGGTCCTCGCGGGAGTCACTCCCGATTCCGCCATCGGGAGTGGCTGAACATGCTGATCAGGAGGATCGCGCCGAAGGCGACGCTCGCCCAGCTCGCGATCTGAGTGAGCTGGGGCTCCTCTTGGAGATGAAACACCGACGCGAGGATCGCGCCGGTGATGGTCAGAGCGGTCCAGATGAGCTGCTGCCCGACGGCGTACACGCGCCACGAGGCGCGGCTCACGCCGGGGTCATGGACCTCCAGTTCTCCCATCCGGGCGTCCCGCGTGAGCTTTTTGAGGTCCCCCGGGAGCGTCAGGAGATTGAGCACGACGTCCCGGCCGGTGCTCATGGCGACTTCCTGCCAGGATCCCCCGCGCTCGAGCACGAGGCGCTCCATGTACGGTCGGATGTGCTCCATCGGCTGCATCTTCTCGTCGAGCTGGGTGCAGAGTCCCATGAGGAGGAGCAGCGACCGCTCGAGGAGGATCCACTCCCGTGGAATGTGGAAGTACTCGCCCAGCTCGCGGACGCCGACGTTGAGCCGTCGGAGGTCCGAGAGCGTGTCGAAGAGAATCGATGGGTCGATGCGGATGTCCGCGAGGTTCATGCTGTCGATCTGGAGTCCGCCGTGCAGGCGCTCATGGACCACCGTGATGATGCGTTGGATCACCCGGTCCGACGTGCCCCGGTGAATGAACCCCATCGAGCGCAGCGCCGCGTGGATGCCCTCGGTGTTGGAGGCGAGCACGCCCTGGAGCAGATCGACGATTCCCTGTCGCATGGCGGTGGAGAGCTCTGCGACGGCTCCAAAATCGACGATGATGAGGCGGTCGTCTTCGGTGACGAGGAGGTTCCCCGGATGCGGATCCGCGTGGTAGACGCCGTGCTCGAAGATCTGTTGGCAGTAGGCGTGGATCACCTGTACCGCCAGGCGATGGCGGCGCTTGCGGTCGCCGTCTTCCATGCGCGTGATCTTGATGCCATGCATGAAGGTGGTCGTGAGGACGCGATCCGTGGACAGTTCGGGGTACACCGTCGGAAAGAGCACGCCGTCGTCGTGGACGAAATTGGCGGAGATGCGCGTGAGGCTGTCGGCTTCCCGTCGAAAGTCCAGCTCCGCCGTCACCATCTGCTCCACTTCGCGGTACACCGTTCCCAGCGCGGCCTGCGCGGGGATGAACCAGGACACGACATGGACGATGCGCCCCAGCGTCCGCAGATCTTCGCTGACGATGGCCTCGATGCCCGGGTATTGGATCTTGACCGCCACTTCGGTCCCGTCCAGGAGGATGGCGCGGTGCACCTGTCCAAGGGACGCGCTGGCGATGGGGTCGGGTTCGATCGAGGAGAACACCTGGTCGGGTTCGGTCTCCAGTTCATCCACCAGTCTTCGCCGCATCGTGGGCCAGTCGCGGGGTGGAACGGCGTCCTGCAGGCCTTCGAGCTCGGCTCGGAACTCGTGGGGGAGGGTGTTGGTCAAGATGCTGAACGCCTGGCCTACCTTGATGTACAGGCCCTGGAGTCTGCGGATCGTACGCTCGATGCGCTGGGCGTTTTTCACGTGGCGTTGGCGCAGCACTTCCTTGCGCTTCGGTTCGGAGAGGAAGGGCCCCGTGATCCGGAGGGAGAGATAGCTGGCCAGCACGACGAGAGTCGTCCAGTAGGCGCGGAGAAATCGTCCGCGAATGTGAGGTGAGTGGTCCATGGTCTCTCCCAAGGCGTAGGTGGATCTACCAGTCGAGGCCCAGGCGGATCAACACATCATCCATCCTCTTCCTTGACAGTCGCTGCTCGCCGGACCCAGGATCGGGGTTGGAAACGGAGGTAAACGATGGAACGCGACCCGGAGAACACGACAGACGCACCTCAGGATGGAGGCGCCGCCTCGGACGATGGGGGTGGTTTTTCACGTCGATTTGTCGAAGGCATCCTCCCCGACATGATGCGCAAGACCGCTTCTGGGGCGCTCAGCACGGTCATGATGACCGAGGAGGTCGTTCGCACTGTCCTCGGTGCAGCCAGTCGTGAGCTGCTTCAATACGCTCGGGAGCAGGTGGACAAGGGCAAGGCGGACATCGTGGCGCTCGTCACCCGTGAGCTGCAGGAACATCTCCGAGACATGGACATCTCCGAGGAGATGGAGCGCATTCTCCAGCGCATGGACGTGGAAGTGTCGGCGACCGTCCGCTTCGTTCCTCGGGGAGGCGGCGCAGGATTGGCGCCGGACGTGAAGGTCGAGACGAGGCTGGGCATCGATGAATCGGCAGCTGCGCCCGGGGCAGCCTCCAGCGCCGCTTCGACGGGGGGAAATCGCCCCGCTCGAAAGAAGGCGGTCAAGACCTCCGCATCCACGAAGGGTTCGGCGGCCGCCCGGAAGGAGAGAGCCCGAAAGAGCCCCGCTCCGAAGAGGGGCGCTGCGGCCCAGGACGCGGACTAGCGCTTCCCCTCATCCAGGGCTCGCCCGAGCGACTGCAATCCCTTGCGTACCATGTCTGCTGAGGCTCCAAATCCGATCCGAATCGAATCCGGTCGTCCGAAATGCGCGCCGGGAACCACGACGACCCCGTATTCGTGCAGGAGATGGTCCGCGAGGACTTGCGTGTCCGGGGTGCCCTGAACCTGCAAGAAGCCGAGGATCCCGTGCTTGGGGTCCACCCAGTCGAGGTCGTCTCGACTGCTCAGGAATCGACGGACGATGTCCCCGTTGAAATCTCCCCGTCGACGTGCCTCGTCGACGAAGCGCTCTCGCTCTCGCCAGACCTCCAGTCCCAGGAGCTCGTTGATGGATCCGTGCATGACCATGGCGTAGTCATTCAAGGCGTGCATGTGGGCGATGCGTTCGGCTGATGCGAGCGCCCATCCGAGGCGCAATGGGCCGAATCCCAGCACCTTCGTGAGACTCGAGGTGCGGACCAGCCGCTCCTGAACGAGCCCTCCGATCGCGGCCGCGTCGTGGGGATGGAACTCCGCGTAGACCTCATCCACGAGCAAGGTACACGCATGGTCCGCACACGCCGCGTGCAGCGCCTGAACGCGGCCGGCATCCAGGAACACGCCGGACGGGTTGTGGGGATTGGTGATGATCGCCAACGTCGCGCCCGAACGCTGGACCTGCTCGCCGAGGGTCGTCGGGTCCAGCGCCCATCCGTCTGATTCCGAGCGGGGTATCGGGGCCACGCTGCATCCGAAGAGGGCGGGCAGCCGCTGGAGCGGCTCGTAGGCTGGCGCTTCCACCAGGACCGTGTCTCCCGGGCGCGTGAGGCTCATGGTCGCGAGAAAGTTCGCCATCGAGGAGCCCGCGGTGATCAGCACCTCGTCCGCTTGGACCCCGTGATGTTCGGCGATCGCTTCGTGCAGGGCGGGGAGGCCGTAGAAGTTGGGAGCCGTGAGTTGAAGGCCCTCGGGACGGGGGTTCAAATCCTCCAGGCTTCGACTGGCCATGCCGCTGGACGCGAGGTCCACGGCGGCGGGCGTGCTGTGGTTGCCCTTGGCCCACCGGAGGTAGGTGATGGGTTCGAACTGCACGGCTATTTTCCGGTGCGCGGGAGCTCGCCGCTCGTGGGCGCTCCGATGATCTCGTCGACGATGTTCTCGCTGCTCCCGTCGCCGCCGAGATCCTCGATCACGTCGAGGACGAGGGGATCCATGGGCGTGACCTCGAGCGGTCGACGTTCCCCCTTGCGCTCTTCCCAGAGCGAATGCCGCGCGAGCACCAGGGTGTAGACTCCGTATTCGGCCCGTCGATCCGAGAACTCGAGCACGCGCTCTCCGTCCAGCAGCCAGACCAGGCGGTTGGGCGGCATCGATGGGTTGTCCCCGGCGAATTCGATCGAGTGCGGAACGCCGAGCTTCTGGACGAGCCGGAGCGCCGCGGCCGAGAAATCATGAAAGGGTGGAAGGGTCGCGAACTG
>Ga0114996_10005840_pt1 | contig 14353 bp, 14 predicted proteins | sample ArcticOcean_MG_C_4_FD_87039 | JGI IMG/M metagenome (GOLD analysis project Ga0114996, IMG submission 87039) | Marine microbial communities from western Arctic Ocean - ArcticOcean_MG_CB4_134 | ecosystem: Environmental > Aquatic > Marine > Oceanic | place: Arctic Ocean: Canada Basin | collected...
CCCCATGCACCGTCTCAGCCGTTGACGCGGGAGCATCCGCCTCGTCATGAACCGACGTGCTCACCAAGCGTCCGACCTGATGATCAAATACGTCGTGAAGGTGCTCCGCGAGCGCCTCGTCGGCCATCTCGACGTCTTCGGCCAAATGCGAATCGAACCGCTCAAAGGAACGGTTTAAGCCGAGCCTACTCGGCTGAGACACCACTTCTGCGACAACCGGCTCTGCCATGACCGGACGCGTCTGTCTCTCGTCCTCAGCAGAGGTGTGGCGACGCAGATATTCTTCGATCGCCTCCGAGTCGTCCGGATCGGGAAACTCTTCGTCCTCATCGTCATGGCGCGGGGCGGCCTTGCTGGCGGCAGACATCAGTCGTCCCACTACCGGGATCACAAAAAACAGAATCAGCACGAGGATCTGAATAAGATCGCCCGGATCAAATGCCGCCAGTGGTGTAAGAGTCATCATCATGCCGTTCGCTTAGTTGCCCGATGCATCGGCTTTGGCAATCGACTGACGCATGTCGGTATCTGCCTGAACGTTGCGCAGACGGTAATAGTCCATGATCCCCAGCACGCCGCTATTGAACGCGCCGGCCATCGCCTTGGGAACTTCCGCTTCGGCTTCGACCAACTTTGCTCGACTTTCCTCGACCTGAGCAAACCGCTCTTGCTCGGCCGCGACCGCCATGGCGCGACGACCTTCGGCCTGAGCCCGGGCGACGCGCGTGTCGGCTTCGGCCTGATCGGCCTGTAATCGAGCACCGATGTTTTCGCCGACGTCGATATCCGCGATGTCGATCGAGACGATCTCAAACGCCGTCTGCGAATCGAGCTTTCGGACAAGCACCGCCTTAGAGATCGTATCGGGATTCTCCAGCACGGCGAGATGCGTATCGGCCGAACCGATCGCGCTGACGATCCCCTCGCCGACGCGAGCAACGATCGTCTCTTCGGTGGCACCACCGATCAACTGCTCCAAGTTAGCGCGAACCGTGACTCGTGCCTTGACCTTGAGTTGGATTCCGTTCTTTGCTACGGCGTCCAGAGATCGGCGAGCGGACCCTTCGGCCGGACAATCGATGACCTTCGGGTAGACGCTCGTCTGAACGGCTTCGAGTACGTTCCGACCAGCCAGATCAATCGCCGTGGCCAGTTTGAAATCGAGATCGATCATCTTGGCCTTGTTCGCGGCGATGATCGCGCGAATCACCAACGGCACGTTACCGCCGGCCAAATAATGGGCCTCCAGAGACTGACTCGTAATGCCCGTGGAATCACCGAGCCCAGCTTGCACCGCCATGATCTTGGTGCGGACAATCACCGTCGGGTTGACCTTTCGGAAAGTCATCCCCAGCAGGTCAAAGATGCCGACATGAGCGCCCGTTGTGACCGACTGGATCCAAAGGCGAAAATAGCGGGCGAACACTGCCACGATGATCAGTGCGATAATCAGTACAATGAACATCCCCACGATCCAGGCGATGTTCGTCAGGTCACCTTGCAGCAGCAACATCAGTGGTTGCTCCCTAAGTGTTAGAGGGTTGATTTATCCGGCTACGCCTGCGCGAAACGCCGACACGCACGACTGCCCTCTGTTGGTATCTCAGCGACCACGGCTTGTCAACCCAACGGATCTTCGAGGTCCTCGATACCGAGCCGCTCGATCGGCTGCGAAAGAACATCGTCGGTCCCCTGTGGCGAGGGTGCTGGCTCTTCGTCGGTCGGGCGCACCACAACTAGATTGCCATGCACCTCGACGACGCGAACCGACTGCCCAGCGTCGATTGGCATTCCCTCGCTGACCGCGTCGATCGTGAATCCCTCGATCTCCACCGCACCGCTAGGCAACATCGGGCTCTTGGCCTTGCCTATCTTATCAATCAGGGCCTTGATCGCCCGACGTTCTTCGCTGTCCGGCAGGACATCCTCCTCCTTGGGCACGCGCAAGAGAAAACGGCGACCGATTGGCGTGTCGGGAAACCATTTCAGCGCCAGCGCCGCGCAAACCGGCAACCCGATCAAGGACGAAACAAGCAGCGAACCACCAACCCACGGCCGGTCAGGATAGTGATAAAACGCCATCCCAATCGACGCAACGATCGAGGCAATCGACAAAAAGCCAAGGATGCCGCCAGAGGGAAGAAATATCTCGAGAAAAACAAGCAGCAGCCCCAGAATCATCAACAACACGGACCAAACCCAGGGTTCCATAATGCGTGTCACTCCTTCGCGCAGAAGGCAAGAAACGGTCGAGCTTGAGGGAGAAAAACTACCGAGACCGGCGCTTCGCTTGGGTCTGCCCGGCCGAACCTTCTTCATTGTAGTCGTGGGAGGCCGATACGGGGAGGCGGATCGCCCTCGCGCCGATGAGCCGTATAATGCTTCTCGGCGATTTCGTCTTTAGAATATCCTTACCTTACCGACGGACACTCTAGTGCCATGCCCAATCCCTGGACAGGAAAAGGAAACCCGTACACACGCGACGAGGTCAGAGGGCGGCTCCGCTCGACGATCTCTGCCGGCGACGCCCTGATCGCGGCCGGAGCAGGCACCGGCATCAGTGCCAAGTTCATCGAACGTGGCGGTGTGGATCTGATCATCATCTACAACTCGGGCCGGTTCCGCATGGCGGGGCACGGATCGACCGCCGGACTAATGGCCTATGGCGACGCCAATGCGGTGGCGATGGAGATCGGCGAATTCGAGGTTTTGCCCGTCGTCGAAGAGGTCCCCGTCATCTGTGGTGTGCACGGGTCCGATCCTCGCCGCCGGATGTGGCATTTTCTTCAGCAGGTCAAAGCGATGGGATTCTCGGGCGTGAACAACTTTCCGACCCATTCGATTGTCGACGGCAAGTTCCGGCAGATTCTGGAAGAGACTGGTATGAGTTTCGACAAGGAAGTCGAAATGATTCGCTTGGCCGACAAGATGGAGATGTTCTCGATTGTTTATGTCGCCACCGCCGACGAGGCGGCTGCCATGGCCGAAGCCGGCGCCGACGCAATCATCGCCCACGTCGGCACGACGGTTGGCGGTTCAATTGGCGTGACCGGTGCGACATGCACACTAGACGAAGCGGTCGAGCGTACGCAAACGATCATCGACGGCGCCCGACGGGTGCGCGATGACGTGATCTTTCTGACGCACGGAGGGCCGATCAACACGCCCGACGATGCCGCCCACGTGATCCACCATAGTGACGCGGTCGGTTTCGTCGGGGCTTCAAGCCTGGAACGGATGGGAATCGAGGAGTCGCTCACCAACCTGACTCGCGAGTTTAAGACCATCCGGCTCAGCTAACTGCTGCCCATGTCTGTAAAGCCGCGACCATTGGTCGCGCAAAACGCCCTTACGCGACCAATGGTCGCGGCTTTACATAAATGCTCAGCAGCGCAGATTCTCGCAATTTAACGTCCATTCCACCCCGACATGGGCCCAAACGACGACGACGAAAACGTTGACGATTTTCTACTGCGGAGGTAGCATGGAATGCATACGGAACAGACTTTTCCTTTCATCTTATTCGCTGGAAAACCGCGCTGATGACCAAGCGTGCCCGATCGTTGTGCGGCTGCACTTTCCGCTTGGGAGTTCCTCGCGCGGCGCTGCCAGTCGTATGCGTTGCCGTCCTAGCCGTACTGCTTGGAACCAACACCACGGAGGCCGGTCCGTACGATGACATCGGACTGACGAGCCTTCAGCAACGCCTGGGTAGCAACATGCCGACCGGCGCAGGCGTTACGGCCATGCAGGTAGAAGCGCCGGACAACTTCAATAACTATGTAGCCGATCAACTCGACGCCCAACTCGATTCAACGACGATTACCGACATCTTTGATCTCGACGGCGACCCCAGCGGCGTGAGTGACCACGCGACCAATGTCGCGAAGAATTTTTTTGGCACGCAGGGCGTCTCGCCGGGAGTCGCTGAGGTTGACGCATACGACGCCAACTACTGGATCAATAGTGGATTTCTAAATACGAGCACTTCGAGTGAGCCCCTGAACGATCCCGATCGCCGCCGTGACATTCAGAACCATAGTTGGATCGGCAACTTTTATGATGAAAAAATAGAACCAGTCACGCCGGAATCGATCGTATCAGCGACCAATCTCTCGAGACGGATGGACTTGGTGATCGTCCGAGACAATGTCGTCTCGGTGGCCGGACTCCACAACGGTATGCAAACGACGTTTCCGCAGATATTGGGAAACACCTACAACACGATCGCGGTGGGACGTACCGACGGCAATCACTCACGTGGCCCCACCCTGATCGACACCGCGGGACGAGTGAAACCCGACATCGTGGCGCCATCGGGTTTCACTTCGTTCGCCACGCCATGGGTTAGCGGTGCCGCGGCGTTGTTGCTAGAAACCGCGGATGATCTAGAAATCGCTGGTGACGTCGACGATGCCCGATCAAGCGAAACCATCAAGGCCCTGCTCATGGCCGGGGCCACCAAGGACGAAGACGAATTTGATTCGTGGTCGCGGACCGAAATGCGACCGCTCGATGCCATCTATGGTGCCGGCGAACTAAATATCGACAACAGCCATCGCATCCTGACGGCGGGCCAGTTCGATGCGGCTATTGACGCCGTGCTTGGCTCGACCGGTTGGGACTTTGGCCAAATCACCAGCAACACCGACCCTAGTTACTTTTTCGAGATTCCTACCGGGCACGTTGCTGATGTGTCGATTCTAGCCACTTGGCATCGGCAAGTGGTTCAAAATGGGAGTCAGCTCACGGTAAGTCTGGCAAATCTTGATCTTGAGTTTTCATCCGCTGATGGATTCGTGGCAACGACACCTCTGGACCAAAGCCGCTCGACGGTCGATAACGTCGAACACGTTTACCAGCAGGATCTGGGCGTCGGTCGCTACCTGTTTTCGCTCAACTCGGACAGTTCGGTCGATTACGCGGTCGCTTGGCAAAGCACGCTACGTGCGCTTGTGCCGGGTGATGCAAACGCCGATTTCGTGGTCAACGAAAACGATCTGGCAATCTTGCTTCAGAGCTGGGAAGGCGACGCCCTGTTCGAACATGGCGACTTTGACTTCAACGGTCTGGTCGATGCGGCCGATCTGGCATTGCTGTTGGCCAATTGGGGAAGGACAGGGACGTTAGCGGTTAGCCCACCGCCCGCTGGCGATCCTGCGGTGGGAGTGCAGCTTAACGTGTGGTCCGTTCCCGAACCGACCACCGCGACCCTGATCGCGATTCTCGGATTGCTTTTCCCGAGTCTCATCGCGCGGCGCGGGCGACGCCGTTAGTGGCCTCTCACCAGGGCGATTCCATCTGGTCCACGATCAAGGCGGCCAAACGCTCGATCGCCTTCTGCTGAGCCACCGCCATCGAACCACCCACCTCCGGCGCAAAGTGGGTCGACTGACTAAGATTCACGAGCACTGGGGCCATTGGCACAGGCTGTCCCAGCGGCGTCATCGCGCCGCCTCGTGTTTGCCAATTGATCTGCACATAGAATGCCACCTCGATGTCGCGAAGGCCGTCGTCGGGGCTCTCCATCACGCCCCGCTTGGCGTCGTTGATCAGGTGACCCGAAAGCACACTGTCAGCCCGGGTCGAACTGACAACCTTATACTGCGTGCGGTTTTCGACCTCTTTAATGACAGCCTCGGTCAAACGCTCGCCCAAGTTTGGACGAAACGAGTCGGACGTAAACATCTGCACCGAGACGGTGTGAACCTCGGCCGGAAACAGCGTATGGTTGCCAAACTGATAACCCGCACAACCACTAAGCGTCAGCAATAACAACAACATCAACAGCACCAACACGGGCGCAAAGCAGGCAACTCGGCCGAGATAGGTTCGGCGGAGACTGCGTTTCGAGATGGGGCTATAGGAGCTCAAGGCAGCATGGCTCAGCGTCGTTTGCGTTTATCGGACTCAAAAAGATTCGTTAGCCAAGGAGCATAATTGGGAGCGTTATCTGGTTTGGTGCGGATCTCAGCCAGTCGCTGTTGGGCGCGCTCGGCAAGATTGCTGGTGGGATAAATATCGATAACACGTTGATAATAAACGCGAGCTCCACCGTAGTTGTCACCTTCTTCGTAATACTGGGCCATCTTCCACTCGCGCATCGCCTGCTGCGCCCGCACCTCGGCCTGGACCTTTTCCAGCCGCCCACGTTCGGCCTCAAACCGCTGAGGAAACTGAATCCGGATCTGCTTGATCAACTTGGCCGCTTCGGCCAGCGGCGTTCCGTCATAGTCGGCACCCTGATAGCTGCGCATCTTCGACTGGATGCCCAAAACGTAGGCGTCGAACAAATGCGGGCTCTTGGGATAATCGCGCCGAAGCAGTTTGTAATGATATTCGGCGTCGTCGTAGTTCCCAGCAATGAAATGATGGTTTGCGATCGCCATCAGTGCGTCATCAGCGATGGTGCCCGTCGGATCATTCAGGCGAATGCTGTTATAGATCGCGACCGCGTTGCCGACGGTATCCGTCAGAGGACGTTTCTCGTCAAAGAAGTTCGGCTGTAGTCGCTGATAAAGGTTCTCCTTCGCGCCGAGTTGCTCCCAATAGCGGGCAATCAAGAACTGGCGGGCGACCGCCTTCTCGAGGTGCCGGGAGTTGGAGTATTTCTTTAGCAACGTGCCGTACGCCTTCGATGCAGCCGAATAATCGTCCGCAAAAAAGTACGACTCGCCCGCCATGAATAGCGCGTCCTGCTCAAGCGAAGATGCGGGCCAACTCGACGCGGCATCGGCGTAGACTCCTGCGGCGTCCGTGAATTTCTTCTGGCGATAAAGCGCCTCGGCCTGGGCGAACCGTGCGCGTGCGGCGGTCTGATCAGGTCCCTGGCCGGCGGCCTCTTTGACGCGCTCGGTCAACTTGTTGACGGTCAGACTATCAAGCAGTGATTCGTCCGCGGCGTCGGCCTGATCCGTGTCGGCTGGGCCCGACTCGCCGGAGAAAAGATATCCGGCACCGTTAGGTCGGGACTGCTCGAAGCCGACCGGTCGCACTCCGTTGGCCGCGACACCGGGCTGGCCCGGATTGAACGGCGGCGGTGGTGCGTCGGCCGTGTCGTTCCAGTCGGGAACCTCGGCGTTTCCGCCAAATCCCCACTGGCATCCGGTTAGACAGACCGGCAGCGAGGCAATCAACAATACGTATTTCCAATGAACCCAACTCATAGAGGACTTCCTTGTCCAAGATCGTTTGGTAGTTTCGTGTTTCCGAGATACTCTATCGACCCGTGAGCATTCCCAAATAACGGTGCATCCTTGGCTGGCGTCCCAAAAGATTGGCCAGATAGTCATTCACTACGCCTCGCAATTCGCCTCGCGTGCGACGGTCAATCGCCACCTCTCGCCAGGCATTGTCTTCGGGCGCTCCCAAATCTCGGAGCGCTCTGATCGTTGCTGTGCTTACCACGGCAACCTTTTTATGTCCTGAACGACACACATCGCACAACACTCCGCCGGCCAATTGGCCGAAACGCACACGTGGTGCCGCGGGCAGCTCTCGCCCGCACTCGGTGCATTGATCCAACATCGGGGCGTGGCCCAACAGTCGCAACGTGGTCATCTCAAACCGCAGCAGTGTGCGAGCGACGTCCTCGTCATGGCTAAGTTGCACCAAAGTACGTGATGCGCAATCGAAAAGTTCGTGATGAGTGTCGTAATCGTCGGTCAGTTCGTTGAGCAACTCTGCCACATAATACGCGGCATAAAGGCTCGCCAGATCACCGCTCCGCGGACGGAACCGCCGCTCCAGTTTTGCCTCGGTAAGCAAGTCCAACGCATCGGACGATTTGCGGAGGAACACTATGCGACAGAGGCCCAACAGGTCAAGAGCAGACTCGAACGGTCCTTTGGGGCGTCTCGCGCCCTTTGCCAAGGCCCGCACTTTGCCAAAATCCCGCGTCAACAACGTCACCACAGCGCTCGATTCACTGAAATCGACCACTCGGAGCACCAGGGCTAGGGATTTTTCCGCGGACATGGAGTTCCTACCGTAGCTTCGCGACGGCCGATCAAGTCCTTATCGACCGGTCAATCAAGCCGTCAACATGCACCCCCACCACAGCGCAGCTTGCCCATTCTATGCTGACTGATTATTCTGGCATGAATGCGATTCTTGCGATCAATTTCGATACTGGGCCTGCTGGCGATACTAACCGTTTTGCTGCCCGGCTGCGATGCATCATCCAAGAGCCAGCCTGTGACGGTCGGGGATGGTTCTGCGCCGCCGCCAGATGAGACGACGGATAAGACGCCGAATGACGCCCTTCGGGCAAAGCTCGACCACGCGCTCGACGCATCATACTATGGTCGCGAGCTCGACACCCAGACCAACGCTGCTTGGCAGGTGTTGCATGGCGTGTTGGCTTTCGGTCGCGATGCGCAGGTGATGCACCAAAGCGAGTCGGTCAAGACGGTCGATTGGATCAGCGCCGGCGGAAATCTACAGGGATGGAAAGTGGTGCCGCACGCCAAAGGCCTCGAATCAGTCATGGACGAGGGTAGCAAGGCAGGGGAGGGCCACCCCGATCAATGGCTCGCTGTGCTTTCGCAGTGCGACTTGCCGCGGAATCACCCGATCACGACGCGCGGCCGGACATTCACGCTCGAGGACATGATCCGCTACTCCCAGTGGAACCTGTTTGAAGGCAAAGAATGTAGCTGGTCACTTATCGCGCTCTCTGCCCACTTGACCCCCGACGCCCGCTGGACGGCCCGCGACGACAGCCAGTGGAGCCTCGAGCGGATCGTTGCGATGGAGGCCGATCACGCCCTGGGAGAAGGCGCGTGTGGCGGCAGCCATCGATTGATCGGCATGGCGATGGCGTTGAATCGCTATCGCGAGCAGCAGCCTGATGCGGAACTGACCGGCGGATGGCTTGCGGCCCACGAAGTCATCGAAGAAGCGCTGCTCGTGGCCCAAGAAAATCAGCAGGCCAATGGTGAGTTTTCGACCGATTATTTTCAGCGTCCATCGCGATCGAACAATCTAAATGATCGTATCGGCGCGACCGGCCACACCCTCGAACTGCTGGCCGTCACTTTGCCGGACGACCGCCTCCGCGAGCCGTGGGTCGTGCGCTCAGCAGATCTTCTTTGCTCGCTGCTCAAGAGCGTCGAGAAGCTCGATGTCGACTGCGGGCCGCTCTATCACGCGGTGCATGGGCTGGCGCTTTATCGCCAACGGCTCTATGGGACGAAGACGTACGCTGCCCGGTCATCTGGCTAACATGACGTTAGATTCCGGAAACGGAGCTTGCTAAGGAACGCGGGAAAAACAAAGTCGCCTTTCGCTCCGCGAAAGTAGCGCTACTTTCGCAGAGCGAAAGGCGACTATACCGAAGTTATTGTTCCCGCGATCCTAAGGGGCTGGCGAGCGGGCGACCCGTTTTCCCAAGAGCACCGGACGCACCGTGCCTTCTTCGTCGATAATCGCAATGTACTTCGCCATAACGACATCGGTATTCGTCCGATCTGCCTGTAACATCCGAATTCTTGCCACACCGCAGACGAGACCGTCCGCATTCCATCGCGCCGTCGGCTTGCCATCCTCGCCTTCCAACAAAACTGTATTGCGCACCACCAGATTTTTGCATTCCAATTGCGGGATGTATGCCTTCATTAGTCGGCTGGACGCACTACTGCCCAGCGCCAGAAAAAGCAACGGATAAACAATCCAACGTTCGCGAGTTGTCATCAGGGGTTTACGCCTTACTTTATAGTGGTTTCGTTGGCTTGGGCTTTACGCCTTGGGAGCCAACATTCAATAAACATTAAATTGGGATCCTAACCTACTGTAACCGTTTCCAAAACCTCAGGCACGATCAGCGTCTCGACCGATCAGTTCAATGGCCGTGACAGCGACCGCCACACTGGCCCGGTTATTCCTAGCCCAATTCACCCTGACCCCAACCCACACACAGAACACCATCATCACCAACAGCAGCGTCCGAAGACTGAACTGATACCAGCGGCGTTTGGGTTTGGAGTTGGTCATGGTGATCGGCGGCGGTTAGTAATCAATCTTGCAATTCGGCAATGCCTGCTGGAGTTTCTTGACGCCGTCGGCGGTGACTTGTGTATCTATAAGGTCCAGTTCTGTAAGCTTGGGCAAATCCTCCAAGTGTTCGAGCCCAGAGTCGGTGACTCGTGTACCGCTAAGGTCCAGTTTTCCAAGCTTGGGCAAATCCTTCAAGTGTTCGAGCCCAGCGTCGGCGACTTGTGTGTAGCTAAGGTCCAGTTCTGTAAGCTCGGTCAAATCCTTCAAGTGTTCGAGCCCAGAGTCGGTGACTCGTGTACCGTTAAGGTACAGTTCTCCAAGCTTGGGCAAATCCTTCAAGTGTTCGAGCCCAGCGTCGGTGACTTGTGTACCGCTGAGCCATAGGAACGTAAGCTTGGGCAAATCCTTCAAGTGTTCGAGCCCAGCGTCGGTGACTTGTGTATCGTCGAGCCATAGGTCTGTAAGCTTGGGCAAACCCTTCAAGTGTTCGAGCCCAGCGTCGGTGACTTGTGTATCGTCGAGCCATAGGTCTGTGAGCTTGGGGAAATCCTTCAAGTGTTCGAGCCCAGCGTCGGCGACTTGTGTACCGCTGAGCCATAGGTCTGTAAGCTCGGGCAAATCCTTTAAGTGTTCCAGCCCAGAGTCGGTGACTTGTGTATCGCTGAGCCATAGGAATGTAAGCTTGGGAAAATCCTTCAAGTGTTCGAGCCCAGCGTCGGTGACTTGTGTATCGCTGAGCCATAGGAATGTAAGCTTGGGAAAATCCTTCAAGTGTTCGAGCCCAGCGTCGGTGACTTGTGTGCGGCTGAGGTCCAAGGTTGTAAGCTCGGTCAAATCCTTCAAGTGTTCGAGCCCAGCGTCGGTGACTCGTGTGCGGCTGAGGCCCAGGTCTGTAAGCTCGGTCAAATCCTTCAAGTGTTCGAGCCCAGCGTCGGTGACTTGTGTGCGGCTGAGGCTCAGGTCTGTAAGCTCGGTCAAATCCTTCAAGTGTTCGAGCCCAGCGTCGGTGACTTGTGTGCGGCTAAGGTACAGGGCTGTAAGCTCGGTCAAATCCTTCAAGTGTTCCAGCCCAGCGTCGGTGATACCGGACATCGAGAAGCTCACACTCGTAACTTTCAAGACACCAACAGGGTCATCGCGACTACCCGGATCATCAAACACCTCTTCAAGCCAAGATTGAGGCCGCCGCTCTTCGTAAGCGGAAACAACCTCCCCGCCCAGTTTCTGGATTGCGGTTACTGCGTCTTCAACTGCCGCCACTCTCTCTCGATTCTTCTGTGCCTTGTACATTCGAGAACCAACCCAACCAACGGTCGCGCAAAACACCAACATCACCAGCAGCATCGTCCGCATGCTGAACTGATACCAGCGGCGTTTGGGTTTGTCGGTCGTCATGCGTTTATTATACGTTTGCCGTGCCGGTCATGGCGAGCGAGATTCCGGCGGGTCTGGCGTAGTTGGTTTCCGAAGGGTCCGCCAAAAGAGCGTCACCACCGCGACTGGAGGGCTTGTGTAGCACGCGATAAAACAGGCGTAAGGGATGATCGTAAGAAATGCAAACGTAGGGTCTGGCACAATCCGACCGCTGGATGTGAGAACGGTCCAATAATACGCAACAAGGTGACTTATTGGAAAAGACACGTGGAACGTAGCCGCGACGACCAGTCGCCGCCACATGTAGTAGCCTACCATGATCGTCCACACACACACGAATGCGAGTTGAACTAGCGTAGAAATTGGCCCCCCAACATCGACCGTTAGGCCAAACCGCAACGCAATGATATAGATACAATACCCGGCGACGAATATCGACACTTGTTTGAGAGAAAATCTGTTCATGCCATGATTATCGCGATCGGCCGTGATCCAGTCCAGCGCGACTCCCAACACTCCACCAGCACTCCACGCGCTGGCGAAAGTGGGCTACTCTCGACTACTGTCGAATCGCGTTGGCCCCGTGTTTTGTAGGGTTTCCGTAGTGGAGCGTAGCAGAGAGTAGCCAGGAGGCTGGATAAACAATCCAACGTTCGCGAGTTGTCATCGGGGGTCTCTCCCAGGTAAACCAATAGCGGATATTCGAGCCTGATTGTCAGCATCGCACGCTGGCGGTCAAGGGTAAACCACGCCGGCAAATAGACGCCGACACTTTTCAGTCATTGTCCGAACGAAATGGCGCGGACTACCGAACATGTGGTGACGAAGGTCGATGCTACGGCGTTTTGTTGGCCGCCTCGTAGTTTGCACACAGCGAATTGTCGCAGCGTGCGCCTGTCGACTTGACAAAATCGCCACACTGAGGACATCGGTGCTTTGGCTCGTCATGCACGGCGATGGAACTTTCAATATCGACCTGTTGTCCGCATCGCGGACAGAATCTGGTCCGGCCTCGTAGATCGACGAATCGTTTACAATAGGGACAACGGCTTCCCCAGAAACCCGTGCCGAGAAAGCAGATCGCTGATACGACAGCGAAAAGAGTAAGAATCGAGCTACCCGTATTGTAGGCCGCAAAGGCCAACAACGCTGTAACTGCGGACAACCCAAGGCCGGCAGCATGGCCGAAATTTGCACGATTAACTGGCGTCATTTCAGAGCCTCGACTCCCTTTACCAGATTGGGATTCTCACCGGCCAACACTGCCCTATTTGTCCAATCACGGCACGGACGGGAAAACGGTTAAGACAGAGTGAGACAAAGACCGCCGATCGGCAGGAATCAGCGGAACACTTGCCTTGTCTTGCCGCGACACCACGCCGCCGTTTCGCGGTCCTCGCCCATTTCGACACCTGCCTGTCGTGTCTCGCCGGCTGAGCCGTGGTTAGCCTCGCGAATGAGGTTTTGCCGGCGTTCTCAAAAGTTTGGTCAAGGTGGACCTCCTTTTCGAAATACGTTATTCCCAAAATGGCCGCAACTCAGTTAATCATACATTCCATCGATCCCGACACAACACCCACGCCGCCAAGCGCTCGTCGTTTACGAATCGACCCTGGCCGATTAGAATGCCGTTTTCGCCGGCTTACCAGATTGCGCCCAAGGACGGCCCCCCATGCGACAGTATCTCGAACTGCTACAAGACATTCTCGACCACGGTGCGGCGAAGTCCGACCGAACCGGCACCGGCACGCGGAGTGTGTTTGGGCGGCAGTTGCGATTCGATCTGGCCGACGGGTTTCCGATGTTGACGACCAAGAAGCTGCACCTGCGGTCGATCGTCTACGAGCTGCTCTGGTTTCTTCGCGGAGAGACCAATATCGCCTATCTCAACGAGAACGGCGTACGGATCTGGAATGCGTGGGCCGACGAAGACGGAGAACTCGGCCCCGTGTACGGTTATCAGTGGCGCAATTGGCCTACGCCCGACGGTGGGCATATCGATCAGATCAGCGAGGTGATCGAGCAAATTCGCCAGCGGCCCGACTCGCGTCGCCACATTGTCAGCGCCTGGAACGTGGCCGACGTGCCTCGCATGAAGTTGCCGCCGTGTCACCTGTTGTTTCAGTTCTATGTGGCCGAAGGGCGGCTATCGTGTCAGCTCTATCAACGTAGCGCCGACGTGTTCCTTGGCGTGCCGTTCAACATCGCTTCCTACTCGCTGTTGACCATGATGGTCGCGGCGGTCACTGATTTGCAGCCGGGCGAGTTTGTTCACACCTTTGGCGACGTGCATCTATACAACAACCACGTCGACGAGGCGCAATTGCAACTAGAACGCCAGCCGCGGTCATTGCCCCTGTTGCAACTGCGCGAGGGAGTCACTTCGATTTTCGATTACGTTTTCGAGGACTTCACGCTCACCGACTACGACCCGCACCCGCACATTCCGGCTCCTGTTGCAGTGTAAAAAAAAATTCCTCCGGTATTTGCGGGAACCGGCATCGGCAGAAAAGGAAAAGAACCGCGGACGAACACGGATAGACGCGGATCTTAGCGGATGCGTTTCTCTCACAGGACGTTGTTGTTTCTCATTTTTCCCTCAAGCTGTTGTGCCGTCGCTAATAATGCATCCACGAGAAAATCCGCGTTCATCCGTGTTCATCCGCGGTTCTTTTTGAACTCTTAAGAAGAGTCTGTCAGCAGGTGTTCCCCGATATTCCCGGTTGAGCCCAAAAAAAAGGCCGCATGATGCTTTCGGTGATCGTAGCCATGAGCGAAGAGGGCGTGATCGGTCGCGACGGCGATCTGCCGTGGCGATTGTCTGCTGATTTGCGACGGTTTCGGCGTTTGACCACGCCACACACCATCATCATGGGCCGCAAGACGTACGAGTCGATTGGCCGACCGCTGCCCGACCGGCAGTCGGTTGTGATCAGTCGCAACGCGAACTATCAGGTCGACGGAGTAACCGTCGTATCGAGTC
>Ga0114996_10005844_pt1 | contig 14348 bp, 11 predicted proteins | sample ArcticOcean_MG_C_4_FD_87039 | JGI IMG/M metagenome (GOLD analysis project Ga0114996, IMG submission 87039) | Marine microbial communities from western Arctic Ocean - ArcticOcean_MG_CB4_134 | ecosystem: Environmental > Aquatic > Marine > Oceanic | place: Arctic Ocean: Canada Basin | collected...
ACGTGCACCGAGGTCTTGGTTAAACTGCTAAAAGCGATGAATCTAAATGTCACCTTAGCCGCCCCTACAGGGCGGGCTGCTCAAAGAATGTCTGAGGTGATCGGTTTAGAGGCCAAGACGATTCATCGGCTGTTGGCGTGGGACCCCAGTAAACCTGGATTCAAATTTGATGAGGAAAACCGCATTCAAACGGATTTCTTGATTATTGATGAAGTGTCCATGTTAGATATTACACTGGCTGCCGCCTTATTAAAGGCCGTTCCAGCATCCGCTCAAATTCTACTTATTGGGGACCCGGACCAGTTGCCCGCCGTGGGGGCCGGGAATGTCCTCTCCGATCTATTGAGCGCAGAGGGCGTACCGAGGTTTTTATTGACCCAAGTTTTTCGTCAGGCAAAAGCGTCCTCCATTATACGATTCGCCCATGAGATCAACTCGGGGACAATCCCCCAAATTACTTCGCCGATTAGGGAGCCGGATGCTTTTCAGCAAGGAGTAGACTGTCTATTTGTGGACGCCGATGAGGCCACTAGAGAGCAGGTGAAGTTTATCCAACGGGTACATAACACGGTGGATCAGCTTGAGGAAGGACAAGAGGGATATCTTTTAAAATTAAAAGAGGAGTGGGCCGGAAGAATACAAAAAATGGATGGGAGTGTAGAAGTGGATACTCTTTACCGACCGGAGTCTGTGGGTGAAAGCGAAGTGAGAGCACCCATTTTATCCATTCCCGATAAATTTAAAGAGGTGGATCTTCTGAGCTTGGCTCAAGCGGAGACTGAGGTGGATCAGCTCATGTCGGTTTTGAAAATGGTTCATCCCTGGTCGTCCCTCAGGTATGGGTTAACCGCATTGGAGACGACCATACGGTTTTATACTAAAACGATCCCCAAGTGGTTTGGAAGATCGGTAGAGATCCAACTGTTGAGTCCTCAGGTGCGTGGAACCTTGGGAACAATGAACATAAACCAGTCGTTGCAACAGGTCAGTAACCCGGAGTCTCCCAATAAACGCCAAATAAAAATAGGCGATAAGTTATTACGAGAGGGAGACCGAGTCATCCAGACAAGAAACAATTATGATCTGGGGATTTTTAATGGCGATATTGGGAAGGTTGCTACGGTGGATGGTACCGATATGACGTGCGACGTTTTGTTCCCGGGGGGAGATGATCGTCTCATCACCTATAAAAAAGAGGCCTTAAGTGAACTGCAACTGGCGTACGGTATCACGATCCATAAATCACAGGGGAGCGAGTTTGAAGTGGTCATCATTCCCATACTGGGCCAGCACTACAATATGTTGTTTAGGAATTTAATTTATACCGGACTCACTCGTGCCAAAAAATTAGCTATTTTCATAGGGACTCGGAAGGCGTTTTCTATGGCTATTAGGCAGGTTGATAATAAAAAAAGGCAAACGGCTTTAGCAGACCTAATCCTGAATTTAAAACTCTGAGTAGCATCTTTCCCGCCGAATAGTGCCCGTGTCTCAGCCGCCGGAACGTTGCCACTGGCGCAACGGATGGTGGCATATTCGTGTCAGGCAGAATTTATCATTTGCGAGTAAACCATTTCGATGAACAAACCATAGAATGCCTTAAGCCATAGCAAAGGGCTGTAAAGCCCTGGAGTTTTGGATACAAATTTAACGGTCAGCCCGCTGCCTTTGCATACGGGATTTGGTGTTTATCCTGTCGGACCTGCCCCGGGTCCAGCACCGTGTATTCCGTGCTCCCGATCTGCAGCCGCAGTTGCGGATCGTCTATCGACACCTCCTCCAGCGTGAGCTCTGCCGTACATTTCGGTACCCGGCCTTAATTCCGCGCCCCCTCACCCCCCCGCCGTCCCGGCCGAGGTCACCTTCCCCCACGCCTCCAGCGCTCGATTAAACTGATCCCAATCCACATTCATCGTCACAATGCCGGTCGTCGTGGCAAACAGCAGCAGCAGGATGCCGGCCACCACCTTCCGGCCCCACCGACGCCACAGCCGACCCAGTGCCCGAGCTTCCTCGTCGACGGGCGGTGCCCCCTGGCCCACATCTGGCGCAGCGGTCGGTCCAAAAAATCCAGAGTCCGTTAGATAGCTTGATCGAGGACGCCAAAAATCATACTTTGAATGGAAATCACTCGTAGCGATAAGCGAAGTTCCCGTAATAGGGCGCGAATGCTATAGTTACGCGCAATTGCCCCATCTCAAGAACACCCCACTCGTGTGCTTCCAAGTACTCCGTGACCAGTCATTGCACCAGCCCTGGCTCCCGTACACCTTTCCCTCCGAAATTGGGTCTCTATATGTAGAAGGCCTTCAATGTCAGATATAGTGGATCTCGGCACCAGTCGAGAACGCACACAACTCTTCGCGATAAAAGGGGAAGTGACCGATGGATGAGATAAGAGCAAGCACGACCGGAGTAGTTGGCCCCAGGACACATTGCAACACCAGTTAAGGGTAAGCGGACATGGATTCATTTGTCCTAATAGTCAACCAGGCCAAGGCAGGTGATTCCGCCGCGTTCGAGGAACTTGTCAGGCGTTTCCAAGACATGGCGGTGAGCTACGCCTACGGCGTATTGGGGGATCCGCACTCCGCTCAGGATGCGGTCCAGGAGGCATTTATCGCCGCGTACATGGACTTGTCTCAGCTACGAGTTCCCGAGGCATTTCCATCCTGGTTCCGGAAGGTGATTTACAAGCAATGTGATCGCCTCACCCGTGGAGAGAACATACTGACAGTTCCGTTGACGGAAGCAGATCCGATCGGATCTAGCCAGCCAACCCCGGATCAACTCGCAGTTGAGGCAGATATCGCACAACGTGTACGTGAAGAAATCGCCAGACTGCCCGAAGCTGAGAGGGCGGTTACGGAGCTATTCTACATAGGTGAGCATTCTCAGCAGGAGGTTGCCGAGAAGTTGAACGTCTCCGTGGCGACCGTGAAAAATCGACTTCAATCAAGCAGAAACTACCTGAGAGAAAGGATGTTTATTATGGCTGACGAAGCTTTGGCAGAGGAGAGGGCAGCGCTGACGATGTCACAGATGATTCCGCTACTCACCGTGTATGATGTTCGGCGGAGCATCCAGTTCTACCGTGATATTCTCGGCTTCGAGGTAGAGGGTACTATCGAGACGAAGGGTCCGTTGGGCTTCGCGGCATTGCGAAGAGATGATATCAGGCTAATGTTCAATTCAGCCCTTGAACCGAGCGAGCAGGATCCCAAAGAGGATAAATCCCGAAGTATGGACGTCACTTTCTATTTCTGGTCTATGGATGTCGCGAATCTAAGAGATAGACTTATTCAAGAGGGTCTCGACGTAGGCGATCTACATGAGACCTACTACGGGATGAGGCAATTCGCTTTGCATGATCCTGACGGTTATAACCTTGTCCTTCAAGAGCCCACTCAGGGTACAAGTGTGCCGGGAGCGAAGTCGAGCACAGCTTGACAAGAGGGTTTGCGGTGCCAGCGCGCTCCCCGGCTGAGACAACGGTGGCCGGGGGGCGCTTCCGCATTAGCTGGAGCGGCAGTGAAAAATGCGTTGCCTGGCTACTCACATATAACCCGAGATAACGTCACAAGACCAACATGCAACTGCGCGTAACAGCAGCATTTGCGACTCGGGCCTGACGGCCCTCGACCTAACTTGCCTTCGGCAAGTTCGCAAGTGTGCGGACCTTATCCATTAGTATTATTAATACTCTGTAACGCTGGCATACTAGCTAAAAACGGCGCTATCGATACTAAAAGGATTATCAAAAAAGGGAGATCAGGATGTCTGTAGAAGATGAAAAGAAAGCAATCGAGAATATCCAGCCGATTCTCTATGTGAAGGACATGAAAGCAAGTATTGATTACTACGAAAAGATCCTGGGTTTTGAGAAGGCGGAATGGGGTGACACATACACTGCTGTCGGTCGTAATGGTTGGGGGATTTACCTTTGTGAAGGCTCCCAGGGGCAGCCCGGAACATGGGTGTGGGTAGGGGTTTACGACGTTGATACTCTCTTCGAAGAATTTAGGGATAAGGGGGCAAAAATCGTGCTTCCGCCGACCAATTACCCACATGCTTTGGAGATGAGAATCGAGGATCCTGACGGGCATGTTCTGCGATTCGGGTCGGGGCCACGAGAGGATGAGCCCTTTGAACAGATGGAGCTATGAGCGTAGGGCCAGTGAGTGATGAGGTAGATTGTCACACGTCACACGTCACATATCATCACGGTTTGCGCATGCGCGGCATCAATTGGATGCCCAACAGATGGGCCAGTGCGAAGACGGGTTCGCTCTGCCCCTGCGTGTCCGCGTGGATGGTGTCTACATCCTGGATGGGCTGATGCGCTATCATCCCATCCAGGATGTAGACCGCCTCCCACACTCCACAGGCAATGAAGTTACTGAACAGCGCGATGTAGGTGTCGGAGATATGCTGGTAGGCAACGCCTCCATAGCCCCCATAGCGGATATGCAGTTCCCCCAACAGGTTGTTCTCAATGAGTTCGATGTGCGTGCCATCGACAATGGCCGTCTTGCCTTTGCCCCACCCAGACGGTAACACATCGCGCAGCACGGTATCGAGGAAGATATAGGCGGCAGCTACCGGCGCAGCTAAGATGCCCTGAAACTTCACGAAGAGCCGCTGGAAGCGGTCCCACCCCTCATCGGCTTCCTTCAAGATGGCTTCTTTGGGACGGTCCAAGCGGTTTTTGCGTGCCATCTGGTCAGTCCCGCCTCGCCGCCATTCCTTGTAGAAAGCCCGTCATTTCACCCAAGTGCCGGTCAATGGAATTGAGGGTGCTCAAAATCTCATCCTGCTTTTGGATGCTCAGATCCATCTTCGCTTCCAGCCGGTCATTGCTATGACCGGCTGAATTGCTCCCGTTCCCGTTTCCATTGCGCCGTGTTAATAGGTATACCAGCAAGCCGGTAACGCTGCTACTGCCCCCGGCTGTCCCGAGGATAGACACCAGATCTACGGCCCCCTGTGCGGCCTGCGCTTCGGTCCCCATCAGTCGACCTCCCTCCACACCTTGACCACATCCACCACCCCCTGCGTAACGATATACGCAATCGTGATCCACATCGCCTCCGGACTGCCGGTGCTCACCGCCACCGCGGCCCCGGCTCCGGTGGCGGCCAGCTTCTTGGAGACGAACGATTTGGCTTGGTCGAGCAGTTTCATGGGGTCCTCCTATTATTGAATGAGTGGCCGGATCGTATCCAGATGCGAGGGCACCTTGGCCGCACGCACCCGCACGCAGTAGGGGTTGGCCGTAGCCTTCGCGCCGTAGGTCTTGACCAGTTCGGCGGCAGCCCCTGCCCAGAAGCGTGGCACCCCGGCGTCGGTGGGGAAAGTGAGCTTGACCCACTGAGGATCTGCGGTATCTTCGACAACGGTCAGGCCGGTGAGGGTCGAGAAATCCGCATCGGCATCGATGATCGCTTGCACCTCATCGCGCTTTGCTTCGGCTGCGACGAGAATTGCGGCGGCGGTGAGGCCAGCTTGGTAGGTGTCGAGGTCTTCTTGTGTAGCGGCAATGGTGCCGTCTGTATGGAGTGTGGCCATTAGATCCCCCTTTAGTATTGCTCGTTGCCGGTGACGGTGGATGTGGCGGCGGTGTCAACAATTGCCGTGTCGGTGATATTGCCAACACAAACACAATTATCGCTTCCGGCGAGAATTTCGATAGCGTTCCCACCCACCGCTTTGATATAATTATTATTGACTTGCATGTTATCCCCTTGAATACGCATCCCTATCTCATCGGCGTCTTCCACGGTATTTCCAATAATCCTATTCCTATCTCCAACTAAGTGAAGGCCAAAGGAGTCGGAGTCTAAGATCCAACAGCCCTGCAAAATAGAATCGCTACACACCCAAGGAAGAGCCGCATCCCCGCCAGCGCCGCCGCCAGACGAGTTCGTGAAAGCAAGATTGCAAACAACGTTGTAACTTCCGTTAAAAGTCCCCGCTCCGGTGGTGTCCCCGTCAATCAGGGTGTCCCGCCCTTCGCCCATAAGAAGAAAGCTTCCGGCTGAAATAGTCCCCATAGCCGGATAAATTCCATTGCGGACGAAGATGGACTTGTGTCCGGCGTCGATAGCGTCTTGCGGTAGGTAATAGCGACCCGTCTTCGGGTTGGTCTTGCCGTTTATATCGACTATCGCGCCAAAGGGCGTATGGTAGGCGACGTGGTGAATTATCTCTTGGTGCATTATCTCCCCCCGTCCGTGATAACTAGGTCCGCTTGCACGAACTCAACGTCCGACGAACCGCCGAGCAGAAGCGAGTAGCCGCCGCGCTGGCCGACGAATTGCTTAATAGCTACACAGTTAAGCGTTCCAGACGGCACGGCATCCGAGGCAATCGGGATACAGTGCCGGTCAAAGACAATCACCTGCCCCCCGTCAATAGCGGCAACCCAATATCCACTGTCTGGATCTCCAGCGATTTCTTGCATATAAAGCTCTGGCAAGAAATCGTTATTTATCGCCACTTCTTGCGCTCTGAGGCCACGTTGGTAGTTGTATTGAATTTCTTCCCAGTCCAGCGGCAACTTTGAGACAACTACCTGATCCACCCGACCGGCAAAAGCTTCCGTTCCAACTCTGTTAGACCCTATCCAAATTTCATCCGGGTCGATACTTGCCGCCGCTTGGACGATTGTGATAGCTCCAACTTGCACCCCGTCAATGTAGAGAGATAGCGTCGATCCGCTACGCTGAAAAACGCAGTTATGCCACCGCGCATCATACAAATCAACAGAGCCGGTATTGATTTCGTCGTTGGTGCTCATTCCATCGTCTGAAAGTCTGGCCCTGAAAGAGCCGTCAGTCAGAAATCTCAGGTCTATAACGTCTGAGCCGATGGAATCCACTAAATAGCAAACCAGTTCCAGCCCTGCCGGGTTACTCGCACTGGTGGACTTAAACCAAAGAGACACGCTCCAGTCCCCCGTTCCCATGTTAAAATCAGTATCACCAGTTCGGGACAGGGATTGATTAGATCCGTCAAAGGTCGGCGCATTACCCAACACCCCGCCCGAAGTAAAAAGGACAGTATTGTTGTTGGTTAGATTATTGCCCCTGCCGCTATAGTCGGTCAGATTTTCTAAAGAATAACAAGCCACCGTCCCCGCCGTCCCAGATGAGTGAAAGCCTCCCTTGCAATAGGGGTGGTTCCCCTCTTCGTCAATTTGCATCACACCCGACTTGGAAGGGTTGACTACATCAATGAAAAATATCATTGCGCCGTATGCGCCCCGCATTACATAGCACTCCCGGCCCTTTATAAGCTGGCCCATATATACAGCGGAAAAAAGACCTTCGCCGGTTCCGGCATGGCGAAAGAGCAAGTCATGGTTAGTTATAGTAGCTCCACCCATGAAATTAAAATCTTCAGAGTTCCTGTCGTTGTTGCCTGTTCTTGTAAAGGTCCAGTCTGCCGTAATATTGGTGATATTGCGCCAACCCATTACATTGACCGTTCCGCCGCCGTTATAGTGAGTAAAGATCGCCAACCCATTAGAATTGACGTTCACTATGTTACATTCTGGGGTTCCTGAATTTGGGATGCCGTCCCACAGCGCCGCATCAGCATCATTCTCCGCAGGGAAATAAGTTGTCCAGCCGTGCGTCCGCATGGTGGAAGACCAGTAATGTTTTGGCCTGCCAAATTCATCCACTAACGAAGGATGCCGCGCCGCATTGATTGGCGGGTCACAGTCATTGTCCAGCGTATCTACGGTGGCCCCCGTAGGGCGAAGGATATTCCAACCAAGGCCATCGTTGCGCTCTGAGATATTCCCTTTGTATTTCATCAGACCATTGCCCGCGCTCAAGAAACGCCAGCCTTCATCGGCTACCAAATCAGCAATGTAGACGCCCCCGGCTGTGGCATCGCTACAAGAATAAATCTTGCCGTCTAAAAAATAAATATCTTGCAACACAACCAAACTGGCTGGTCCGAACAAATCCCCACCGGCTGAAACGGTTTCAAAGGCCATGTATTGCACGTTGGCTTCCAAGTCCCACCAGATGATTGAATCCTTGGCATGGTCAATCCACATAGCTCCATGTACTGGGGGCGGCCCTAATTCTGCCACCCAACTTGAGGCCTTGACCGCGCCCATGAACGCCTTGTAATCCCAGACCTGATTGGGGTCATCTAAGTCCACAAAGATGATTCGCCACGCCGACTCGGCGGTGAGTACGACGGAGGGCGCTTCCGCCACAAAGCCGGCCTTGTGCTTGCCGTCGCCCGTGGTCGGGTCCAGATCGTGGCCTACGTCGCCCTTCTGCTGCAAAAACTGGGTGTTGTCCCCGACCTTTTCGTGGTCCGACTTCTTGGTATAGCCGCCAATCGTGACGGTGGTATTGGTCTCGAAGTTCATATCAATTCTCTGCTGCGAGTAGGGCGTGCAGGGCTTGAAGTTCAAGTAACCAGATGCCCACCTGCTCGTCGATATAGTGGATGTTGGCTTGGGCCTTATGGATCTGGCCGCTCAGCTTCCTCTTTTGTGCCTCTGTCAACTTGTAATCGACCGGATGGCCGGCCCGCTTCTCTTCCCATTCCATCAACTCACCCTGATGGATCTCCTTTTGCGCGAGTTGGTCCTGGATATTAAAGACACGGCCCGCCACGTCCCGGCGGAGTTGCAATAATCGCATGTCCCCCTCAAAGCCGGGGTGCCACCGTCGGGGCCCCTCTACGATCACCTCGGCCGAATGGTAGACCTCGGGGATAGAGGGGGCGACCGACGCAAAGACCAACGGCCCATCAGAGGTATTTATAGCGTCGGCTGGCTTCCGAAGGTGAGCCGGAGGTATCGGCATATCCGTTGGCATCGGTCAAAAATCCTTTCTGGTTGCGTTGATCGTCCGTGGCCGTCAACCAGGTTACGGCCGCATCTTCGGTCCAGGTCCCCGCCCCCAGCACCGACATATTAAATCCGACCAAGGGCCGAGTATGCATCGCGCCGTAGTCGACTAGGTGGTCCCGAATCTGAAAAAGCGAAGCCTGGGCCTCACTATACTTGCCGTGCACCAGCCGAAACCGGTCGGTCGGCTCCAAGGCCGCGGCCTGGGGTCCTATGCCCAAATCGACCAGTTCCGGCTCGGTAGAAAAGAGAAACAGCTCTCGCTGGGTCCGCACCTGGACCCCGCCGGTCTGGTGGAGCCAGTAAAAATCCAGGGTGCGATCTTGCCGCAGGCCATACTGGGCAATCGATGCATCGTCCTGTTTGTTGTACTGGTCGTCAAAGACGAGCGTGGCCGGGTTGTAGTCGAAGCGGCCCGTCATCACGTTGGCAAACAGGCCCGTGTCGTCCAGGTGCTCCCGAAACTGCTTGGTGCCGTCGGACTGATCCAGCAGATCCTCGGTGCGAAAGGTCGGGATCGAGGCGGCCGGATCGCCCAGCCGAAACTGGGGCGTATACTGGCCGGTGGTGCCGGAGATGATCATGTCGCCAAACCCTTCAAACAGCAGGCGCGCCAAGACCTCGTCCGAGTCCTCCCGCTGCGCGTTGTTGCCAATGATGCCCCGCGCGTAGTCGTCGATGGTCAGTTCCGCATCCCAGGCGTCGAAGGCGGTCTGGTCGAGCTTGGCCGAGGCCACCCCCATCATAGACTCGAGTACGTCCTGGGTGATATCGGGGATGGTCTGCAGCAAGGTCCCGGTCGAAAGCCCCGTATCCGTGCGTCCCTGACAGTGCACGGTGATCGTATCCGTAGCCGGATTATAGGCCTGGGTGAGTTCAAAGGTACCAGCGTCCAGGTTGACATTGGCGTAGGTGGCCGCGACGTCATTGAGAAACACGCTTTCGTGCTGCTTTAGTCCCCCGCCGGTGATGATAAATTGGCCGCCGGTGTTGACGGTGTGGTCGATTTGATAGGCTGGTACCCGCGTGGTGCTCACGGCGAAAGTGAAGTCGCCGAAGACCCAAGGAATAGGATGGTTGAGTGACTTGGTCTCGGCATTTGGGTAGGTGGTAGAGTCAATCAGATCCTGCGGCAAGGTCCGCCGGTCGGCCGAGCGCATGTCGGTGAGCTGAATCGTCACCCGCGTATCGGTGGCTTCTCGCCCGCCCAGGCGCACCTTGGCAAAGAACACGTTTTGGTAATTGGCCGCCTGCTTGGAATACCCCACCGACAGCTCGACGTCTTTGTTGGCCCAGTTTTCTTGGGCAATCAGGTCGACGATCTCGTTGTTGATATTTTTGAAGACAATCGTCGCCTCCGGCGTAATCACCCGCGGGTCGATCCAGGAGCCGGCCGAGCGTTGAATAAGCGAAAACGACTCCAGCCGCCCCTTCCAAAACGTGCCGTCGTCCAGCGCCAGCTCCTCGTTGGCAAAGTAGAGGTCCGAGCCGGACAGCTTGACCTTGACCCGCAGGGTCCAGTCGGCAATAGGTAAATTAAAATCCGGCGGCATTAGCGCGTCTTCTCCTCCAGCACGATCTGGACAAAGTCGTAGTAGCCGGCCGACGCCCCTTGCACGAAGTCTTCCTCCAGCTCCGTCTCGATGGTGCAGTAGGCCGAGTCGATCGAGGGGTAATTGTCTGGATCTAGGCACAGCACGGCCGGGACAAAGTGCCCGTTTTTCCGAAACCAGGTCACCACCTCGTCGCGCTGCGCCCGCAAGGTCAGCGGGATGCCAAAGCGCAGCCGCCGAAACGGCTCCTTTTGCACCACGGCGCTTTGGGTACCGGGGATGCGGTCCCCCTCCGATGGGTCGGCGTAGACCCAGCGAGGGTTGTCGCGGATGTTGCGCACAAACTCGTAGTAGGGCCAGCCCATGGCCCGGGCGATCTGGATATAGCCGTCCGGGTTGGTCGGATCGCTGATGACCAGCCGCCAATAGCGGTAGGTCTCGTCGAGAAAGTAAACCAAGCGTTTGTACACATCTCCGTCCGGATCGGTGGTAATCGGCAGCGTGGCGCTGAAATCGGGCGGGACCCAGGAGTCGGTGGCCGAGGCCTGCAGGGTGACTGAGGCGGCAGCCGTCAAGTTGAAGTTGAACAGTGAAAATCCTTTAACTAGCTTGGCTGAGCCCAGATCCCACTTGCTCCATTCGCCCAGGTCGGTGTCGGTGCGCCACGGCTGGCCCACAAAAATATTCTGCAGGTTGGCCGCTTTGTAGTCCGTACTGTTGGCCTGGCTGGAATAGAAGAGCGTGGCCGTGTCGAAGTCGGTAAACTTGCGGGCAAGACGAGCGTAGGCGGCCATGGTGTTACCTGTTGACGATGCCTTTCTGGTTGAGTAGCGGCTTGCCGAAGTTAGACTCGGACATCATCAATTCCTTCATCATCGGCCAAATATCTTGCTTCACCGTGTCGCGCAGGCCGCGCGGATCCAACGTGGTGATGTGGAAATTGAAGGTGAAGTTGGTTTGTCCCCCACCTTGAGTCATGCTTTGAAAACCTTTTGCCGAAGGCATGGGTGAAATGTCGACCCGTTCGGAACCGGCTTCACCGGCCAGAATATGAGTAGGCCGGTGGACCATGCCGTGAAACCCTTGCGCGGCGACTATGTCAATGCTGTAATTGTGCTTTAGCGCGCCCTTTTGGTCGGCGCTTATGGTTCCACCCGAGACCAACGTCTGAAAGGCAAGTTGAGTGCCAAAATCTATTTCCCCCGTATAAAAACCGCCGCGAATAAGGCGCATAAACTGGTCGAAATCAGACGGTTTTAGTTGCGCCATTAGGCCGGCCGATATTTGACTGCGCCCGAGTAGTTGCGCGGCTTTACTTGCTACCGCCCCTACCGACATAAACGCCGGGTCTTGTCGTACATTGGGTGGTTCGGCAGGTTGCGTAATATTCGTAATGTCTAAGGGGTGGCCGGTGGCCGGTGTGCCCCCCCCGGCCACCGGCTTTTCGGTGCGGGTGATGGTTGTTGTAGGCGGTATAAATGCGGGATGGTCTGTTTCTGATCCCCCCCCACCGGCACCGGGCAAGGCCTTTGCAAACGGGCTCGGCTGCGGGTCGGTTGACGACGCACCGCCATTGATGCCGGGCGGCGGCTCGGTGGTGAGCACCTCACCGCTCTGTATAAGTTCGAGGGTACGCACCGCCTCGTCGTACGGCATCCCGGCGGCCACTAACGACCGGACCAAAAGTTCGCGGCCAGAGGCAAACCCGGTAAACTCGGCGCCGTGAGTCAACCCTTGTTCGAGTAGATGGGGAACTAGCTGCGACGTGCCACCGGCTTGCGAGATGAGACCCTGGGCGCCGCCGGCGTGTAACATTGCGGCGCGAAACTCGGACACCGACTTTTTTTCTTGATCCTTTAACGTTTGCGTGTCGAACATCAACCCCTCCAGTAGACCACCGCCAACCCCGCCAATCGCCGCGCCGATAGGTCCAGCAATAGCAAACCCCAACGCGGCACCAATGCCGGCACCAATCTCCCCAGTCGAGTCAAAGAGCGTAGCAAGATTTGCGCCGATTAAACCGGCTGTGGCGGCGTCCCCCAACGTTTGGCCAAACCCGGCAAAGGTAATGCCGTCCAATTCGGTCTGAAGCTGATCTATAGCTCCGGTGCCAATAGACAGGACCAGATTCCATTCGGCCGGCAAGCCGCCTCCGGTCAACGAGGCCAACGTCTCAACCGCTAGGAACGTCGTCAACCCGCCCTTGATCGCCCCGCCCAATGCGACGCCCCACTTAGCGCCGAAGGTGTAGCTATCAAAATCCCCCCACCCCAGAGAAAACGCGCTGGCCGAGCCCAGACCCAACGTCTTAAAGGAAGCCCCCAATCCGTCGAATCCGGTCTTTAGGGCGGCGGCCGAAGCGTGGCCGATCTCTTTAAACGGCCCCTTGAAATCCCCGGCGATCCCCAAGAGCTTGGCCTGGGCACCGGTCGAAGACCACGCCGACGCGATACGGTCGCCGGCCGCGTCTGAAAACTCCCCGGCCGATTTTTTACCGGCGTCTCTAAACGGCTTGGCGGTGCGGGCCGCTAGGCCGACCGTCTCATCCGTCAATTTTTTGGCCAGCGAGTCGACCGTGGCGTCGGCGGCCCCTTTGCCAAAGTCGTCAAAAGCGCTGGATATAGACCGCTCGGTCAAGAGGGACTTAAACCCTTGATCCAAGGCCGATTGAAAGCCGCCCTTTAAATTCTCGCCCATATCCCGCCCACTGGCCCGGGCTGGGATATTGACGGCCACCTCCTGATTCTCCTGCAGGCCCTGCCCCGTGCCGGTGGCCAGGTTGGCCCCGATGATCCCACCGATCTTGAGTAGGTCGCTTTTGAGCAGAGCCAACTCGTCGGCAAACTTTTTGCGTAAGGCGATAAACTCAGGGGTGGCCTGGGTGGCCATGACGTCGGCGGTGTCGCTCCAGGCCGCTCCCACGTCATCGGCACCCTTCGATAGGTTATCGGCCAGCGTGCGGCCGCTGGCGCTTAAATCCGTCCACTGGACCTGGAGATCGGCCTTCATCGCGGCCCAGTGCGCCTCTATCGAGCGAGGCGCATCAACCGCAATAGGATCGACATCGAACAATTCCAACACCTCGTTGATTGTGCCGATGGAGGTGGCTTTGATGTGTTCCCAAGCAAACTCAGCGGCCTGTCGAATCGGTACCCAAATAAGCTTGGCGGCCTGGAGGCTGACATTGAGGTTATCAATCCAGAACTGTTTGTGGGCCTTGTGGGCGGCCAGCAGCGTATCGCCAAACGAATCAATAAACGAGGTGCGAAACTTCGGATTGGAAAAAAAGGCATCGATGACGTTGACAGCCGACTTGCCGAATTCGGCCGACAGAGCCAGGGCGCTATCAAACATCTGCCCCATCCCGCCCAGGTTGGCTACAAACGCACCGGCGGCTTGAGACCCCATGGTCAACCCTTTAACCAGGACGGTCATTTTAGGGATGAGTTCGGTACCTAAGCCGCGGGCCATACCTGTCCAGGCGCTGCCCAGATCCAGCAAAGCGTCGCGGTAGTCGGCCGCCTCGTTGGCTTGTTGGGTAGAAAATTCAAGGCCCAATTCGCGCGCCCGGGCCTGTAGGCGGCCAATGCCGGCCGATCCTTCTTTGAGCAGGGGCAGCAAGTCGGCCCCCGATCGACCAAACAGCCGTTGGGCCTGGGCCGCCTTTTCCGAGTCGGAGGACAGGCCCTTCAGGGCATCGGACAGCTCGAGCATCAATTCCATCGACGGCCTGAGCTGTCCGTCCGCCCCCACCGCCTGCACGCCCAGCCGATCAAAGGACTCAGAGGCCTCCCCCACCCCTTCTGAGGCCTCCAGGGCATTACGCGTCATCCGCTGCAGACCCTTCTCTAAAACGGTAAAGTCCGTGCCAGAGCGTTCGGCGGCAAAAGCCAGGGTGGACAGGTCTTCGGCCA
>Ga0114996_10005846_pt1 | contig 14342 bp, 13 predicted proteins | sample ArcticOcean_MG_C_4_FD_87039 | JGI IMG/M metagenome (GOLD analysis project Ga0114996, IMG submission 87039) | Marine microbial communities from western Arctic Ocean - ArcticOcean_MG_CB4_134 | ecosystem: Environmental > Aquatic > Marine > Oceanic | place: Arctic Ocean: Canada Basin | collected...
CTCCAAACCTTTTTATTAAACGAGAAGCTTAGTTGGACATGGGTAAAATTGATGTTCCTTTAGATAAACTAGCAAGTCGATTGGGTATGGGAGTGTTTGCCCTGGTTATTCTTATTGTGGGCGGTGGAATGGTTATTGCTCTTGATCAGGGTGTTAATACTCAAGAAGGAATGTTATTATCTTTGAGTTTTGCAACACATATTGAAGCTGGAACTCTTGGTAATGCGGAGATTTGGACTAAGGCGGTTTTTGTTACTCTGGCCTTTGCAGGTGAGGTTTTGGCGTTTTATGTCTTCTATGTGTTAATTGAGTTCATGCTTTCCGGAGAATTTAATAAGAAGCTTGGTGGTGTTAAGGATAGGACGATGATGAAAAATTTAAAAAATCATGTTATTGTTTGTGGTGGTGGAAGAGTTGGTAGAAATGTTTGTATGAAACTAAAAGATGGTAAACAAGGTCTTGTTGTTATTGATACTGATGATGCTCGTGTTGAAAGTTTAAAGCGAGAAGGATTTCATGCTATTCTTGGTGATGCTAATGATGAAGCTGTTTTGAAACAAGCGGGTGTTGTACACGCACATTCTTTGGCTGCAGTTATTGGTGATGATGGTGATAATCTTCTTACTATTTTGACTGCTAAGGAATTAAATCCTGATATCAGTATTGCTGCACGAGCAAACGATGAGAACATTGTTTCTAAGCTTAAACACGCTGGAGCTGAAGTTGTTATTCTTCCTGAAGTTGTTGGTGGATTAAAATTGGCTGATGCATTGATGGGGGATATTGATCATCAACACGTAATTCATCATCCTGAGAATCGGAAGCGAAACAGTCTTGCTAAGCATACTGGCGCTCACAAAGGACGTCATGTTATTCATTAAATCCGGCAAATTCTTTTATAGCAAGTTAGATTGAGATTCTTATGAAGGAAAAGATTGTAGAGTTTATTCGCGAGAACGGTCCTACTTTGCCGGTTCAGATAGTTAGTAAAACTGGAGGAAATAGTTTTGTTGCTAGCGCTTACTTGTCTGATTTAGTTGATAAGAAAGAAATCCTTCAGAGTGAGGAACGAGTTGGTTCTGTTCCTTTGTATTATTTATCTGGACAAGAATCTTTGTTGAAGGAAAAGATTGATGAGCTTAATCTTAGTGTCAAGACCGCACGGGATTTTCAGAAGAAGAAAGTTGTTGAAACTCCTGAATTGGATTCTAAGCGCAAGGATTTTGATCGTCGTTTGAAACAGATTGAGGATGGAGAAAGTTATCGTCGAGAGAAGAAGAAAAGTGCTCTTGATAAGGCTCGTGAGTTGATTAAGAAGACTGTTGAGCGTCCCCGAATTGAAAATCCAAAAATTGAGGTTCCTAAACCTTCGATTCCGGTTGCGAAACTTGTTGAGAGACTAAAGCTCGATGTTCCTAAACCTCGCGTTGAAAAACCTGTTGAAACAATTGGAGAATTGAGTTTCTCTAAGCGTGCTTTGGGATTCTTGGAGAATTCTAATGTTGAAGTTTTAAAGTCGGAAAAATTGACTGATAATTCAGGTTCATTTATTGTTCGGGCTCCGTCGTCAGTTGGTCCTTTAAAATTCTATGTTAAACTTTGGAGTAAGAAACGGTTGAACAAAAGTGATATTGCTGAGAGTTATGCTTTAGCTCTTGAGAAGAAACTACCTGTAATAATTTTAACTAATGGAACTGTAGCCAAGACTGCAAAGAAATATTTGGGTGAAATTGGTGGGTTTGTTCGAGTAAAGGCTTTGAATTGATTCTTAAAGGTTCTTAGCTGCATCTTGAATCATCTGTTTTACGCGAGGATCCATATTTTTCCATTCACTAAGTCTACTATTTAATTCGGCTATTGTTTGTTTTTTGTCTTGTTCTTCAAATCCACTATCTACGTCGGGTTGATGTTGTTGCATGTCTGCGATTGCTAGACCACCTCGTTGTGCTCTTAGAATTTTGTCTTGAATAATTGTCATATTGTGAAAATTGATTAATCATATATAAACATTTAGATAAAATAGCGAGAGAAGGATTTGAACCTTCGACCTTCGGGTTATGAGCCCGACGGGCACTCCAGACTGCCCCACCTCGCTGAGTGGTGGTCTTATTTTGGGTTTAAAAGCATTTTGATGAACGGCATCAAGCTTATAAATTTGAGCCAGAGAATTAACTATGATTTGCGGAATTGATGAAGCTGGGCGAGGTCCAATAGTTGGTCCTTTAGTTATGGCAGGAGTTTCTGTTACTGAAGATAAAATTGAGACTTTGAAAGAAATGGGTATTAAAGATTCTAAGTTGATCCCTCCAGCTCGAAGAGAAGAACTCTTTGATGAGATTATCAAGTTTGTTGATTCTTATGATATTATTGAAATTTCTGCTTCAGAAATTGATAAATATCAAGAAAGAGGAATTAATTTAAATCAAATGGAGGCGCGTGTTGCTGCAAAGATAATCAACAAATTAAAACCTTCAAAAGTTTATGTTGATAGTCCTGAACCTGCAAACGGTGGCGCAAAGTTTGGAATTATGATTAATGAGTTCTTGAATGTTGAACCTGAAATAATTGCTGAACATGGCGCAGATACTAAATATGTTGTGGCGGGTGCTGCTTCAATTCTAGCAAAGGTTGCTCGTGATAGAGAAGTTGCTCGAATTGTTGAAGAAATTGGTTCAGACATTGGTAGCGGTTATCCTCATGATCCTCGTTGTAAATCTTATTTGGAAGAAAACTTTCGAGGTCCAATTCACAAATATTTAAGAAAATGCTGGTCAACATATAAGCGATTGAATGAAGCGCAAGGTCAGCTGAATTTGAGTGATTTCTAGTAAGGATTTTATACTTTGGTTTGTTTATTTTTGTATGAATCATGGATATCCTACTATTTTTATGTTGAATGATTCTTCCGGCTCAGTTTCGGAATTGATTTCTTCGTTGAATAAACTTGCGAATCAAACTCGTGTTCGTATTACTGGAGTTAGTCTACTTAGTCATCGAGATGGGAAAACTCAAGTTACTATAACTCATTCCGCAATTCATGAAACTCATGATAATGTTTTATACACTGATTTTGATTTCGAGAATAAGGTTGGTTTTAGAGATATTGTAAAACGGATTAATTCTGTTGCAAATGATTCAAGTATAAAAATTGTGAATATAGTTTTTGGTCTGAAAGGTAGAAATCGTCAACATTTGGAGATTCATGCTAAGAAGTTGCGAAGGTGATTTTTCAATAATCTTAAATAAGTGTCTGGCGTAATTTGAATATGGTTAATCTTTCTCAAAGAAAATCTACTTCTGACCTTCAGAACTCACGCGTTGGTTCAACTATTGTTCTTGCTGGTTGGGTGGAAAAATCCAAACATTTGGGTAAATTGGCATTTCTTAATTTAAGAGATCGTGAAGGTTATGCTCAGGTTGTTGCTAACGAGAAGTTCTTGGGCCTAAAGGGGTTGAAAGAATTAACTCGAGAAAGTGTTATTGCGGTCAAAGGTAAAGTTAAAACTTCTAAGGCCAAGAGTGGTGGAAAAGAGTTAGAACTTGTTGAAATTGATGTTCTGAATCGTGCTGCTGTTCCTCTACCGATTGAGTTCTTAGGTGGAAAGGTTGAAACTGAGATGAGTAAGAGATTGGATTATCGATATCTCGATCTGCGGAATCCAAAAGTTTTTGCTATCTTCAAAGTTCGTTCAATTATGTTGAACGCAATTCATAAATTTTTTAGAGTAAATGATTTCTTGGAGATGCAGACTTCTAAGATTTCTGAGGCTGGAGCTGAAGGTGGAGCTGAATTATTTGAGCTACCTTATTTCAAGAAGAAGGTTGCTTTGAATCAGAGCCAACAATTGTATAAGCAATTGATTATGATCTCAGGTTTTGAGAAAGCTTATGAAATCGGTACAAGTTATCGGGCAGAGAAAAGTCATACTCATCGTCACTTGACTGAATTCTGGCAACTTGATGTTGAGATGTCCTTCCTTGATGGAATTAACGATATTATAAGCGTTCAGGAAAGATTAATGGTTTCTGTTTTGAGAGCAGTGAAGAAAGAAGCCAAAGAAGAATTGGCTTTATTGAAAATTGATATTGCTATTCCAAAATTACCTTTCCCGAAGATTGCTCATGCTGATGCGTGTAAACTGTTAGGACTAACACAAGGAACAGATATTGGTACTGAAGCTGAAAGAAAACTTGGAACTATTGTTAAACGTAAGTACAAAACTGATGCATTTTTTTTAATTAATTTCCCTGAGAAACTTACTAAATTCTATGCGATGAATGATGAGGGAATTGGTCGTTATGTTGACCTGATTTACAAAAATAATGAAATTAGTTCTGGTGGACAACGAGAACATAGATATGATGTTTTGATTAATCAAATTCGTAGTAAAGGATTGAAGCCTAAAGACTTGGAATTCTATACAACTCCTTTCAAATATGGCGCTCCACCTCATGGTGGATTTGGAATGGGTATTGATCGGTTGCTGACTTTTATTTTAGACTTGCCAAACGTTCGAGAAGGTGTTTTATTCCCTCGAGATGTTGAAAGGACTGGTCCGTAGAAGTTTTTTTATAGCTCTGAGTAATTAAACAGCTATGCGAAAGACATTTATCACTAGTCTGAAGTTAAAGGGTTTCAAGAGTTTTAACAAGCATGTTAATATTCAATTTGGATCCGGATTTAATTGTATTGCTGGTGCAAATGGAAGTGGTAAATCTAATGTTATGGATGCTCTTTGTTTTGTTCTTGGTCGGTTGTCCACTAAAAGTATTCGTGCAGATAATTATGGTGAATTAGTTCATGAAAATAATAAAATACGCGCTAACGGTGCCTCCGTTTCCCTGACTCTGGATAATTCTTCAGGAATTTTTGGTTTGCCAGATAAGAAAATTGAAGTTGCTCGCGAGATTTCAAAAGAAGGTAAAAGTCGCTATTTGATTAATAGTAAACGTGCAACTAGAACTCAGATTTTGGAACTTTTGGAAATGAGTCAAATTCGCCCAGAAGGTCATAATATTATTTTACAGGGAGATATTTCAAGTTTTATTACAATGCGTGCAGTTGACAAGCGAAAGCTGATTGAAGATATTGCAGGTATTGGTGTTTATGAACGAAAGAAAGATAGTGCTATGAAGAACTTGAATAAAGTTGAGGAAAAACTTCGGGAAGTTCAAATTGTTATGAATGAGAAAAAAACCTATCTTGATTCTCTCGAAGGTGATAGAAAGGTTGCTGAACAATATAATTCATATACTTCTGAGTTAAAAAGTGCGAAAGCTACTGAGCTAAATTTGAAACATACTTCTGCTTCAGCACGAAAACAACAAATTTCCATTAAGTTGGAAGATGTTGAAAAGAAGCAATCTGAATATAAGAATAAACTTGCTGAGATGAATGATAAGGTTGATGCGTTACAGAATAAGATTTCAATTGTTGAGAAACAGATTGAAAAGAAAGGTGGTGAGGATCAACTTGTTTTACAAAAGGATATTGAGAATCTTAAAGTTGACTTCGAGAATGCTAAAAATTTGGTTACTAGTTCTGAGAATGAAATACGGCGAGTTGAGGACCGTAAAGGTAATCTTAGTAAAAGTCTGGCAGATATCAAAGGTAAAATTAAGATGTCTGAAGATGATTTGAAAGAACAGCGTTTGGAGTTGCACAAGCTTGACAGTAAGGAAAATGAACTCAGGAAATCTCTTGGTCTTTCAAGTTTTTCAGTTTCAGATATTCAGAAAGAATTAGATGAGAAAGAAACTGAACTTGATAATTTTAAGAATACTGAACTCGAATTGAAGAGTGAAGATAGTAAATTGAGTGGTGAACTTGAAGTGTTTAAGATTAAGGTGGCTGCACTTGGTGAAAAAATTACTGAGGCCGCTGGAATTGAACGTATGCTTGATGGGACTAAAGGAAAGAAAGACAAGTATCGAGATATTTTGATGGAAATCAATTCTATGACGGATCGTGATGCTGAAATTTTTGTTGAGATTAAAGAACGCCGAAAGGAAATGTTGGATAAGGAAAGTTCTTTATCTAAGATTCAAATGGAAATGAATTCTAGTTATGAACTTTTGATGCGTGATAAGGCAATTGGTGCTATTCTAAAGCGCAAGGAAAAATTTGGTGGAATTTATGGAACGGTTGCCGAATTGGGTCAAGTTGATCCAGAATATTCAACTGCACTAAAAGTTGCTGCTGGTTCTCGACTGAAAAACATTGTTGTTAAAGATGAAAAAGTTGCGATTAAATGTTTGGAATTTTTACGGGAAAAACGTTTAGGTGTTGCTACTTTCTTGCCTATGACTAAAATTAAAACTTCAACTCGAAATCACGTTCCTCAATCTTCCGGAGTTGTCGGTAGAGCTGCGGACTTAGTTGACTGCAAACCTGAATTTAAAGAAGTATTTTCAAATATTTTGAGAAATACTATTGTTGTCAAAGATACTGGTGCGGCTCGTTCTGTTGGAATTGGAAGTTATTCAATGGTCAGTTTAGAAGGTGATGTATTTTCTGTCGGCGGAGCAATCTCTGGAGGTTTCCGTCGTGAGACAGGAATTGGTTTTGGAAGAAAAACTGATTCTGGAGAAATTGATAAGAAAATTGTTGAGCTTGATAAAGTTAAGCTTAAGGTCAAAACTCTTGAAAACGAAAGAGATGGTATTGACCGAGAACTTATTGGTTTGCGTAAAATGAAAACTGAGCTTGAAAGTGGAATGGGAAACTTGGCAGCTCCTGCGCAAAGTTCTTCTGAATTAAAGGCTCGACAGAAAGATTTGTTGAATGGGCTGGAAACTCGTGAGCTTCGTTTGAGAGAAATTGCCAAAGTTTCTGATAAATTGAAAGATAAGATTCAGAAGTTGACGATTGAACGAAATGGTATGAAATCTAATTTGAAGGAATTACAATTCGGAAGCAAGAAGAAAGAACTTGACAGAATTGATTCAAATAAACGAAATATTGATGCCAAGCTCGCAACGATTAATGCAACTTTGGAAAATGCTTTACTTCCTGAGCGAGATAATATTGATAGAGTAATTTCGGGGTTGCTCAAAGAAAAATTAGAATTTACTGACCAGATTCAGAAACTAAATGTGGCTCTTGGTAAATTTAAAACTCAACTTGTTATTAAAGAGAAAGAAGAAAAGGAATTCTATGGTCAGCTTAAGCGATTGTTTAGTGATAAAGGTAAATTGGCTGAATTGTTGAAGAAGGAACAGGAACGTGTTAAGTCTGTTGAGTTGAAAAGTGTTGCAGATAATGAAGGACTTAATGCTTTGTCTATTGCGCGTGCTAAAGTTGATTCTGAACTGAGTGCAGTTCGTGAAGAACTTGAAGAATATAAAGGAATCAAAACTTTGCCTTACTTGAAGCATGTTCAGGCGGCTAAACAAAAACACTCTGATATGAATCGTAAATTGCGAAGTCTAGGAAATGTTAATTTGAAAGCTCTTGAAATTTATGAGGATGTTAAACGCGAGTGGGATAAACTAAACTGGCGGATCGGTAAATTAGATAGTGAGCGACAAAGTATTGTGAATATAATTAATACAATTGAAAGTAAGAAAAAAGTGTCATTCATGGATGCATTTAATTCAATCGCAGATAATTTTTCAAAAATTTATTCTAATCTTAACAATAATGTTATTACTGGGAATTTGATTCTAGAGACTCCAGCGAATCCATTTGATGGTGGAATTATGATTAAAGTTATTAAACCTGGATCAAATGCTCTTGCTGCTTTAAGCGGTGGAGAGAAAGCAATGGTTGGATTATCTTTCTTGTTTGCGATTGCTGAACATAATCCTACTCCGTTTTATTTACTTGATGAAATTGATGCACCGCTTGATAGTGTTAATGTTGAAAGAATGGCGGAATTGTTGAAGGAATACTCATCTAAATCTCAAATTATAATTGTAAGTCACAAAGATTCTGTGATGTCTACTGCAGATATATTACATGGAATTTGGATGAATAAAAAACATGGAGAGAGTTACATAAGTAGTATGAAGGTGAAGGGATGAGTCAAAGTGAATTATTTGGTGCAATTTTGTCTGAAGAAGATATTAAGTGGCAATCAATAATTTATGAGTTGATTCGTAGCAAGAAGATTGATCCATGGGATATTGATATTCAAAAGTTTGCTGACGAATATGTTGGAACAATTGAAAAACTAAAGCGGTTGAATTTTAGAATCTCTGGAAAAGTTATTTTAGCTGCGGCATTATTGTTGAAGATTAAAACTCGGCATTTGGGCCTCGATGATTTTATTATGCTTACTTCTGATGATGAAGATGGTTTTGAGGAAGGAGATTTTGAATTTAATGAAGGTGAATATGTTGACCCTGAAGAAGCAAGGATTATGAAACTTTCAAATCATATTCGGCATAATACTAAGAAGAAATATTTAATTGAGCACAAAACAGTTACTCCTCGAAGTCGTAAAGTTACAGTTATGGAATTAATGACTGCTTTGAAAAAAGCGGTTGAAGTTGATCGTCGTAGAGAAACTCGCCGTGCAATGGTTGAAGATTTTGAAGATGTTACAATTGAACCTGATGAAATTTTTGAAGTTAAAACAGAGAAAGTTGAAGATATAATTTCTAGAGTTCATAATAATGTTTTGAAGTTACACAAACGAACTAATTCTCATGTTAATTTTGATGAACTTGTTGGTGATGTTGATCATAAAGCACGAATTGGTACTTTCTTGCCCGTGCTACACTTGGCAAATCGCGGAAAGGTTAATTTGATACAAGAAACATCTTTTGATAAAATAATGTTAGAGGTGTTGAAGAATGGAGGAGACTAAAGCTAAAGTTGAAGCTTTGTTACATTGTAATGCTAAAGGATATACCGTTGATGAAATTTCTAAACATACAGGGATTGGAAAGAAGGGTTTGGTAAAAGATGCTTTGCATCATTTGAGGATTGATTATATTGAACGAAACGGTGGATTGAAGATTGATGAATCTGACGGTGTTTGGAAAATGATGGTGAAGGACGCTCATGTTGAAGCAGTTACTGAGGCTGCTCGTCCAGAAATTGATAAAGCAATTTTACAGACTCTTGCATATATTGCTCACAAGCAACCAATTCGTCAGGCAGATGTTGTTAGAGTTCGGAGTAATAAAGCATATAGTCATATTGTTGAGTTGGTCAAGCACGGATTTATTGAAGGCAAGAAAGACGGTGTTTCAAAGAAACTAAGCACAACTCGGAAATTCTATGATTACTTTGATTTACCTGAAGGTGAACCTTTCGAGATTGAGTCTGAAGAATAAACTCTTATAGTTTATTTTACTAGTTTTTACATGCGCATACTAACTTCACTTGAATTGAGAATTGTTGTTAATGAACTTAAAGAGAACTATCTTAATTCTAAACTCGCAAAGATTTATTTGCCTAAAACTAGAATTCTTCGTTTGGAACTACATCGTGCAGGTCGTGGACGAAGTACTTTGATAGTTGATTCTGGTGTTGGAATGTATTTGTCAAAGTTCAATTTTGAGAATCCAATGGTTCCTCCTGCTTTTGCAATGTTTCTTCGACGTCATTTACTTCAAGCCACTTTGAAGGACGTGGTTCAGCGGGGTTCTGAACGAATTGTTGAATTCAGATTTAATACTAAGAATGGGACTCGGTTTTTAATTTGTGAATTATTTGGTAAAGGTAATTTTATTTTAACTGACACTAAATATGTCATTCTTAATTCTGCAGTAATTCAAAGTACAAAGGATCGAAACATTCGGAAAGGTGAAACTTATGTTTATCCTAAACAAGGTTTTGATATTTTGAATTTAACTCGTGCGGATTTTGATAAAGGTCTTTCAAAATGGAAAGAACATTCTATTGTAAAATATCTTGCAAGCGGTTTGGGACTCGGTGGAAAATATGCTGAAGAAGTTTGTACTCGCGCTGATGTTGATAAGAGCAAACAAGTTGGACTATTTGTTGATAAGGAATTAACTAAGGTTTTTGATTCTGTTTTGGAGTTGATTGCGAGTTTTGGTTCTGAGTCTGCGGTTGTTGTTATGGAGGATAGTAAGGCGGTTAATGCTTTTCCTTTTGTGTTGAAGATTCTTGAAGATTCTGAAGTTAAGAAAGTTGGGAGTTTTAGTGAAGCAGTTGATTTGCTTTTTTCGGAGGGACGAGTTTCAGAAGTTCGTAAACAGAAGTCAAGTGCTTTTGACAAAAAGTTAGCTAAGGTTGAGAATATTGTTGATAGCCAGAGAAAATCAGTTGAGATGTTAAAGTCAAAACAGGCTGATTTGAAGTCTACGATTGAAGTGGTTTATAGAAATTATCAATATATCTCAAAAATTGTTGAAAGATTGAATAAGGCGCGAGAGGCTGGACATTCTTGGCCAGATATTATTGAGGCTGCGGAAAAAGAAAAAGAATCTGGGCTTGTTGAAGCTGAAATGTTTCGAAGTATTAATCCTGAAGAAAAATTGGTCGTATTGGAAATTGAAGAGCATTCTATTGAGTTAAATCTTGATAAAAAGATAGAGAACTTTACTGATGATCTTTACAATCAAGTCAAAAATATGAATTCTAAGCTTTCAGGTGCTGAGCGAACCATGAATAAATATATTGCTGACCGTGATAAATTGTTAGTTCAAAAAGAAGATATTATGGAAAGCGTTGAAGATGCATTACCTAAGGCGCGTGTGTCTGTCAAGAAAGAATGGTATGAAAAATTCAGGTGGTTCTTTACTTCAGGTGGTTTTCTTGCAGTAGGTGGTCGTGATGCTACGTCTAATGAAATGGTAATTAAAAAACATATGGAAATTGAAGATTGGGTATTTCATACTTCTATGGCAGGTAGTCCTTTCTTCCTCTTAAAAGGTGGAAAAGAAAAAGCTAGTGTAGAGGATATTGACGAAGTTGCAATTGCTACTGCTTCTTATTCTCGCGCATGGCAGAATGGTTATAGCACTCAGGAAGTTTTCTATGTTAGACCTGAACAAGTTAGTAAAAAAGCTGAAGCTGGAGAATTTTTGACTAAAGGAAGTTTTATGGTTCGTGGGAAAAAGAATATTTTGAATCCTGAACTTGAAGTTTGTGTTGGTATTGTTAATGGTAAAGTTGTTGGCGGTCCGCGAAGTGTGATTGTTGAAGGTGAAGTTTATGGTTTGGTTCCTGGAAAGACTAAGAAATCAGATATTGCGAAGAAGCTTGCTCAAAAATTGGGCCGTAGTGTTGATGAAATTATGTCTGTTCTTCCGAATGGAACTAGTGATTTAGTTTAATCTCTTGTTTATTTCTTCTTCCGCCCAGCCGACACTCATTAATTCGGTTTTTATTTGATAATGAGACTTTTTTGTTGATTTTGCGTGATTAATATAGTCAGTTAGTGAATCTCCAGTTGAAACAATGGTTGTTTGAACTACGTTACTTTGTTTTAATCCTCTGGCTACCAGTGCGAGCCCTATAACTGCCAATAAAACTGCAATTCCGAGTATTAATCCTGAATTTTTTTGTATTGCTAGAGTTGTTGCACCGGCTAGTTGGTTTGTGGAAGGGACAAGGAACACTGATGAAACAAAAACTAGTATAGTTCCCATACTTGCAAACATTAAAGTAAGAATTGTCTCGTCGCGCATAAAAGTATGAATACGCTATTTGTATTTAAATTTTGACCAAGACTTAAATAGTTTTGTTCCCACTATATTCTATGAAGAAAGTGATGGACGCGGTTGAAAGTGCTATTATAATGGATTCTGAGGAATCTGAACAATTATCTGCCGTAATGTCTGAATTTGAGGAAAAAGTTACTACAGAATTGGCTAAACAGAAAGTTATTGCTAATTTATTTGTTGGTGGAAGTGTTGGAAAAGGTACTTGTTTGCCTGGAATTCATGATATTGATTATTTTATGCGGTTTGATTTGAAAAAATACGGTGAGGAAAACCTTTCTGAGGTTTGTGAAGGTGTTTTATCGAGTATTTTTAAGGATGTTTTGCGATTAAAGGGTTCTCGAGACTATTTTAGAATTAAAATTAATGATTATGAGATTGAAATTATCCCTGTTTTGTATATTAAACGTATTAATCAGGCCCAGAATCTTACTGATCAGTCTCCGTTTCACGTAAATTGGATTAAAAAGAACGTTAAGGTTAAGAAAAATTTGGATTTTGATATGCGTCTTGCAAAGCAGTTCTTTCGTGCGAGTGGTGTTTATGGTGCCGAATCATGGATTGGAGGCTTTTCCGGTCACGTTACAGAGATTTTGGTTGTTCATTATGGAGGATTTGAGAAATTGTTGAAAGTTGTGCTCAATTGGAAGGATAAAACTATTATTGATGTTGAAAAATCGTATAAGGGTAAAGATATTTTGGAGATTCTAGATGATGCTAAGACTACTGGTCCTTTGGTAGTGGTTGATCCTGTTGATAAGGGTCGGAATGCGGCTGCGGCACTTGGTTTAGAGAAATTTGAGCTTTTACAGTCAAAAATTGAGTTGTTTTTGAAGAAACCACACAAAAAATTCTTTGATGAGATTGAAATTACTGTTGAAGATATTAAGAAACTAGGCAAGCGTAATCGTGTTTTAATCTGGAAAGCAACTCCTGAGGATGAAAAAATGGATGTTTCTGGTGCAAAGATGGTCAAGTATTCTGAACATATTGCGCGAATGTTCAAAAATGAGGAATTTATTGTTTTGGATAGTGGAATGTATTGGAATAAGCATGACGACGGACTTGTTTGGGTTATTGTGAATAAGAAAGATTTAAGTAAGAAACAAATAATTAAAGGTCCTCAGACTTTTGGTATGCAGAATCATATCATGGCGTTCAAGAAGAAGTATGCTCGTCGGAAGAATTGGAGGGAAGGTTATCATTATTATGCTGAGATTCCTCGGAAATATAGTAAAATTGATCAAATTTTGAGATTAGTTAAGAAAGGTGAAGAATTTTCTGCTTTGAAATTGGTAAAATGAAGCGACGTATCAAGAAACAGTGGGATAAGATTGCTTCCCTTGGTAAATATCGTCGAAATTTAGGAATTGATTTGTCTGAATACGTTTCTGGGAGCAATTTAAAGATTTTGGACTTGGGTTCTGGTGGGCGTAGGGGTTTAGATAAGTTCGGAAAGGTAATTTACAGTGATATTTCTCTGGAGATGCTTAAACAAGGTAAATTAAGCTCTGGAGTTAATTTAGACGCATCAGTTCTTCCGTTTAAGTCTGAGAGTTTTGATGTCGTTACTAGTATTGCAATGTTCCATCATCTGCCAACTAAGAAAGATAGATTGAATTTTTTGAAGGAAGTTCAGCGTGTTTTGAAACCCAGAGGCGTTTGTATATTAAAGTTTGGTTTCATAGTAGGTGTTGTTGATGAGCGAATTAAAGTTAAATGGGGAGATGTTGATAGATTCTATTATTCGATGTCCTTAGATAGTCTGAAAAAACTTGTTGAGAAGGTTTTCTCCAATTATAATGTTAAAATTGGTGAATATTCCTCACGTGAGGTTAAATATTCTAAAAATTATGTTGAGAATCGTTCCCGCTTCGGTAATTATGAATTAGTTTTAAAAAAATGAGCGGATCTTAAAGATCCGCGTCACTATAAACTTGTACTGCTGTGTCTCTGGTTGGTTTCTTGTCTGCTATGATGTATTTAATCTCAGCAGAATCTGCAGCTTTGATAATTGCTGCATTTGTTTTACCGTCCATGACAATAGCATGTGCTCCGTCAATGTCTTCAAGTGTTGAAGCTAATTCTGTAACTGGTACTCTTCCAAGTGTTTGGAGTTTCTCGTCAAGAATTAAAGCTGCTCCGTCACCTACAATTTCTTCCTTTAACTCCTTCAAATGTGAAGTGTCTTTTGGAATTTGTTTTATAGGTGATCTTCGTCTAGGACTTTCTGACCGTTTTGTAACGGTTCTTGAAGGTCTAGTTGTTCTTGAAGGTCTTGGTTTTGCGTCTTTTGATTTACCTCTAAGAGCTTGAATAATCTCCTTTTGGGTAAGTTCTTCGACTTCTTTTCCGTCTGGTGCTTTTGCTACATCTTTGATGTTGAGTTCTTTTGTCAGTGATTTAATAATTAAATCTCCACCTCGATCTCCATCTACAAACAAAGTAACAGTTTTTCCTTTAATTAATTCAGGAAGTGTTTTTGGTAGCTTTGCTCCATTTAATGAAATTGTGTTTTTGATGCCGTAGCGTAGTAAGTTAACTACGTCAGCTCGGCCTTCAACAATAATAACTTCGTCAGAGGTGTCAAAATCTGGACCTCCAGTTAGTTTATCTTTGCCATAAATTTCAACATCAGCTATTCTGACGTCTTCTGTGACTTCTAATTTCATTTCTTTGACGTCTGGTTGCTCTTCAAG
>Ga0114996_10005848_pt1 | contig 14339 bp, 12 predicted proteins | sample ArcticOcean_MG_C_4_FD_87039 | JGI IMG/M metagenome (GOLD analysis project Ga0114996, IMG submission 87039) | Marine microbial communities from western Arctic Ocean - ArcticOcean_MG_CB4_134 | ecosystem: Environmental > Aquatic > Marine > Oceanic | place: Arctic Ocean: Canada Basin | collected...
CGCGGCTTGACGGCTCTCTCGGTGACAACCTTGGGGCCGGGGGCGGCGGATCGCTGGGGCGCAGTGACCGCTCCCTCACGGTCGCGGCTCAAGGGCTCTCGGCGGGGGCTCGCTCAGTCGACATTATTGGGGCTAACCCTCACCCGCCGCCGGGCCAATCGCGGATTCCGCAACAGGCGCCGCCTCGGCCGCGGCTTCCGAGCCCAATAGGATCGCGATCCAGCGCGTCTCCTCGCTGCTCTCGAGGGCAATCTTCACCGTCATGGTCAATGGCACCGACAACAGCATCCCAACCGCTCCGAAAACCCATCCCCAAAAGACCAGCGATAGAAACACGACCAGGGTGGATAAACCCAACCCGCGCCCCATGAATCGAGGCTCGATCAGACTGCCCATCACGAAGTTCGCCGTTAAGAAGCCAAGTGCCGCAAGACCGGCCGGGCCGGGGCCTAACTGAATCACAGCCAGCAGCACGGCCGGAACAGCCGCGATGATCGAACCAATGTTCGGTACGTAGTTCAGCAGAAAAGCCAGCAAACCCCAAAGCAACGGGAAATCGACTCCGATGACCGCCAGCCACACAGCGATCATCACCCCGGTCGCCATGCTGACGGCCGTTTTGATCGCGAGGTAGCGATTGACATTAGCCGCCACTTCATCGAATCTTCCGAATGCCCCGTGTGCGTCCCCAAACGCGGCGCGCAGCTTGGCCGGAAAACTCGACGCCTCCAGCAGGATAAAAACCACCGTCAGCGCGATCAAGAAACTGTTCGTCACCAAACCACCCAGCCCGGAAACCACGCGGCCGACGAGCTGCATGATTTGCCCCGGGTTTACGATGTCGCTCAAGACGTTGGCTGGGAGCGCCACTCCAAGCGCATCCATCCAGGCGACAAGCTCCTCGGTGCGCTGCTGCAGATGCATCTGATAGACAGGCAGAGCCGTCGTAAAATCTTTGAACGAACTCCCCACCAGCGCGCCGACACCGACGCCGATACCGCAGATGACCGCCACCACGATCAGCAATGCCAAAGCGGACGGCACTCCCCGCCGCTGCAACCAAAACATGGGAGGACCGCAAATCAGCGCCAGAAACGCCGCCACCAAGAATGGCACGAGGATGGCTTCGGCAGCCTTCATGCCCGCCACCACAACGACGAAAGCCGCGGTCGTCAGCAGCACGCCGGGACCGGTTCTCAGCTTCGTGAAACTCTCCGTTGGCATGCCAAGTCCTTGTAACGCTGTAACGCTCTGATCCGCCCCTAATTGTACGACTTACAACGGACTCTCCCTTGAGGAGCCCAGATAAGTGCCGATCGAGCCACAATAGAAGTGAAGCAAGCACAGTGAAGCATGCACCTTGAGACGAACGAATTCATCTTGGTTCATCTTGCTGCTCTTCGGGCTGACTCTTCCGGCCTTGATTGCACAGGAACCAGCGGCGCGCTACCCCGACGTCAGCTTCGTTCCGACCCCTCGAAAGGCTGTTCGCGCGATGCTCAAACTTGCCGGCGTTCAGGCCGGCGATGTGGTCTACGACCTGGGTTGCGGTGACGGGCGGGTAGTGATCACCGCCGCCAAGGAGTTCGGGGCTCGCGGCGTCGGCATCGATATCGACTCGGACCGGATCAAGCAGTCCCGCAAGAGGGCCCGCAAGGCAGGGGTGTCGCACCGCGTCAGTTTTCGGACGGAAGATCTCTTTGAAGCTGATATCAAGAATGCGACCGTCGTCGCGCTCTACCTGCTGCAGACGCTGAACTATAATCTCCGCCCCAAGCTGCTGCGGGAACTCAAACCCGGCACGCGTATTGTGTCCTATACGTTTGATATCCCCGATTGGCCGCCCCAGAAGCAGGTCGATCTAGCCGAGGGCCGGATTTATCTGTGGACCGTGCCCGAGCCTGAGGAATAACTGCCGCTCGGGCAGCCACGGGCGGACCACTTTTTAAGTTTCAAGCCGCGACTCAGAGCTCCGCGCGTAAGCGCGGGGGAGCGATTCGGTGGACGCTGGACCGCGGGTTCCCACCCGCGGCTCTGAGCTTCGACTCGCCAGACCTGGGATCGGGCGTCCAGAAAGGCAACGATCGAGGAGCGTGTACTTCCGTCCACGCCGTCCGATCATCTGAAACTTTTCTACTCGCTCTGCCAGGCTGCCATCTCGGTCGCTAGCAGCAGCGCCATGGCCCCGCCCCTGGCGTCTTTTCCGAGGATGGCCTTGCGGTCGAGATAGTGACGCAGGCTCGTTTGCTTTCCCGTGCTGGTGCAAACATCCACCAGCTCGCCACTGGGCGCAACGCGGGTGCGAATGGCGTACCAAGCGCGCTCGATCGCCTTCTCGTACTTGCTTCGCTCCAGCCAGCCAAGACGAATGCCGCGAATCATCGAGAAGGTGATCATCGCGGTGGAAGTCAGCTCGCGGTAGCTGCCGGGGAAATCAATGACCTGATGCCAGGCTCCGGTCGGATCCTGGTGCGGCAGCAGCGCATCGAGGTGAGCGATGTGAGCCTGGGTTAGTTCTTCGCGCGCCGAATGAGTGCGCGGCAGATAGCTCAGGCTCAGCGCCAGCCCTAGCGCCGGAAAGCCGTTGCCTCGTCCCCAAGCAGCATCGTTGAGCGGAGAATTGCGGTAGAGGCCGTCCGGGCGCAGATCGAGTTTTCTGATGAACTTGACGTGCCGCAGCAACATGTCGAGGTACTTCTCCTCACCGGTCAGCGCTCCGGTTTGAGCCAGGATCGGGCCCCCCATAAACACGGAATCACTCATCTCCCGGTGCATCGGCATGGACTCATTGGGCTGCCCGTTCTCGTCGAACCCGCGATCAGCAGCCACCCGCGCCAGCTCGATATAGCGCTGCTTGGAGGTCACGCGCGCCAGCTCTCCAAACACGAGGTGCCCGGAAAGATGACTGCCGCTTGGCTTCTCGGGAAACGTCGGCTTATCGCCGGAGAAATAGGGCTCGACGATCTTCTCGACGTCGCTGAGATGCTTTGGATTCTTCGTCAACTCCCACAGCCGAATACGCCCGATCAGCGCGACCGCCGGAATGTAGACGACGTTGTCGAGTTGATGCCCATAGTGCTCCGCTAACTGCTCGGCGACTTGGATGGGGGTGCGATCGAGTCTGCGTTGCAGCTCTTTGCGCGCCGGCGACGGGCCCACGAAATTCGCTTTTTTCAGTCCCGCAAGCAGCTTTTCAAGGAATTCCTGATCACCAGGTTTCACTTCTACCTGGATCGCGGGCACGGTCCCTGTCGCGCTCGGGGCGTGCTCGCCAAGCTGCGAAACAAGCTGATCGGAAGATGGCAGCCGCTGGCTTGGACTCAGCTGCTTGGCAAGGTTCTTGACATCCGGGCCGCCACTTTCCGGAACCAGCCATTGGGTTTGGGAGCCTGCACGCACGTCGACGACGAGGTCCGGCGCATGCATGCCGATCCAGCGCCACAGATATTCCGCCTCCGGATTCGTTTCGCTCTGATAGGAGTCGCCTTCTGGCGGATACCCCCGCGTCGGGTCACCCCCGGACGCATTCGCGGGACCGGCTCCCTGAGCCCAAGCGTCTGGGTTCGCCACAGGAACCGCGGAAATAGCGAAGTCTTCCCGCAATCCAGTCGCTTGCTCGGCCGTATCGAACCACTTCAGAGCGCCCACGGTTGCTTGGACCGAAGCATCCGCGCCGTCCAAGCCGCCGATCAGCAGCACGCGAGTTTTACTAGTCCCGAAATCCAAATCATCGGCCGTGATCAGGGCCGGGATCTGCGTCTCGAGGCGGGTCACGCCCATGGCGGTCTTGATGGTTGAGGCTCCGGCGGCCTCACTAATGAGCTGATCGAGCTTCTGGGTAGTGGTCTGCGCTTGGAGAAGCAGCGCCGCGGCAGCTCCGATCAAAAGCATTCGGCTGATGGCTGAAATAGGCATGAGACTTTCATTCCTCCGGCAATAGACCTCAAGCAGCAAGGCACATCAAATTGTACTGCGGACGGGGGAATCGCGGCATCTTGCCATCGAGTTCCAATACTTGTTATTTAGTTTCCGGCCCGCTTCGCCATGGCGGGGCCGTCGCTGGCATTATTCGTCTGTTTCCGAGACTCCGATTTGGGACTGCCTGGCGGTGACCGCATCCCGATGAGACGCTCGACGCAGGCGCTACACGGGACAGCACCCTTGCGGGCGCGGCTCTGTCTGGGTCAGGTCAGACGACTCTTGATCGCACGGAAAGCAAGCGGATTTCGATTTCAGCCGGTATTTGCTCAATCAACCCGCGTAGCGCTTCCGCGTTGGGCGCCGCCTCGGGCGTGACCAGATCAACAGGGCTCCCGCCGCGAAGCCGCCCACGTGTGCCCACCAGGCAACTCCCCCAGTGGATGCCTCACCCAATGTCATCGTTCCGCTCAGCAACTGAATCCCGAGCCAGTAGAACAGCATCACGAACGCCGGCATTTCGATTGTCGTGAAGAAGAAGAAAATCGGTATCAGCGTGATAATCCGCGCCATCGGGAATCGGACCAGGTAGGCGCCCATGACACCGGCGATCGCGCCACTGGCTCCCACAATCGGCACGGCCGAACCGGGGCCTGAGAATATGTGAGCCATCGACGCAATCACACCACAGACAATGTAGAAAACCAAGTAGGAGAAGTGCCCCAATTCATCTTCGACGTTGTCCCCGAAAACCCACAGGAACCACATGTTGCCGATCAGATGCAGCCATCCACCGTGCAGAAAGATCGAAGTAAATATCGGCGCCAGGCCCGCGATCAGCGGATAGTCCCCATTCACCGCCGCGAGCACACGAACGGGGATCGCCCCGTAGGTATTGATGAACAGTTCGGCGAGACCGGCTGAACGGGCCAGCAGCGCCGACTCATAGAGAAAGACCGCGCAGTTGATCAAAATCAGGGCCAGCGTGACCCCTGGGTAGCTCCATCGCGGCGCGTCATCGCGAAGGGGAATCATTGCGGCCTACGAACTGCAAGAGCCTTTCGTGAACTCACTGTTGACGCGCCGTTCACCGCTGTCGATGAGCTTCTGGGCCGTTTCCAGGGGTTGAATGCCGCCCCGCGCGCCCATCGCCTTGCAATTGAGAGCCGCCATGGCGTTGGAAAACTCAAGTGCTCGGTCCAGCGGATACTTTTCCAGAACGGCGTAGCAGAGGGCTCCGTGGAAAACGTCGCCCGCACCGGTCGTGTCCACGCAATTCACCACAAAGGCAGGCGAGTAGTGATACCCTTCGTCGTCGAGAGCCAGCGCCCCATCGGAGCCCAGCGTCATGGCCGCCACCTTCATGCCGTATTCATCCCGCAGCATCTCGAGCGCCCGAAATGGGTCTTGTTCGCGGGTCCAGTTTTCCGGAAACTCGGTACTGGCGACCAGGTAGTCCGCGTAGGGCATGACGCGGTCGAAACCGGGATAGATCGTATCGACATCGACTGAAACCGGGATGCCGGCCTCGCTGGCGATGCTGGCGGCGTGCTCGACGGCGGCCGTATCGTGGCCGTCGATGTGCAGCATCCGTGCACAAGTGATTTGTTCGGGAGCGATCTGTTCGGGATTAATTCGCAGGCAATCGTCGCGGCTCCAAAAGATGGTGCGCTCACCGGTCGCCTGGTCAATGATGATGTAGGCGGACTGGTTGGGACAATTTTCGCGGATCTGCACGTGCTCGATGTCGACGCCGCTCTCTTGCAAGCTCTTCAATTGAATGCGCCCGCGCTCGTCGTCGCCGACCGACCCGATGTATTTGGAACGCAGTCCCAGCTTCTGGCACGTCACCACGGCACTGGCGACTTGTCCGCCGGTGCTCGTCATTTCGTTGTAAAACGGAGCTTTGCCGCCGAAGCGCGGCATACGGGAGACCAGGATCAGGGTGTCGGTGGCGTTCAGCCCGACGCCGACGACATCAAACTTTCGGGGCATCCGTTCACTCTAGCTGAGGGGCGGAAAAGTCGCAAATCACAAAATCGCAAATCACAAAGTCGCAAATCACATGGAAACGGTGAGGCCACGCTCAATCTCATTCTCACCAGGCGGCGGCGTCAACGGCATACGACTTAAGTTCTAAGAACCCTAGGCCGTCGGGAGCGTCAAGCATAAGCATTTCGTTGAATGTTCACCGCTAGCCACTTCTGATAACATCGATCGAGACGAGGGGTGTATATGATGAGACCTATTTTGCGGAGTATGCTTCTATTTGTGGTGGTGCTGTTCGCGGTGGCCGCGGTTTTGCCCAGTTCTTTATACGGACAAGCGCTGATCGGCTACGGTATCAACGTCGCTCGCGCGGGTGCGGCGGGTGTCGCGAGCGGAGCCGGAGCGGCCGGTATTTTCAGCAAACTGGGCTCGACCACAAAGCAAGCCGAGCAATCGCCGAGTGGCGCCGCGCGCGGCCGCCAGCCCGACTTCGGGGAGGACGACCTCAAACCGACCGTCATCAAGTTGAAGACGGGATCTAAGCCCGGCGTTACGGCCACTTCCGGACAGAGGAAGATGTCGAGCGGCGTGACCATTTCGGGCGTTCCCTCTTCGAGTGGCCGCTCGGCCAGTGGCCAGACCGTTGCCGTGAGAGAAGTAGCACCAGAGAATTTCGAACCAGCCGGCGGCGGCGAGGGATACAGCGATAGTTCCCCGGCTCCCGGCCCCTACCAGCCTGTTTCGGGCTCCGGCTCGGCCGACCGCCCCCGGGCGGCCGCACCTCCCAAACCCGCCGAGACCGAGCGTTCGGCCGATACCACCGAGGAAGAAACGCTGCCGGAAGCTCCCGGCGCCGCGGCGATTGACTCATCTTCGAGCCGCGGCTCGGGATCCGGCAATCACAGCGTCCTGGCAGCTCCAACAAACTCCGCCGGCATCTCCGCCGGGCGGGGCGAGGTGTCCGCTGACGAGGCTTACCCCTCGGCGGAACTTGAAATTTCGACCGGAGACAACGTCGAAGCGATCATTGCGCGGCTCGGCAATCCGCTCATGACTCTCAAGGGCATCACAGGCAAGGACTACACGGAGAAGTATTTGTTCCGCACCGAGGACGGATTGCGGATTACCGTCCTAGCTGTCAACGGAAAAGTCACAGCGGTCTTGGCCGGCGCCAAACCGCTCGCCGCGCGGGCCGCGTTGCGGTAGTTGCCTGTTGGCCGGGTCGTTGCGTGCAGGCCGAAATGCCGCGCGTATCCGAGTTGAGATCCTGAATCAAGCTGACGCCCGGCCCGGTCGGCGGTCCCGCACGAGCGTGCGGGCTGCCAACGGCCATGGCCTCAACGACCATGGCCTCAACGACCGTGGCCATCAACGACCGTGGCCCTCAACGGCCGTGACCATCGGGGCTGCAAAGTAATTCCCGCGTGTTTTTATTCCGCGTTTTCTCAACCTCTTCTCAAGTTCTTCTCCACTTCTTAAGTTCTTCTCCGCGAGGCGATTCGACACCGCGACTCAATTCGTCCTAGTCTTAGAATTTGACGACAGACTCCATGCCCGAGCCAAGTTCGACAGTCTATGACGCGATTGTGCTTGTTTCCTTCGGAGGACCCGAGGGGCCCGGCGACGTCATTCCATTTCTCGAAAACGTTCTGCGCGGGCGCAACGTGCCGCGCGAACGCATGCTCGAGGTCGCCGAGCATTACTACCATTTCGGTGGCAAGAGTCCGATCAATGCCCAAAACCGTGCCCTGATCGCAGCCCTTGAGGTTGAGCTGAAACAGAATGGTCCGCGCCTCCCTGTGTATTGGGGAAATCGCAACTGGGACCCGTTACTCACCGACACGTTGCGTCAGATGGCCCAGGACGGCGTCGAGCACGCGCTGGCTTTCGTCACCTCGGCGTATAGCTCTTACTCGAGTTGCCGCCAGTATCTCGACAACATCGCGCGCGCGCGCCAAGACACGGGACCCAAAGCCCCTGTTGTCCACAAGCTTCGGACTTTCTACAATCATCCGGGGTTTATCGGTCCGGTTGCCGAGAACGCGAAGGCGGCCTTGGCGACCCTGAACGGCGGCACGCCGGGGGAGCCGGTCGAGCTGGTGTTTACCGCGCACAGTATCCCCACCTCCATGGCAGCCAATTGCCGCTATGTCGAGCAGCTCGAGGAATCTTCCCGATTGGTTGCTGAACAGTTGGGATTCGCGACTTGGAAACTTGTCTACCAGAGCCGCAGCGGCCCGCCCTCCCAACCATGGCTGGAGCCCGATATCAGGGACTGCCTCAAGAGCGTGCATGAGGCCGGACGCGCCGGCAAAGTGCTGGTTGTGCCGATCGGGTTCGTCTCCGACCACCTGGAGGTCCTCTTCGATCTCGATACCGAGGCGAAACAGCTTTGCGATCAACTGGGACTGAGCATGGCGCGTTCGGCGACCGTGGGAAATAATCCCGCGTTTGTTCGCATGATTCGCGAACTGATTCTTGAGCGTATCGAGGAAAACGCGAATCGCCGTGCGATGGGCAGCTCGGGCCCGAGCCACGATCACTGCCCGGCGGATTGCTGTCCTCCTCCTCAAAGGCGGTAGTTGGCGCACGTTTGGCTTGATAGGGGTCCAGCCGATAACCTGAATTTCCGCAGGTCCAGCGCCGCGCCCGGCACCCCCCTCAAGGCAAGGCACGGTGCGGCAAGAGTGTCTCTTCTTGTTAAGATATTTCGTGGTAAGACGACTGCCACCAAAGAGGCCGGCAACAAATTGCAACTGAAAACCTCTGGATCGTCAGCGCTCATTGCCTCGGCTTTCCTGCTGCCCGGCGTTGTCTTGCTGGCCTACGGCTGGAGCCTTTTTAACTCGCCTGCGTTCGGGTCTCTTGCCGACCAGTCCTACCATCTGGCGCTGGCGCAAGAGTATGCCGAGGCCGCACAAGCGGGCGAGTTTCCCCCTCGCTGGGCCGCGGGACTCAATGGTGGACGCGGCGCCCCCACCTTTGTCGTCTATCCGCCGTTGTTTTCCATGCTGACCGCGGGCCTGAACAGCCTGACGGATTCACCCCGAAATGCACTGCGAGCGGCAGTATTGGTTACCGCGCTAGGCGGATTCTGGGCTGTCTTCTATCTCGCTCGGAGCAATCTGTCGGTGACCCGCAGCCTGATCGCCGGAGCGCTGGCGCTGCTGCTGCCCGGACCCACGATGCTCGCGCTGGGACGGGGCATGTATCCGAACTTCGCTGCACTGGTTTGGGTCGCTCTAGCGGCCGGAGCCACGCAAAGGCTAGTTTTGGGCAGATCGGTCCGCGCGAATCAGGCTGTTCTCGTCATAGCGCTCTCGGGTCTGCTCTTGACTCACGCCTTGACGGCTTTCATGACCGGAATTTTGCTAGTTGCCACGCTGCCGTTTCTCCTTTTTCGGATTGAACGGCGCGTGCTGCTGCGATGTTGCGAGGCCGTGCTGCTGGCGATGTTCATCACTGCCTGGTATTGGATTCCTCTCCTTGAGGCCGGCTCCTATCTGCGACTGGAATACTTGACCCGCAGCCATCCTTACTTGGAGAGCACCCTGTGGGGAGCGGCGCCCGATGCGACCGCCTATGAAGAGAATTGGACTGTCTTGAACCTGGTGGGCAAAGGCATGGTTATCGCCCAGTCCATCTTGTCGCTGTTCGTCTTTTTTGCTCTCAAGGACGCGGCGCTCGCCGGGACCGGCGCGCCAAGCGCGGCGAAGCTGGATTCGTCGCCGCGGCCGCCATGGGTCTTTCTCGACTTGCTCCCTTGGATCGCCGGTTTCGCGTTGTTGGCGGCGATCGATCCGGCAGCACGCCTGTTGGTCGAGCTGCCGCGGTTCTCGATGGTTCAGTTTTCGTGGCGTTGGCAGCTCTTCGTTTCTCTGTGGTGCGCGGTCGGGCTGGCATCACTCCCCAGGCGCCCGCTCTCTTTCGTCGCGGCGGCTCTTGGCGCCATTGTTCTGCTGTTCTTCTCTCCGTTGCTCTCCTCGGTAGACCGTCTGCCGGCTTCCTCCACGGCGCTCTCCGCCGAAATATCCAAAGATGATCTCGACGCCCTGGACCCTTCCATCCGCGCAGCCTACGGCGCAAACGCAATCGAATTGCGCCCGATCGGCTCCGACTCCGCCTACTACCTGCCCGCGCCGTATGGGCAGGTGAGCGTGTTGGCGGGTCAGGCGGCAGTAAATGCCACGACCTTGCAACCAGGACGGCGCCTCTACACGGTCGAGGCCGCAAGCCCTTCCACTTTGCGCTTTGTTACATATCATTGTCCCGGCTGGAGAGCGCTGCTCGACGACGCCGAACACCCGATTACGGCCGAGCCGGAGACAGGGCTGCAACTCATTGACGTGCCGGCCGGTACGCACCGTTTGGAACTGAGCTACGAGGTGCGCTGGGGTTGGTGAGAGCGTTGTTCGCAACTCGCCGACTTTTTCACCGCTGACGGGGAAGCACGCGGCGAGAAATGCCCTCTAGCGCCGGGCCGTTGCCGGCACACCCGGCGCCGACCCAGATTGCGCGGCAGTCTGAATGTGGACAAACGTGTTCGGATTGATCCGGGACGCGACTTCGGTCTGCGGGTCACGCCAAAAATCGATGGCGGATACTTTGTGGACACACGAAATCGTGCAGTGGGGGGCGCAGGGTTTTTCGGAGTGGTAACCCTGCCGTACTTGCTCGGTGTTGTATTCGGCCAGCGGCGTGCCGGGGTAGCCTCGTTGCTGTGAACAGTAGTGGACCAGACCATCCTCGCAAACATAGAGGTAGCGGCCCCCGGCCCGGCAGCGCCAGTAGTTGTTCGGTTTGCCCTCGACGATGTTGTCCTGGAAGTGAGTGAGGCGGCCGTAGGAGTGATTGCCGAGCCGTTTCGTTTTGCGATAGATGCGCTGCTCGCCCGGGCTGAGCGGCTGCAACTGTCCGTAGCCGTCGTGAATCACGCCGACGGTGCTGCTGAATCCCAGCTCGACAGCCCGTAAGGCGATCGTCAGAGCGTCTTCGGGATGGTCCACTCCTCCGCCCACGACCGAATTGATATTGACGTCGAAATCGGCGTGCTCGGCAAGCAGTTGGAGCTTCTTGTCCAGCACTTTCAGACTTTTCTTCGACGTCTCATCCGGCTGAACATTATCGATACTGATCTGCATGTACTCCAGGCCGGCGTCATTGAGCTTCTGTATCCTCTCGGCCGTCAGGAAATAGCCGTTGGTGATGATACTGGCGATCGCGCCGTGGCTGCGGATTCTGGTGAGAATCGCGTCCAGCTCGGGATGCAGCAGTGGCTCGCCCCCGCTCATGGTGATGATGCCAATCCCCAGGCTCGCCAAGTGGTCGATCCGGCGAAACATCTCCGCCGTGGGCACCGGGTCCGATACCTGGTCATACTCGTTGCAATAGGTACAAGAGAGATTGCAGCGCCGGGTCGGAATCATGTGGGCCAGCACCGGATGATCGGTGTCGATCAGCCCGCGAATCACCATCCGCGCCTCTCGGAGGCGGCGGTGAATGCCAAGCGCTTTGCGCCGAATGCGAGTCTTAATAGTCAAAACTGATTGGAAGTAAGCACGACGCCTTAGTTAAGCATAAACGGCGGCGAATCGGCTACTGTCAGCCGCCGAGCTGCAGCCTCACGCTATTGAACGGCTGTATTCGATCCGCGACGGCGATCAGCAGGTACTGGATCAAGTTGAAATGCAGGGGGGACATTTCGCCCGCTCACGGATAAGAACGTCAGTATACCTTAGTTTTGCAACTCAGAGCCGGACGCCACGAAACCCAGAGCCGCGACCGTCAGGGAGCGGTTAGCCGCTCCCCCGCGCTGAATCCGCCCGTAGTTCGCCCCCAACCCCTCGCGGGCGCGACTCTGTTTCGGCCAAGCAACGCTTCGGGTGACTTTCAATCTCAGACGAACCGGCCGGCTTTCAGTCCGTCGTCGTTCAGAACGCCTAATTCGCTCGACCCGGTTCCGGCCCATCCCCGTTGTCGACTCCCGGGGCCACGTCAATAATCTCCCCGCGAATCGGAGTTTCACCCCGGTCTTGCCCGTACCCGGAGGCCTGGCCCGGTTCCCCAAAATCGACATGGACCCGCGCCGATCCTCGCTGCACCGCCCTCTCAATCCGTTTCCACAGATACGCCTTGATCAAAGCTCGCGTCGCGGGGATCAAGATCACAAAGCCGGCCACGTCGGTGAGCACTCCCGGCGTGATCAGGACCGCGCCGGCGAGCAAGATCAAAACTCCATCCACCATCGAGGAGGCCGGCAGCCGCCCCTCGGCCATTTCAGCCTGGATGCGGCGAACCACTCCCAGACCCTGCCGACGCGCCAGGGCCGAGCCCAAAAGTGCGGTAAAGAAGATCAGGGCAAGAGTGGAAAACGTCCCGATGCGCCTCCCGATTTCGATCAACAAATACAGCTCCGCGATCGGAACAATCAGGAATAGCAGCAATAATCGACCCACAAACCGAGCATAGCAGGCAGGTCGGGAGCAAGGGACTGCTGTTCGAGCGATGGACATTTGGGCCACAACATCGTACAATTGTACATATACTTTTATGGCGTGGGTTGTCGACACATCAATTCTGGTTGCCGTGCTTGCCAATGAACCAGTCAAGCCTGCTATCATTCGCCTGACCCGCGGAGTCGAACTGATAGCTCCTGCTTCGGTACATTGGGAGATTGGAAACGCTTTCTCTGCCGGCATGAAGCGTGGGCGTTTTTCATTTGCGGAAGTGCAAGCAGCTCTTTCCTCATACAGAACGATTGCGATTAGGTTTGTCGACGTTGACCTGGTGAGAGCTCTTGGGATAGCAGACCGGCTCCGCATTTACGCCTACGACGCATACGTGCTTGCCTGCGCCCAAGCACAAAGTTGCCCCATCCTATCTTTGGATCGTGGGCTTGTCTCGGCGGCGGACCGCCTCGGGCTGTCCTGCATTGAGGTGCCTGTATGAGGGTCTATACTTATTCTGACGCACGCCAAAGTTTCAAATCTCTCCTCGACGAAGCAGATCGCACGGGCTCGGTCGGAATCCGGCGTAAAGACGGACAGATTTTCGTACTGCGGCCGGAGATTCCTAAAGAATCGCCGCTTGATGTACCGGGCGTCGATCTTGGCTTGACACGAGCAGAGATCGTCGACTTGATTCATGAAGGACGACGAATCGGCGAATGACGCTAGAGCACGTTTGAAGCCAAGATTTCGTCCAACCGTGACGACACGGATCGCTTAACGGCCAAACCCATGTCCACCCGCCTCACCCCCGAACAAATCGAGCGATATAACGACACCGGCGTCCTCTTCCCCATCCCCGTGCTCTCTCAAGAGCAGATCGACGCATCGCAAAAGGGCTACTACGATCTCATGGCAGCCTTTGGCCGCAAGCCCAAATCGGTCGAACTCGCCGTCACGCACCTCAACTTCCCGTGGGCCTATGACTTGGTCACCCACCCGGCGGTGCTCGATGCTGTCGAGAGCGTGCTCGGTCCTGACTTACTGGTCTGGGCGTCCTCGATCTTCGCCAAACCGCCTCACGACCCCGGCTACATCACTTTCCACCAGGACGCCACCTATTGGGGACTCGACTCGCCCCAGGTCACCACCGCCTGGATCGCACTCTCTCCGAGCACCGCCGAGAACGGCTGCATGAGGGTTGTTCCGGGAACCCACACTCAGCAGATTCACCCGCACAAGGAAACCTGGGCGGACGACAACTTGCTCTCGCGCGGCCAGGAAATCCAGGTCGAGGTCAATGAAGACGACGTCGTCGATGCGGTCCTCAAACCGGGAGAAATGTCGCTGCATCACGTCAACATCATTCACGGCTCGAACGCCAACCCGACCAGCGTCCCGAGGATCGGATTCGCCATCCGTTACATCACCCCCAAGGTCAATCAAACCAACCCCGACCATCCCGCGATTCTGGCCCGGGGAGAGGACCGCTACGGCCACTACGAGCTAATGACGGGGCCGCCCGTCCCACGAAGCACCGCTGAAATCCTGAAAGAACATCTAGCCATAGCCGCCCATCACGCCAAGGAAATCACCTCCACAGCCGCCGCCACGCCGAAAACATAAACGAGACCAGCCAGGCGCAAGCTTGCAGCGTGCCACGTCGGCACTTCGTAAGGAACCTCTTGCCACAATCCGCCTGATTCGTAATATCGTTTCGGTCAACGATCTGATACCGGATCGAAAAAAAAGCCGACAAAACAACCTCACAGCAAGAGCCGTGAAGCGGCAAAAAAATAACAGCCGAGCACGTCAGCGCCAGGAAACGAACCATCAGACAGCTAACCCGCATTTCTCAGCGGCTGACGGGCCAAGCACATGGCAGGCCCGCCACTACTTCGTTGCGCTTGCTCGGAACGATTGGGCGTCGCCGCGTTGCGGCGATGGACCGGCAAGATTGCCGGTCCCTACGGCGCGCGCCTCGTA